>Ga0265327_10001817_pt1 | contig 24973 bp, 18 predicted proteins | sample 41621metaG_FD_202089 | JGI IMG/M metagenome (GOLD analysis project Ga0265327, IMG submission 202089) | Rhizosphere microbial communities from Carex aquatilis grown in University of Washington, Seatle, WA, United States - 4-16-21 metaG | ecosystem: Host-associated > Plants > Roots > Rhizosphere...
GCTGAAGCGCATCAAGGCCGCCCCCGAGCTGCAGACCATCGGCGGCGCGGATATCGCCATCGAGGCGGCCACCGAGAATGAAGAGGTCAAGAAGACCATCTTCAAGGCCCTGACCCCGCACCTGGGGGCCAACACGATCCTGGCGTCCAACACCTCTTCCATCTCCATCACCCGGCTGGCCTCGGTCACCGACCGGCCGGACCGGTTCATCGGCCTGCACTTCATGAACCCGGTGCCGCTGATGAAGCTGGTGGAGATCATCCGCGGGATCGCCACGGGTCCGGACACCTACGAGACCGCCGTCCAGTTCGCCAAGTCCCTGGGCAAGACCACCGCCAATGCCGAGGACTTCCCGGCCTTCATCGTCAACCGCGTGCTGGTGCCGATGATCAATGAGGCGATCTACACGCTCTATGAAGGCGTCGGGACGGTGGAGGCCATCGACACGGCCCTGAAGCTGGGCGCCAACCATCCGATGGGCCCCCTGGAACTGGGGGACTTCATCGGCCTCGACACCGTGCTGTCGATCATGAACGTGCTCTATGAGGGCCTGGCGGATTCCAAGTACCGCCCCTGTCCTCTGCTCACCAAATATGTCGAGGCCGGCTGGCTGGGACGTAAGACCGGGCGCGGCTTTTACGACTACCGCGGCGAGCATCCCGTCCCGACCCGGTAGGCGGCGGCGGCCGGCGCCATTGCCTGGCGGTCCCCGAGCGTGTCTCCTGCGGCTGTCGCCGGCCTGAGACGCGACGAGACGGGAGACCGCCATGCGTGTTTCGATCGCGATCGTGCTCGCCAGCCTCTTGCTGGCCACGACGGCCGTCGCCGAGGACCGCTTCCCGCCCCTGGCCCCCGACCAGATGACCCCGACCCAGAAAAAGGTCGCCGAGGCCATCACCGCGGGGCCGCGCAAGTCGCTCAGTGGCCCGTTCAACGCCTGGCTGAGAAGCCCGGAGCTGGCCGACCGGCTGCAGCAGGTGGGCGAGCAGCTACGCTTCCATTCCAGCGTGCCGCCACGGCTCAACGAGTTCGCGATCCTGATCACCGCCCGGGCCTGGGACGCCAAGTTCGAGTGGTACGCCCACTATCCCCTGGCTCTGAAGGCCGGCCTGGCCCGCACTGTGGCCGCAGATCTCGCGCTCGGTCGACGTCCTGCAGACATGCAGCCGGATGAGACGGTGGTCTACGATTTCTGCACCGAGCTGCGCCACGACCGGAGGGTGGGCGACGGGACCTACGCCGCGGCCCACAAGCTCCTGGGGGATCAAGGGATCATCGATCTGATCGCCCTGAACGGCTATTACGACCTGGTCTCCATGACCCTGAACACCGCCCAGGTCGCCACGCCTGCGAATGGGGAAGCGCCCCTGCCCGATCTACGGTGAGGCCTGCCCATGCCCCTGCCCAATCGGGTCGACCCGTTCGGGACAATCTTTGCGACGCCGCATCGCGGTGCGTTCATGGGCAATCGCGGCGGGCGACTGCATGACACGGGCAAGACCATCGTCCGGCGTTGGGCCAGCAAGGCCTGGATCACCTGCCTGCTGGCCTTCAAGGACTATCGGCGCAAGCAGGTTATGGGCGACAGCTATACGGAGCTGTTCTTCCTCGACGAGGCCACAGCGCTGGCGGCAGGACACCGGCCCTGCGCCGAATGCCGGCGGGCCGACTACAACCGCTTCAAGGCCCTGTTCATCGAGGCCCAGGCCGCTCAGGGCGTGACGGTGCGCACCGCCATGGAGATGGACGCCGTCCTGCACCGGGAACGCCTGGCGAGACCGCGCGTCACGGCCCGCGCGGTCGACCTGCCGGACGGCTCCATGTTGGTTCTGGATACACAGGCGTGGCTGAAGCGGGACGGCCGGCTGTGGCTATGGGGACCGGGCGGCTACCAGGCGGACCGCCCTCTGCCCGCGGATGCCGTGGAGGTGCTGACGCCGGGTGCGACCCTTGCGGTGCTGGCCGCGGGTTATGCCGCCCATATGGACGGATCCTCCGCGCCGTGGCCGTAGCTCGCCACCGGCCTCACCCCTTTCGGAACACCACCGCCAGATTGTTGGCCGGCATGGCGATGCGTTCCGACAGGGCCAGGCCCTGGGCGGCCGCCAGGCTGATCACCTCGTCCAGGCGCCGCAGGCCCCAGGCCGGATTGCGGCTCTTCAGGCTCTGGTCGAAGGCGAGATTGGAAGGCGCGGTCTCCACCCCGGCCTCCAGATAGGGGCCATAGAGAAAGAGCAGTCCCCCCGGCGCCAGAATGCGCCCCGCGCCGCGCATCAGGCCCTGCGCCGCCGCCCAGGGCGAGATGTGGATCATGTTGATGTTGACCGCCGCATCTGCCCGATCCACCGGCCAGGCGTCAGGGTCGGCGGCGTCGAGAATCAGCGGCGGCAGAAGGTTGGGCAGGGCGACGCGGTCGCGCCAGGCGGCGATGCTCGCCAGGGCCTCGGGGTCGGGATCGGTGGGCCGCCAGGTGAGGCCCGGGAGAGCAGCGGCCATGTGCGCCGCATGCTCGCCGGCCCCGGCGGCGATCTCCAGGACCAGGCCGGCAGCCGGCAGCCGAGGGCGCAGCACCTCAAGGATCGGGCCGCGGTTGCGCGCCGTGGACGGGGACATTCGGGCGTTGGGCGGCGGCAGGTCTGACATGGCGCCACGATAGGGTTCACGCCCCCACCGCGCCAGCTGCCGGCCAACGCACCTCGCTGGTCCACAGGGTCTTCCCACACCTGGCGCAGGGTTTGGTGAGCCGGGCGTTGAGATCCACGTGCAAGGTGGCGCCGTCGCCAGTCCCAGCGGCCTGAAGATGGGCGATGGCCTGGGCGGGCGTGATGTCCTTATGCCAGCGGCACGATCCGCACCGCAGCCGGATGGCGACGCCCCGCTGGCCGGCCAGGAAGGACAGGGCCAGGCCCGAGCCCTGGCGTTCGGTCCGCACCTCCAGGGCGCAGCCCCCGGGCTTGCGGCACTTCAGGAGTTCGATCAGCTCGCGCACCGGGAAGGCCGCGTAGCCGTGCCGGACCAGCCAGTCATAGTCGATATTGAAGCTGCGCCGGCAATCGCGCTGGCGGCAATGCGCGCGCACGTCCTGGCGCCGGGCAAGGTGGCCGGCCACCGAGCCGTCGGCGATCAGGGCGCCGTTGAGCACCCGCCACCCCGGGGGTGGCGCGGCCAAATTCGAATCCGGTCGGGTGAGCATTGAAGACGAACAAAAGCAGAACATAATGGCCAGCGCGACCGCCCACAGGTTGCAATCCGGTCGGAGCGGCCCGCGGCTCCCCTGGGGCGCCTGGACAGCCCGGCGAAGAGCTGCTGTAGGAAGGCTCCGCGGCGCCCTATCCAGTCCGGATATGTCAGGCTATGTTATAACGTACGATCCTGACGCCGGTCCGGCCGACGGCGAATTGAACGAAGCACCGCCGGCAAGATGATACCCCGCCACGAGCTTGACCTTCCCACGCCGAGGCGGCTCGCCTTGAGCGGCGCGGCGCTCCTGGCCGTTCTCCTGACGGCCGGCTGTGCGGTGGGTCCCGACTTCAAACACCCAGCGCCGCCCAGCGTCGCGGGATATGGCGCGTCGCCTCCGGCGGTCACCGTTGTGACACCGGACATCGCCGGCGGAGAAGCCCAGCACTTCGTCACCGGCGCCGACATCGCCGGGGACTGGTGGACCCTGTTCCACTCCCAGCCGCTCAACGACCTGGTGGCCCAGTCCCTGGCGAGCAATCACGACCTGAAGGCCGCTCAGGCGGCCCTGACGGTGGCGCGGGAGACGGCGCTCGCCCAGCGTGGCGCCTTCTGGCCCAGCCTCTCGGCCGGCAATTCCGCCACCCGTCAGAAGCAGTCCGGCGCCCTGGCGCCCACCCCCAGCACCAATGCCTCGCTCTATAGCCTCTTCACCTCGCAGCTGAGCGTCGCCTATGCGCCGGACCTCTTCGGCCTGACCCGCAGGACGGTGGAGTCGGCGAACGCCCAGGCTGAGGCCGCCCGATTCCAGATGCTGGCCGCGCACATCACCCTCTCCACCAATGTCGTGAACGCAGCGATCCAGGACGCCGCCCTCCAGGCGCAGATCGACGCCACCCGCCAGCTGGTTGACCTCAACACCAAGAGCCTCGAGGTGCTGCGCTACCAGGCCTCCAAGGGCTATGCGAGCCGGCAGGACGTGGCCGCCCAGGAGGCGCAACTGGCCCAGGTGGCCGCCACCCTGCCTCCGCTGCTCAAGGCCCAGGCCCAGTCACGTGACCTGGTGGCCGTGCTGGCCGGCCGCTATCCCGGCCAGGGCGCAACGCCCGCCTTCGATCTGGCGGACCTGAAGCTCCCCGCAGACCTGCCGCTGAGCCTGCCGGCGGACCTTGTGGCCCAGCGCCCGGACGTGCGCCAGGCCGAAGCCAACCTGCACGCCGCCAGCGCCCAGATCGGGGTCGCCGTCGCCAATCGGCTGCCCAATCTCCAGCTTACCGGCGACGCCGGGAGCAGCGCGCTCGCCATCGGCCAGGTGTTCCATTCGGGCAACGGCTTCTGGGACCTGGGGGCGGCGGTGACGGCGCCGATCTTTCAGGGCGGCGCCCTGCGCCACCAGGAACGCGCCGCGCGCGCCGCCTATGTTCAGGCGGCCGAGCAATACCGGTCCACCGTCCTGGCCGCCGTCCAGAACGTGGCCGACACCCTGGCGGCGATCGAACAGGACGCCGAGGGGCTGAAAGCCGCGGCGGCGGCGGCCGACGCCGCGAAGCTCAGCCTCGACATCACCCAACGCCAGCGAAGCGACGGCTATGCCAGCTATGCCTCGGTGCTCACCGCCGAGCAGGCCTGGCAGCAGGCCCGCATCGCGCTCGTACAGGCCCAGGCCGCCCGCTACGCCGACACCGCCGCCCTGTTCCAGGCGCTGGGGGGAGGATGGTGGCGGCGCGCGGACCTCGCCAAGGACAGACATGCAGACTAGACCGCTTCCCCGAGCCCGGACCCGGGCCCTGGCCCTGCTGGCCGCCATCTGCCTTGCGCCCCTGGCCGGCTGCGCGCCCAAGCCCGACGCCCAGGCCGCGGTCGCGCCGGCGCGCAACGTGACCCTGACGGCGGACCAGGTGAAGCACATCGCCCTGTTCACGGTGGCGGACGCCCGGTTCCGCAAGACCGTCGAAGCCTCCGGCGTGGTGGACTTCGACAATGACCAGGCCACCAGCGTGCTGGCGCCGTTTTCGGGTCCCGTGACCCGCGTCCTGGTTAATCCGGGCCAGCAGGTGCGGGCCGGCGACACCCTGGCCCTGGTGGAGTCCCCGGACTTCGCCGCCGCCATCAGCGCCTACGCCAAGGCCCTGGCCACCGCGAAGACCGCCCGCCATGTGGCCGAGATGGACAAGGACCTGGTCCAGCATAACGGGGTCTCCGAGCGCGAGGCCCAGCAGGCCCAGACCGACGCCGTCAACGCCGAGGCCGACCGCGACGCGGCGCTACAGGGGCTGCTGGCCCTGAATCTCGATCCGCAGACCCTGCGCGATATCCAGCAGGGCCGGCAGCTCACCCACGCGGAAGGCAAGATCCGCGCGCCGATCGCCGGCACGGTGGTGGAGAAGCTGATCACACCCGGGCAGCTGCTGCAGGCGGGGACCACCCCCGCCTTCACCGTCGCCAACCTGTCGAAGGTCTGGGTTATGGCCCAGATCCCGGAATCCGACCTGGCCTCGGTGAGCCTGGGAGATGTCGCCCAGGTGGAGACCAATGCGGGGCCCGGCGCCTATTCCGGCATAGTGAGTAACATCTCCGCCCTGGTGAACCCCGACACCCGCGCCGTGCTGGCCAGGGTCGTGGTGGACAACCCCTCCGGAGCCTTGAAGAAGCAGATGTATGTGCGGGTGAAGATCCGCTCCCGACAGGAGACCGCCGGCCTGCTGGTTCCGGTTTCCGCGGTGCTGCGGGACGATGAGAACCTGCCCTTCGTCTATACGGCCCAGCCCGGCGGCGGCTTCGCGCGGCAGCACGTGACCCTGGGCTACCGCACGGGCGACCAGTACCAGATCGCAGCCGGAGTCCGGGCCGGCGACCGGGTTGTCACCGATGGCGGCATCTTCGTCCAGTTCATGCAAAGCCAGTGACCGACCCCGTGTCCGAGCCCGATCCCGCGCCGCGCACCTCCTCGGTGATGAACCGGATCGTGGCGTCCGCCCTGCGCCAGCCGCTGCTGGTGCTGTTGATGACCTGCGTGCTGATCGGCGCCGGCGTCTGGTCGCTGAACCGCCTGCCGGTGGACGCCTATCCCGACCTGTCGCCCCCCAGCGTGGAGATCATCACCCAATGGCCCGGCCACGCGGCCGAGGAGGTGGAGCGGCTGATCACCGTGCCGGCCGAGCTGGCGCTCAACGGCGTGCCCCGGACCACCTCGGCCCGCTCCATCTCGCTCTATGGCCTCTCCCACCTGGTGCTCACCTTCCAGGACGGGACGGACAAATATTTCGCCCGCCAGGAAGTGTTCAACCGCCTGCCGGACATCAGCCTGCCCAGCGGGGTGACGCCCTCGGTCTCGCCGCTCTCCTCGCCGTCGGGGCTGATCTATCGCTATGTGCTGCAGAGCCCAGACCGCTCCCCGATGGAGCTGAAGACCTTCGAGGACTGGGTGGTGGAGCCGCAGTACCGGGCCGTGCCCGGCGTGGCCGACGATTCCGGATTCGGCGGCGGCTCCATGGAATACCAGGCGCTGTTTGATCCCAACCGCCTGGCGGCGGTGGGGCTCACGGTGCAGCAGGTGGAGACCGCCCTGGCCGCCAATAACGGCAATGCCGGCGGCGGATTCTATTCCCAGGGGGGCCAGTTCTACTATGTCCGCGGCCTTGGCCGGCTGAGCACCCTGGAGGACATAGGCAATGTGGTGCTGGCGGTCCATGACGGCGCGCCGATCCTGCTGAAGGATGTAGGCCGGGTGGCCATCGGCATCGCCCCGCGCCTTGGCGAGTTCGGCTATGAGCAACAGGACGACGCCGTCGAAGGGGTGATCCTGCAGCGCACCGGGGAGAAGACCCAGGACGTGCTGCGGGGGGTTGAGGCCAAGACCCAGGAGCTGAACGCCCACATCCTGCCCAAGGACATCAAGGTCGTACCGTTCTATGACCGCACCGACCTGATCAAGCTCACCACCGAGATCGTCGAACAGAACCTGCTGCGGGGCATGGTGCTGGTGGTCGTGGTGCTGATCTTCTTCCTCTACGACGTCCGCGCCGGCGTGATCGTCGCCACCACCATCCCGCTGGCCCTGCTGTTCGCCTTCACCTGCCTGAACCTGCAGGGCGCCTCGGCCAACCTGCTGTCCATCGGGGCGGTGGACTTCGGCATCCTGGTGGATGGGGCCGTGGTGATGGTGGAGAACATCTTCCGCCAGATTGCGCTGCGCGAAGGTAAGCCCCTGGACGTCAGGGGCGTCATCCGGGATGCGGCGGCTGAGGTGGACCGGCCGCTGTTCTATGCGGTGGCGGTGATCGTTCTCAGCTTCCTGCCGATCTATGTGCTCACCGGACCCTCCGGCACCCTGTTCAAGCCCATGGCCGACACCATGATCTTCGGACTGATTGGCGCCCTGGCCGTGACCCTGGTGCTGCTGCCGGTGCTCTGCGCCTGGTTCATGAAAAACGGGGTGCGCGAGCGGCGCAACGGCGGGTTCGAGGCGGTCAAGGCGCTCTATGTGAAGGGCCTGGACTTCTGCCTCGCCCACCGTTGGGGAACGACGGCGGCCACGGGTGTCCTGCTGGCCCTGTCCCTGCTGCTGGTCCCGGTGATCGGCGCCGAATTCATGCCCCACCTGGACGAAGGCGCCCTTTGGGTGCGGGCCACCATGCCGTCCACCATCTCCTTCGACGAGTCGGCCAAGATCGCCCCAAAGGTCCGCGCGATCCTGCGCAGCTTCCCGCAGGTGACCCGGGTCAGCTCTGAACTGGGAAGGCCGGATGACGGCACCGACGCCACCGGCTTCTTCAATGTGGAATTCTACGTCGCCCTGAAGCCTTATGGGCAATGGACCGGCGCCTATCGCACCAAACCTGCCCTGATCGCCGCCATCAACAAGAAGCTGGAGGGTTTCCCCGGCATCACCTTCAACTACACCCAGCCGGCGGAGGACGCCGTCGACGAGGCGGAGACCGGGCTGAAGAGCGCCCTGGCGGTGAAGGTGTTCGGGTCCGACCTCGTGACGCTCCAGCAGAAGGGCAAGGCCATCAAGCAGATCCTGCAGCATGTGCGCGGGATCAAGGATGTGACCCTGGTTCAGGAGCTCGGCCAGCCCAGCCTCACCGTGAAGATCGACCGGGCGAAGATCGCCCGCTACGGCCTCAACGTCGCCGACATCAACGGCCTGATCCAGACCGCCGTGGGCGGCGACGTGGCGACCCAGGTGGTGCAGGAGGAAAAGCAGTTCGATCTGGTGGTGCGGCTGGAACGTCAGTACCGGGACAATCCGGAGGAGATCGGCGATATTCTGGTGGCGACCCCCGGCGGCCAGCAACTGCCGCTCAAAGAGTTCGCCGACATCCAGGTGACCAACAGCGCCTCGTTCATCTACCGCCAGGACAATTCCCGCTATATCGGCGTCCAGTTCTCGGTGGAGGGCCGCGACCTGGCCGGCGCCGTCGAGGACGCGATCCATCAGGTCACGGACAAGGTGGCCATGCCCCAGGGCTATCGCATGGACTGGGGCGGCGACTACAAGGAATACACCGCCTCGCGGGATCAGCTGAAGCTGATCCTGCCGCTGACCCTGTTCCTGATCTTCCTGCTGCTCTTCGCCCTCTACGGCAATTTCAAGTTCCCGTTCATCACCCTCCTGGGGGTGCTGCTCTCTGCACCTGTGGGAGGGATCCTGGCGCTGTGGATGACCCACACCCCGTTCTCGGTGTCGTCCGGAGTGGGCTTCCTGGCGCTGTTCGGGGTCTCGGTGCAGACCGCAGTTGTCTACATCTCCTATGTGAACGAGCTCCGGGGCGACGGCGTACCCCTGACCGAGGCGATCCGCGAGAGCGCGATCCTGCGGCTGAGACCGATCATGATGACCGCCCTGGTGGCGGCGCTCGGTCTGCTGCCGGCGGCCCTGGCCACGGGCGTGGGCACGGACTCGCAGCGGCCCTTCGCCCTGGTGATCGTCAGCGGCCTGTTCACCCGCCTGCTGATCAGCGTCTTCCTGATGCCGGTGCTCTACACACTGGTGGCCCGCCCGGACGACCGCCTGCAGGTCTGAGTCAGCGCCGCAGCCCCGCGCCGATGCGCGCCATGAAGGTCGCGTGGTCCTCGAACCGGTCCCAGTCGGTGACCTGGCCGGCCAGGGTCGCCAGGACATCCAGCTGATGCTGCGCGGCCTCGGCCCGATCCACCCTGCGCATGCGCAGGGTGTCCGCCACCATGGCCCTCAACAGCAGGCTGGCGGCGAGCGGATGGCGCGCCTCCAGCAGGTGGGCGGCGGGATCCAGGATGTCGAACCTGCCGGCCTCGATCTCCGCGGCGCGGGCCAGCACCAAGGCGGCCGCCTGGCTGGCGGCGGGCCACTGGACCAGGAACTGCAGGGCATGGGTGAAGGCGGGAAAGGTCAAGGCAAGGTCCAGGGCGCGGTCGAGGGCCTCCACATCGTCGAAGCCGTCCAGCCGCTTCAGGAAGGCCCGCAGGCGGTCGGCGGCCAGGCGCTTCTCGAAGGCCGCCCAGCGCAGCTCCTGGGCCAGCGCCCCCTGGCCGTCAGCCTCCAGGGCGGCGAGATAGACCTCCTCCCAGGCCTCGACCCCGGGCAGAGGCACACGGCCTCCGGCAGGCGGCGGCGCCGAACGGGCCAGGGCGGCCAGGGCGTCCTCGGCCCGACCGGCGGCCAGCAGGCGGCGGGCGATCTCGGCGCCGGTGAAGGGCTGGCGCAGCTCCGGGGCGGAAACCGTCGCCGCATAGGCGTCCACGTCGCCCTGAGCGTCGAGCACCCCCTGTAGGGCTGCTCGGATCGTCTCGGGGGGCCGGGCATGGCTGTGGAAAATGGTGTCCAGCCGCGCCCGCAGGGCGGCAAGTACGGGCGGGTCGGCCGCCTGGACGAGGGCCGGAACCAGGTCATCCAGCACCCCGTCCTCGTCGGCTTCGAGGGCGGCCGCCAGCTGGTCGGCGAAGTGCGCCGGCTCGGGTCGGGCCCGGGGAACCAGGGCGGCGAGGTCGGCGGCGGCGGCGCGGAACACCGCCAGGACCTCGCCACGACTGTCGTCCACCTGGGCCAGGGCGGGGCCGGCAAAAGCCAGCAACCTCCAGGTCAGGTCCAGGGCGAGCTTGGGATCGCCGCCGGCCAGAGGGCCTGAGATCATGCCCCTCAGCAGGGCCAGGTCGCGGACGAAGGCCTTGTACTTGCGCCAGTGCACCCGCGAGCGGCGCGCCTCCAGGGCCGCCAGACGCTTGCCGATCTCGACTGCCAGATGGTCAGGCCCCACCTCGGCGGCGAGCGCCATCCGCAGGCGGCGCTTGAGCGCCGTATCGTCCTCGGCGGCGTCCATCAGGATCTCGGCCAGCCGCTCGACGCCCAGGGCGGCGAGATTGGCCGCCGAGAGGGTCTTGCGCGAGCCGGCCCGCTTGGTGGTCTCCCGCGCCACCCCTACCTCGTCGCCTCGACCCGCACGCCCGCTATTTCGGCGCAGGCGTCGGAACTGACAGGGCCGGGGTGCGGATCGGCGCGTCGGGGTCCGCCTGGGCCAGGGGAACCACCTCGCCGCTGGCCAGGACATGGCCCGCGAGCGACGCGGTCAAGGCGTCGACGCTGGCGCCCGGATCGGCCAGGACCGTGTCCAGGGCGAAGACCTGGAAGTGATAGTGATGCCTGGCCCCAGGCGGGGTGTGTGGTCCCAGATAGGCCTGATTGGCGCCCTTGTAGTTGGGCCCATAGGCCGCTCCGGCCGGCGGTGCAGCCATGGCGGCGTCAAGCTTGCGCGCCTTGGCGGGGACGTTGATCAGCGACCAGTGGGTGAGCGGCTTGCCCCCGGGGATCGGCCGATCCGTGTCCTGCATGATCACCGCATAGGATTTCGTCCCAGACGGGCCGGAGCTCCAGGCCAGGCCTGGGAAGATGTTGCCCCGGTACTGGGTGTTCTCCAACGGCATGAGCTCGTCGGTCTTGAACGCCGGCGAGGTGACGGTGAGGTGAGCCCTGGCCGGCAGGCTGGCGATGATCGCCTGGGGCGCGGTCGGCGCGGTGGCGGGCGCCTGGGCCCCGGCCGCCGTGACGGCCGCCAGGCTCATGACGAGGGCGACCAGGGCGGAGACAGGCGGGGTCATGGTCGGGGTCCTCATGGCTTGGGCCTGTGGCCGACCGACCAGACATAGGCGGAGACGGCGGCGAGATCGTCGGCAGACAGTTGCAGGCCGCCCATGGGCGGCATGGGGCTGCGCGCCTTTTTGGGCGAGGGCACGCCCTTGGCGATGGTGTCGGAGATCGACGCGAGGCTGCCATCGCCCCAGAGCCAGGTTCCGGTGGTGAGGTCCGGGCCCAGGGTCGAACCCTTGGCCTCCTGGCCATGGCAACCCCCGCAGGTGCCGTCGGCCACCTCGCCGCGGAAGATCCGGCCGCCACGCTCCACCTGGGCGGCGGTGGCGCCGGTCGGAACCGGAAGGCCCCCAGCCACGGCCGTCGCGGCCGGCGCCGGCGCGGCCATTGGCCTGGGCGTCGGCGCTGCGGCCACGGCCGCCGTGGCGGGGCCGGAATAGGTCACCCGCCAGATACGGCCATGCACGTCGTCGGAGACAAACAGCGCGCCGTCAGGGGCCACGGCCAGGCCAGTGGGTCGGAAGGCGGCCTTGCCCATTTCCTTGCTGGCCCCAGCGAAACCGTCGGCGAACACCACATAAGCGCCGGCGGCCTTGCCGTCCCTGAGGGGCTGGAACACCAGGTTATAGCCGGCCTGGGGGGCCGGAGCCCGGTTCCAGGAGCCGTGGAAGGCGATAAAGGCGCCCCCGCGATAGGCCGTGGGGAAGGCCTTGCCGTCATAGATGGTGAGATCATTGGGCGCCCAGTGGGCCGGGTAGGCCGCCACCGGCGCCAGCTTCTGAGCGCAGAGGCCGACGGTCTTGCCGCCATCGCCGCCATATTCCGGAGCCAGAACCAGCTTGTTCTGGGCGCCGTCGAAATAGCAGAAGGGCCAGCCATAATCCCCGCCCTTGGTGAGCAGCAGCAGCTCTTCCGAAGGCAGCTCGGTGGCCTTGACCTCGTCAGGATAGAGGTCGCGCCAGTTCTGGATCAGCTGGTCGCGGCCGTGCTGGGTGACGAACATCCGCCCCCCGGCGTCGATCCCATAGCCCTCGCCATTGCGGATGCCAGTGGCGAAGCGCTCGGCGGCGGAGAACGTCTGGCCGAGCTTATTCGCGTCATAGCGCCAGGTCCCGCCCCGGGTCTCCAGCTCCACGCAGGGCTGGGCGCCCGCCACGTGGGGGAAGCGGTTCTTGGGCTGGCAGGAATTGGTGGCCGAGCCCAGGTCCACGAACAGCTGGCCCTTGGCGTCGATGATGAAGGGATGCATCGGGTGGTCGCCTTTGACCGGCAGGCCCGAGATCACCACCTGAGGCTTTCCGCCTGGCGCGATCTGGCCGGGCGTCAGCGGGTAACGGACGATGCGGTCGTTCACTTCGGCATAGACATAGCCCTTATAGACCCGCACCCCCGTGCCGCCATTGGCGCCGTCGGCGGCGGTCTCACCGAACCGCGCGACCTGGTCGGCCCGTCCGTCGCCATGGGTGTCCTTCAAGGCCAGCAGGAACCCGCCGGCGGGCGCTCCGGGCGCGGAAGGCCCGCCCTGGCTGTTGGCGTAGAGCACCCCGTCCGGCGCCACGGCGAGGTGGCGCACGTGGCCGAGATTGTCAGCGAACACCGTGGCGCAGAAGCCGGCGGGAAGGCTCAGCCCGCCATTGTCGCCGGCGCAGGCGACGGCCTTCGTGGGAGCGCCCTTGGCTGCGGGTTTCGACTCCGCGGAGGTCGCAATGGCCCCGGCCATCAGCACCGCCGCCCCAAGTCCCACGGCCGTGGCGGCCCGCGTCCGATCACCCAACGTCTTGCTCATGCCCTGCTCGTCCCTGCGCCTGCGTCGCGGCTATCCTAGCCATCCCCGTGGCGCGCGCCAGGGTGGCGCGCGGCCCCCCGCGTCCAAGCGCCACCCTCCCAAATTGGTTAATCCATTCGACTCAGGCTTGCGCCGTCCTAATAATCGTTGCGAATCAGAACGGCGGGATCATGCGACGCCTCACCTTGCCGCTATTGTCGGCCAGTTATCTCAGCCTCGCGCTGATCATCGCCCTGGCGCTCTGGCGCAATGGCGGCGGCTGGGGCGCGGGCGTCGCCGGACTGGTGGGCGGCCTGGCCCTGTGCTTCACCTTCCACGGCCTGATCGGCCGAGCCCTGGAGACCGCGGCCCTGCGCAAAGAGATCGAGGACGTGCGCTCGGCGCATCGCATCCTCATCGACCAGATGGAGCGCATCGACAGCCGGGTCGCCGAGGTGCTGGAAACCATCGCCGAGGACGCCACCCGCCGCTCCGATGAACTCACCAGCGAGGTCCACATCCTGGAGGACCTGGTCCAACGCATGGGCGAGCGGCTGGAGGAGCGGATGGCGTCTGCGCCGCAACCTTCGTCGCTGCATGCCCGCGGCGCCCTGCATCATCGCCAGTCCGCCGCCCTGCTGGAGACCGTCCGCGAGGCTCTCACCGAGAACCGCGTGGACCTCTATCTGCAGCCGGTGGTGAACCTGCCCCAGCGCAAGACGGTGTTCTACGAAAGCTATTCGCGCCTGCGGGACGCCACGGGCCGGGTGATGATGCCGGCGGAATACCTGGCCGTCGCCGAGCCGGAAGGCCTGATGACCGTCGTGGACAATCTGCTGCTGTTCCGCTGCGTCCAGATCGTCCGCCGGCTGGCCAAGACCGACAAGAAGGTGGGGATCTTCTGCAATATCTCCACCGCCAGCCTCGGGGACGAGACCTTCTTCCCGCAGTTCCTCGACCTGCTCTCCGCCAATCGCGACCTCAACGGCGCCCTGATCTTTGAGCTGGGCCAGGCGGCGTTTGACGCCCGCAGCGGCGTCGAGGCGCGCAACATGGGCAAGCTGGCCGATCTCGGCTTCCGCTTCAGCCTCGACAAGGTCACCGACCTCGACCTGGACTTCCAGGACCTCGCCCGGTCGGATGTGAAGTTCGTCAAGATCGGCGCCCAGTTCCTGCTGGACCAGCTGGAGGAAACCGCCGACGGCCTGATCCTCAAGTCGCTGCCGGACCTGGCGGCGGAGGATTTCGCCTCCCTCACGCGCCGCTACGGGGTCGACCTGATCGTCGAGAAGATCGAGCACGAACGCCAGGTGGTGGACGTCCTTGAGCTCGACATCGCCTATGGCCAGGGCCACCTGTTCGGCGAGCCGCGGCCGATCCGCGACGCAGTGCTGGCAGAGACCGATCCCCCCACCGGCTTCATGCGCGGCCCGACCCTGGCCACCGGCGGCGCGGCCCCGGCGCGGGCGACACGGCGGCGGAGCGCCTGAAGGAATAGGTGGAACGCCAGCCCAGGTCCTCCCGCTTGGGGGAGGTGGCCCGAAGGGCCGGAAGGGGTTGAAACCCACAGCCCTCTGAGCCCCTTCAGTCGGCGGAGTTTATCGTCGCGTCCGCCATCGGCGGAACCTGGGGGCTGACAGCTCCCCCAGAAGGGGAGCATCTTGCCGGCCCATTGACCCCCGGGCCCTCGCCCGCTACCGCCCGGCCCATGACCGCGCCCCGACTGATCTCCGGCCTTTCCGACCTCACCGACCGCTATGACGTGATCCTCTCCGATGTCTGGGGGGTGATCCACAATGGCAGGGAGAGCTTCCCCGAACCCTGCGCCGCCCTGGCGCGCTGGGGGGCGGAGAAGGGCCCGGTGGTGCTGATCTCCAACTCCCCGCGGCCCTCGGCCGGGGTGGTGACCCAGCTGGACGATCTGGGGGTCCCCCGGGCGACCTGGCAGGCCATCGTCACCTCAGGCGACGCGACGCGGGTTCTGCTGGCGGGTCACGCACCCGGCCCGGCCTGGGCCATCGGGCCCGAACGCGACGCGCCGCTCTATGAGGGCCTGGGCCTGGAGTTCACCGGCCCCGAGGGCGCGCGGTTCATCTCGGTCACCGGCCCCTATGACGACGAAACCGAGGGCCCGGAGGACTACCGCCACCGCTTCGAGGCCGCCGCCGCGCGCGGCCTGGAGATGATCTGCGCCAATCCCGACATCGTGGTTCAGCGGGGTCCGCGGCTGATCTATTGCGGCGGAGCCCTGGCCCAGCTCTACGCCGCCCTGGGCGGGCCGGTGCGCATGGCCGGCAAGCCGCACGCCCCGATCTACGCCCTCAGCCTCGCCGAGGCCGAAGTGCTGATCGGCAAGGCCGTCGACCCCGCGCGGGTCCTGTGCATCGGCGACGGCGTCGCCACGGACGTGAAGGGGGCCAATGACCAGGGCCTGGACGTTCTGTTCGTGGCCAGCGGCATTCATGGCGCCGAAACCATCGGCCCGCATGGCCTGGACGCCGGCGCCGTGGAGACCCTGCTGGCCAAGGACGGCGCGCGCGCCACCTACTCCATCGCCGACCTGGCCTGGTGAGAGAGCGATCCTCCCCGTCTGGGGGAGGTGGCGCGACGCGCCGGAGGAGGCCGTCGCCTACTGCTTCCGCTCAAGTCGGTCCGGCCGGCCCTTCGCCAAGGGCTTCAGGTCCCTGGTGAGCGCGCGGATGGCCCTGTCGTCCCCCACCCGCAGAAAGTGGCGCGCCTGATCGGCCTGGTCGGGATTGAGCTCATAGACCGTGTCGTTGTCGTCCATGGCCGAGCCCCGCAGGGTGGTCCAGTCGCCGGTGGTGACGATGGGGCCGCCCCGGTCGATATGAACCTCGGTGAGCCGGTAGGTCCCTTCCGCCCAGCCGGCGGCCTTGCGGGTCAGCACCAGGGTGGTCCGGATCCCCGAACAGTCGGCGCAAGGCAGAACGCCCTCGAAGGTCAGGACCAGCGGCTCCATGGCCACATCGTCCCCCTGGCCATTCAAGGCCGGCCCCTCGACCTTGGTGATGGTCGGCGCGGCCGGCGGCCTTGGCGCAGCCTTCCCAGGCGGACGGGCGCAGGCGCAGAGCACCACCGCCAGCAGCACCAGCCATAATCTCCGCATCGTGTCCCCCTCTTCCCTTGCGACCCTGCGCGCGAAGCCCGATCTCGTCCAGGCGGCGGGCGAAGGCTTCGCTTCGGGAAAGAAGGCGTCTAAGGAAGCCGCGGCGAGGCGGCGACGGGAGCGGGCGTGCAGGGATTGTTCTTCGAGGATCTGAGTGTCGGCCAGAGCGCCGAGATGACCAGGATCGTCACCGGCGGTGATATCGAGGCCTTCGCCGCTGTATCGGGCGACACAAATCCCGTGCACCTGGACGAGGCCTATGCCCGGACCACCACCTTCCAGGGCCGCATCGCCCACGGCATGCTGTCGGCAGCCTATATCTCGGCGGTGATCGGCACCCGCCTGCCAGGCCCCGGCGCGATCTACCTGTCTCAGTCCCTGCGCTTCCGCCGGCCGGTGAAGATCGGCGATCCGGTGACCACCAAGGTGACGGTCTCGGCCTTGGACGAGCGGCGCGGGCACGTCACCTTCACCACCGTCTGCCAGGTGGACGGCAAGACCGTGGTGGACGGCGAGGCCGTGATCATGGCGCCCCGCAAGCCCACCGCGACGGCGGGAGACGCCTAGGTCCCATGCGCATCGTCCACGGCTGGAAGGAGCTGGCGGCGGCCGATCGCGGCGCCGCCGTGGCGCTCGGCAATTTCGACGGCGTCCACCGCGGCCACCAGCGGGTGATCGCCAATGCGGCCGAGGCCGCGAAGGCCCTGGGTGCGCCGCTGGGCGTCATCAGCTTCGAGCCGCATCCGCGCCGGATCTTCCAGCCCGACGCCCCGGCGTTCCGGCTGATGAGCCCCGGCCAGCAGGCCCGGGCCTTGGAGGCGCTGGGGGTGGACCTGTTCTATGTCCTGCCCTTCGACGCCGAGATGGCCAATATGACCGACCGCGAATTCGCCGCCGGCGTGCTGCATGAAGGCCTGGGCGCCCGCCATGTGGCCGTGGGCTTCGACATCCTGTTCGGCAAGAACCGCACCGGCAGCCCGGAACTGATGCAGGCCTATGGGGCCGAGCTGGGCTTCGGGGTCTCTGTGGCGCAGGCGGTGGGCGACCACGGCCACAAGTTTTCCTCCACCGGAGTGCGCGACGCCCTGCGCGACGGCCGCCCAGAGGACGCCGCCGCCATCCTTGGCCGGCCCTTCGCCATTGAGGGCATGGTGGAGCATGGCCGCCAGCTGGGTCGCAAGCTGGGCTTCCCCACCGCCAATGTCGGCTTGAGCGATTACGTCGTCCCGCGCTTCGGCGTCTACGCCACCCGGACCCGCCTGCCGGACGGACGCCATCTGCCTGGCGTGGCCAATATCGGGGTCAATCCCACCATCGATGGGGTGATCGCGCCCCGCCTGGAGGTCTGGCTGTTCGACTTCGACGAGGATATCTACGACCAGGTGATCGAGACCGATCTCATCGCCTTCATGCGCGGCGAGGAAAAGTTTGTTAACCTTGAGGTCCTGACCGAGCAGGTCATGGCCGACGCCGCCCGGGCGCGCGCCATCCTGTCGTCCGGGAAATAGCACGACCAGGGCTCCAGAACGGGTCCCGGGGGTTCGCGGGGGCGTTCATGATTGTGCAGTCCAAGGCTTCGAAATACGCCACGTTTGCGTTCGCGCGTCAGCCACGCCGCAAGCGCCCGCCGGCCTTCGCCTTCGCGCCGGGCGCGACCTTCACCTTCTCCGAGACGCCGCCCCCGCCGGCCACGCCAGTCCGCCAGGGGCCGCCGGACGAGTCCGCCCTGCTGGACGCCTATTCCCACGCCGTCGTCCATGCGGTTGAGCGGGTGGGACCGGCCGTCGTGCGGATCCACCCCTGGGCCAGCGCCTATGGCCCGGAAGGCGTCGGCTCCGGTGTGGTCCTGGCGCCCGAGGGCCTGATCCTCACCAACAGCCATGTGATGCGCGGCGCCGCCCAGGCTGAGGTGGTGACCCTGGACGGCCGGGTGTTCCTGGCCCGGCTGGTGGGGGATGATCCCGACACTGACCTGGCCCTGATCAAGGTGCAGGAACCGGTGAACCTGCCCACTGCCCGGCTGGGGGATTCCAAGGCCCTGCGCCGCGGCCAGCTGGTGATCGCCATCGGCGCGCCCCTGGGCTTCGAGGCCACGGTCACCGCCGGGATCATCTCGGCCATGGGTCGCTCCCTGCGGGGCGAGAAGGGCCGGCTGATCGAAGACCTGATCCAGACCGACGCCGCGCTCAATCCGGGCTCCTCTGGCGGTCCGCTGGTGAACGCGGCCGGCGAGGTGGTGGGGATCGCCACGGCGGTCATCGCCGGCGCACAGGGACTCTGCTTCGCCGTCGCCGCCAACACCGCCTCGCTGGTGGTGGGAGAGCTGGTGAAGCACGGCCGGGTGCGGCGCGGCTCCATCGGGGTGGTGGCCCAGCAGGCGCCCATCCCTCGCGACCTGGCCCGGGCGGTGGGCATCGACCAGCCGTTCGGCGTGTGGATCGCCACCCTCGACCCCGGCGGCCCGGCGGCCAAGGCGGGCCTGGTCCCCGGCGACCTGCTGATCGCCGCCGACGACCAGGTGCTGATCGGCCTCGACGACCTGATGCGGGTCCTGGGTCACGGGACCATGGGCAAGCCCATGACCTTCCAGGTGATCCGCCAGGGCAAGCGGATGAGCGTCGAGGTGACGCCACGGGAACGGCGGCGCTAGGGACGAACCGCGGCCTCGCGTCTCACCTTACGATCCAGGGTTGCCATTTTGTTCCGGTTGAGCCAGCATGCGATCGGGGGTTCCGGTCCATGTTCTCAACAGGCTCGCGCTTCGCAGCGCCAATCTGGCTGGCCATCTGTTGCCTGCTCGCACCAAGCCTGGTCCAGGCCGCTGGGCAGGTGCGCAAGGCGCCCGCGCCCAGCTGGGTCGAGGAGGCGGCGGTCTTGCCGGCGCCGCGGGCGGCGCGGGAGCGCGAAGTCTCCGACGGACAATATGACCTGTTGGTCGATCGTCAGGTTCGGGCGGCCGGTGGGGCAAAGACCAGCTATCGGAGGGACGCCAACCTGGTGACCGATCGGGGCGGCCTTGAAGCGGCGGCCAGCGTCAGCATCGACTTCGACCCCACCGATGAGGACATCATCCTGCACCATGTGAGGGTGTGGCGCGGCGGGGTCGCCCAGGACCGGCTGAAGGACATTTCGATCGACGTGATCCGACGGGAGCGGGAGCTCGCCGACGGCGTGATCACCGGGATGAAGACCGCGCATTTTGAGCTGAAGGACGTTCGGGTCGGCGACATTGTCGACGTCGCCTATAGCTCGGACATCAAGGACAGGGAGTTGCAGGGCCAGCTATTCGATTCGGGCAGCACCAGCTGGTCGTCCCCGGTTGGCCTGAATCATTACCGGGTGCTGTGGCCGCATGGACGGCCTCTGACGGTGAAGCTGGTGGCCGGCGCACCGTCCCCCACCGTATCGCAGCGGGGCGGATTCGATGTCTATGACTGGCGCATCGAGGACGCCAACCCGGTCCAGGGAGAGGCCGATACGCCGAGTTGGCGACGGCCTTGGGGCGAGGCGGTGGTGTCCAGCATTCAGGCCTGGTCGGAGGTGACCGCCTGGGCGCTGCCGCTCTATCAGCACGCGGATCCATTGCCCGCCGGGCTATCCGCCGAGGTCGACGCCTACGCTGCGGCCAATAAGGACCCGCGCGACCGCATCATCTGGGCGCTCCGCTATGTGCAGGACAAGGTGCGATATGTGTCGCTGTCGATTGGCGTCGGCTCCTACCTGCCACGCAGTCCGGCGGAGGTGATCCGCACCGGATTTGGCGACTGCAAGGACAAGGCGCGCCTGCTGGTGGCCATGCTGCAGCGCCTGGGCATAGGCGCCGTACCCGCCCTGGTGAACACGGAGCTCGGCGTGGGCCTGGCCGACCAGCCTCCGGCCTTGACCCTGTTCGACCACATGGTGGTTCGAATTGCGCTGGAGGGTCGGACCTACTGGGTCGATCCGACCCGCTCCCACGAAGGCGGCCGATTCCCGGACCTCCGCCCCCTCAGCTACGCCTGGGCCTTGCCCGTCGTCGCCGGCCAGGACCGATTGGAAGCCATCCCTTTTGCGCCGCCCACTTCGCCCACAATGGATGTGGTCGAGACCTATGAGCTCCCGGCCGGCGCCGGCCCCATGAAGCTCACTGTGGTGACGGTCTACCAGGGGGAAGAGGCGGACTGGATGCGAGCCAACCTCGCGTCCAGGTCGCCGGCCGAGTTCGAGAAGAAGTACCTGGCATTCTATGGCGAAATGTATCCCGGACTGGGCGCCATCCGCCCGATCCAGGTTGACGATGATCGGCGCATGAATCGCCTGCGGACTATCGAGTCCTACGAACTTTCCGCCGACGATCTGGCCAAGAATGACATCCTGGCCAGGTTCCTGGTGAGGGCCTCCACCCTGGACGACTACAAGTCCCCGGCGGCCGGCGAGCGCCGCACAGCGCTGTCGTTACCCTATCCGGTGAACAAGCATCACCGCATCGTACTGGTGACCCCGGGCCGAAAGCCGCCGGCGCCAGCGGCGGTGGATATTGATGGCGTCGGCTTCCACTACCAGCTGGTCACCAAGCGCGAGGGGGATGTCCTGACCCTCGATTACCGGCTCACCGGGTCGAAACCGGTGCTGGAGCCCGGCGAGGTAAAGGCGTTCAAGACCGAGTTCGACCAGATGGACGATGCGGGCTCCTGGCGGCTGGACCTTACGTCGAGGCAGGGCGGACAGATCGGCGACGCTCCCGGCCTTGTCGCCCTGACCCTTGGCGTCGGGGTGCTGGCGGCGGCAGGCCTGGTCTTCGGACTGCGCCGGGCCCTCGTGGCTGACGCCGCCTATGGCGGCCTCGCCTACTATTATCCCGTCAGCGTCACGAAGTTCACCGTGATGAGCATCGCCACCTTCGGCCTCTATGAGTTCTTCTGGACTTGGAAATGCTGGCGCTGGGCCAAGGCCCACGGCCACTCAGACATCCGGCCCTTCTGGCGCGCCGCCTTCAGGCTGTTCTGGCTGTATTCCCTGTTCGCCGAGGCCAATGGACGACCGCGCGGCCTGCGCATGCCCCCCTGGATCGGTGGCGTCGCCGCCGCAGCGTATGTCGCCTGGGCCATTCTCGACGCCTTGGCCAACCACGGCAGAACCACCTCGCCGATCCTGCTGTTCTCCAAGGCGCTCGATTTCATCTGCTATTTGCCAGCCTTGCTCGCGGTCAATCGGCTGAACCGGGCAGACGGCGAGGCCCTGGCCGCGAATTCGAAGTTCACAGGCCTGTCCGCCATCGCCCTGGCCGTCGGGGCCTTGTGCTGGGCGCTGGTGCTGGTGGGCCTGAATTCCTGAACTCTGGCGCTCCCGACCCAACCCCGGCTCCCCTCGGGGCTTGGGTTCCCTGTCGCCCTCTGCTACAGCCCGCCGATGAATTCGGTTCGGACGAGCGCGCGAATTATCCGCCCGGCGTGACGCCGCTGGACGTGCGCGCGCCGGGAACCTCTCCCGCCCCTTGATCCGAACCCCCCGTTGGAAAGTCCCATGGCCGACGACGCCGAAAAGCCCGCACGTGACTACCGCGAGACCGTCTTCCTTCCCGACACCCCGTTCCCCATGCGGGCGGGCCTGCCGGCCAAGGAGCCGCAGATCCTCGAGCGCTGGGCCGAACTCGATCTTTACAACGCCATCCGCGCCGAGCGGCAGGCCAAGGGCGCCCCGCTGTTCGTGCTGCATGACGGCCCGCCCTACGCCAATGGCGCGATCCATATCGGCCATTCCCTGCAGAAGACCCTGAAGGACTTCGTGGTCCGCTCGCGCTTCGCCCTGGGCTACGACGTGGACTATGTGCCCGGCTGGGACTGCCATGGCCTGCCCATCGAGTGGAAGATCGAGGAGGAGTTGCGCGGCCAGGGCCGGCGCAAGGACGAGGTCTCCAAGGCCGAGTTCCGCGAGCGTTGCCGCGCCTATGCCGCCCACTGGATCGAGGTCCAGAAGGAAGGCTTCAAGCGCCTGGGCGTCCTCGGCGACTGGGAGAACCGCTACGCCACCATGGACTATTCCAGCGAGGCGGCGATCGTGGGCGAGTTCCACAAGTTCGTGGCCTCCAACCAGCTCTATCGCGGCTCCAAGCCGGTGATGTGGAGCCCGGTGGAGCGCACCGCCCTGGCCGACGCCGAGGTGGAATATCACGACCACGTCTCCCCCACGATCTGGGTGAAGTTCCCGGTGCTGGAAGGCTCCGATGCGGCGCGTGGCGCCTCCATCGTGATCTGGACCACCACGCCCTGGACCATCCCGGCCAACCGGGCGATCAGCTATTCCGATTCCATCGACTATGCGGTCTATCAGGTGGAGGCCATGGAGACCGGCCTGGCCTTCGAGCCCTGGGCCAAGCCCGGGGACCGGCTGATCGTCGCCGACAAGCTGGCCGCCGACGTGGCCGACGCCGCCAAGATCGCCAGCTGGCGCCGGATCGAGAAGGTGGACCCGCGCGGCATGGTGGCCGAGCATCCCCTGGCGGCGCTCGACACCCACTACAGCTTCCAGGTGCCGCTGCTGGAGGGCGACCACGTCACCGACGAGGCCGGCACCGGCTTCGTGCACACCGCCCCGGGCCACGGCGCGGACGACTATCTTGTCTGGCTGGCCCATGGTCATCGCGAGATCCCGGAGACCGTGGACGCCGACGGCGCCTATTACCCGCACGTGCCGCTGTTCGGCGGGCTGAAGGTGCTGGAGACCGAGGGCAAGAAGGTCGGCAAGTTCGGCCCCGCCAACGGCGCGGTGATGGACAAGCTGATCGAGGCCGGGCGCCTGCTGGCCCGCGGACGCGTGGAGCACTCCTATCCCCACTCCTGGCGTTCCAAGGCGCCGGTGATCTTCCGCAACACCCCCCAGTGGTTCATCCGCATGGACGAGCCGATCAATGGCGAGGCGCTGGGGGGCCGCACCCTGCGGGAGACGGCGCTGGAGGCCATCGAGGCCACCACCTTCCACCCCGTCGCCGGCCAGAACCGCATCCGCTCCATGGTGGAAAGCCGCCCCGACTGGCTGATCAGCCGCCAGCGGGCCTGGGGCGCGCCTCTGGCCATGTTCGTCGACAAGGAGACTGGGCACCCGCTTCACGACGCCACGGTGAACGCGAAGATCATCGAGCTGATCGCCGCCGAGGGCGCCGACGCCTGGTTCACCCGGCCCGTGTCCGACTTCCTCGGCCACCACGATCCCGAACGGTTCGAGAAGGTGGAGGACATCCTCGATGTCTGGTTCGATTCCGGATCGACCCACGCCTTCACCCTGGAGAACCGCAACCACACCCACTGGCCGGCGGACCTCTATCTGGAAGGCTCCGACCAGCATCGCGGCTGGTTCCAGTCGAGCCTGCTGGAAAGCTGCGGCACCCGCGGCCGCGCCCCGTATGACGCAGTGCTCACCCATGGCTTCACCATGGATGAGAACGGCGAGAAGATGTCCAAGTCGAAGGGCAACACCATCGATCCCCAGACCATCATCCGGGAATCGGGCGCCGAGATCATCCGGCTGTGGGCGGCCATGGTGGACTATTCGGACGACCAGCGGATCGGCAAGACCATCCTGGCCACCACCTCGGACGCCTATCGCAAGCTCAGGAACACCGTGCGCTACCTGCTGGGCGCCCTGGCGGGCTTCGAGGAATCCGAGCGGGTGGCCCTGGAGGACATGCCGCCCCTGGAGCGATTCATCCTGCATCGGCTGCACGAACTCGACGGCCAGGTGCGCGCCGCCTACGAGCAGTACCTGTTCGCCGATGTGAGCCGCCCGCTCACCGAGTTCTGCCAGAACGAACTGTCGTCCCTGTTCTTCGATATCCGCCGCGACGCGCTCTATTGCGACCAGCCCGATAGCCTTCGTCGCCGGGCCGCCCGCACGGTGATGGATGCGGTGTTCCAGCGGCTGACCATCTGGCTGGCCCCGCTGATCCCCTTCACCATGGAAGAGGCCTGGACCACGCGCTATCCCGGCAGCGCCTCCAACTGCCTGCGGGTGTTCCCCGAGACCCCCGCCGCCTGGGCCAATCCGGCCGAGGCGGAGCGCTGGTCCAGGGTGCAGGCGGTGACCTCTGTGGTGACCGGCGCCCTGGAGGTGGAACGCCGGGAGAAGCGTCTGGGCGCCGCCCTGGAAGCCGCGCCGCAGGTGTTCGTCGCCGATCCCGAGCTGATCGCCGCCTTCGAGGGCCTGGACCCCGCCGAGGTGTTCCGCACCAGCCAGGCCACCCTCAGCCCGGGCGAGGGTCCGGCCGACGCCTTCCGTCTCGGCGACATCGCCGGCGTCGCCGTAACCCCGTCCCGCGCCGATGGCCGCAAATGCGCCCGATCCTGGCGTATCCTGCCGGAAGTGGGGACCGATCCCCGCTATCCGGACCTCTCCCTGCGCGACGCCGAAGCGGTGGCCGCCTGGGACGCGGCCCGGGGATGACGGCCAGGTGGAGGCGGCAAGCGTGAAGGTCACCAAGTTCGGCGCGGTCGCCTATGGCCTGGCCCTGGCGGCCATCCTCATCGACCAGATGGTGAAGTCCTGGTTCCTGGGCCTGGGCCTGGTTCCCGGGGCGACGCTGCCCCTGGCCTGGCCCCTGCGGCTGACCTTCGTCTGGAACCCGGGGGTGAGCTTCGGCCTGTTCCGGGCCGATCATGACCTGGTGCGCTGGCTTTTGGTGCTGTTCTCCGTGGGGGTGGCGGCGGCGCTTGCCTGGTGGGCGCGCACCGCGAACCGGCCGCTGATCGGACTGGGCCTCGGCCTGGTGATCGGCGGGGCGGTGGGCAACGCCATCGACAGGATCCGGTTTGGAGCGGTGGTGGACTTTGTCGACGTCACCCAGCTGGGCTTCTTCCCCTGGGTG
>Ga0265327_10001818_pt1 | contig 24972 bp, 21 predicted proteins | sample 41621metaG_FD_202089 | JGI IMG/M metagenome (GOLD analysis project Ga0265327, IMG submission 202089) | Rhizosphere microbial communities from Carex aquatilis grown in University of Washington, Seatle, WA, United States - 4-16-21 metaG | ecosystem: Host-associated > Plants > Roots > Rhizosphere...
GACCAGTAAGTGTCGGCGTACCGTTGCGGGTCGCCCCAGATCCCCCGCAGCATGCCGGGCCAGGGGTCGGTGAGGACCAGGTAGCCGCCCTGGCCGTTTCCGACCGATTGGCCCTCGTTGTCCACCACGTCCACACCGACGGCCGGAAAGGAGGTCATGGCGGCGCCGGGCTTGGTGGCCGTGATCCCGGGCAGCGGGGTGATGAGGATCCCGCCGGTCTCGGTCTGCCACCAGGTGTCGACGACCGGGCAGCGGTCCCCGCCGACGTGCTTTCGGTACCACATCCAGGCCTCGGGGTTGATGGGCTCGCCGACCGAGCCGAGCAGCCGGAGGCTCGAGAGGTCATGGGCGGCCGGGTAGTCCTCCCCCCACTTCATGAGGGTGCGGATGGTGGTCGGGGCGGTGTAGAGGATCGACACCTTGTAGTCCTCGACGATCCGCCACCACCGGTCCTTGCCCCCGGCGTCCGGCGTGCCCTCGTACATGACCGAGGTCGTGCCGTTGGCCAGGGGGCCATAGACGATGTAGCTGTGGCCGGTCACCCAACCGATGTCCGCCGCCGTCCAGAACACGTCCCGCTCCGGTGTCAGGTCGAAGACCAGGCGGTGGGTGGTCGCCGTGTGGACGAGGTACCCGCCGGTCGTATGCAGGATTCCCTTGGGCTTGGCCGTGGTCCCGCTGGTGTACATGATGTAGAGCGGCTGCTCGGCATCGAAGGACACCGCCTCATGGGTATCGTCCTGGCGGTCCACCAGCTCGTGCCACCACACGTCGCGCCCCTCGGACCAATCGACCTCTCCTCCGGTGCGCCGGACGACAACCACTCGACGCACGTCGGGGCAGTGCTCGAGGGCCTGGTCGACATGGGGCTTCAGAGGCGAGGCGGCGCCTCGGCGGTACCCGCCGTCGGCGGTGATGACGATTCGGGCGTCGGCGTCGACGATCCGGCTGGCCAGCGCTTCGGCCGAAAAGCCGCCGAAGATCACCGAGTGCGGGGCCCCCAGGCGGGCACAGGCCAGCATGGCCACCACTGCCTCGGGGATCATCGGCAGGTAGATGGCCACCCGGTCGCCGGCCTGCACGCCGAGCTCGATCAGGGCGTTGGCCGCCTGGCAGACCAGCTTCTGGAGGTCGGCGTAGGTCACCGTGCGGGTGTCGCCCTCGGGCTCCCCTACCCAATGGAAGGCGACCCGGTCCCCCCGCCCCGCCTCGACATGGCGGTCGACGCAGTTGTACGCGGCGTTCAGCCGGCCGCCGACGAACCACTTGGCGTAGGGGAGGTCCCACTCGAGGACGTGGTCCCAGTGGTAGTCCCACGTGAGGCGTTCGGCCTGCTCAGCCCACCAGGAGAGCGGGTCGGCCGCGGCCTCCTCGTAGATGCCGGGTTGCGCGAGGGCCCGGGCCGTCTGCTCGGGTGACGGCGGAAAACGCCGCGCTTCGTGCAGCAGGGCCGAGAGCGCCCCGGACCCTGTCGGTGCCGGTGTGCCGGTCATGGCCAACGTCCTTCCTCCCGCCGTCGAGCACCTGAGCCCGACGCGCGTTCCAACCTAGCCAGGACGCCGCGCGGCGAGTCGGTGAGCCGGTGCTATGTCGATGACCCGTACTGCAGCGGCACGGTCACGGTCGCTTGGCGCACCCACGCCGTGCCCGCGGGAGTGAGGCCGTAGGACGTGAAGTGCTTGCCGCTGACCGCAAGCGCGGCGTCGCCGGCCCCATCGAAGCCGATGGTGGAGCCGACGGACACGGCGACCGTCCTGGGCGGAAGCGGCGGCAGCGGCGTCCACTGTGGCGCCGCACTCATCACCCACGCCTCCCGGCGTGCTCCCGTTCCGGCGGTCACCACCACGATGCTCCCGTCGGCATTGATCCCAGTGGAGATCACGCGTCCGGCGGGGTGCAGGGCATTAGAAACTGACCACGGCGCCGACGACGATTGCCGCCGCAGGGCGAAGAGCGAGAGAGATTCCCCACGGGCCGAGGCAACCAGCCCCGCTGTTCCGGACAGCCCGCTCTCCCATCGGAGCACCGTCGTCGGGCGGGCCGCCGCGGCACCAGAGAGGCTCGGTCCGTCGACGTGCCACGTGCCGCCACGGCGGATGAACACCCCCACCTTGCCGCCAGCCGTGCAACTTCCGGCCACCACCGGTGTGGCGCTCGTACCGGCCACTGCCGTCAGGCGGGTCAGGTCGCAGGCGCGGCCGGCAGCGGAGCCGGCCAGGCCCCGCAAGCTGGCTATCGCACGCCAGTGCCCCGCCGAGCCCCTCGCGGCGAGCACCGTCCCGCCGCCGCGACGCACCAGTGCCAGCAATGTGCCGGCAGGGCCTGAGGTCAAGGCGTCGGGGACGTTCTCAAGTCCGCCCGGCAGCACCGCAGAAGACCACGATCGGCCGCCGTTGGCCGAGGTGGCCAGAGGTGAGAAGGTCAGCAATTGGCTAGGTACCACGCCCGCGGTGAGCCCGGACGCGGCGTCTGAGGTCGCCACCAGCCCGCCGTTGTCGGCGACGCCTGGTGGCGTGGCGAGCTTCCAGGCGGTGCTCCCGGTGGCGGAGCGGGTGAACAGCTGCCAGAAGGTGTTGTTGGGCTGGTTTGGCCTGCCCATGGCCACGATCGCCGAGGACCCCTGTGACGATGACCAGGTCGTGATCAGGGGGGCTGGACTGGGGGCTTGGATAGCCGTGGCGCCTGCGGGTGCGGTTGGCGAGACCAGGCCCGCGGTGAACGCCAGGAGCGACACAGCGCTGACCGCGAGCACACTGCGGCACCTCAGGTTGTCGGCCCACGTTGGGATCCATCGGCTGGGCACGGATCAACCTGCCAGGGCGCTCTGGAGTTCGTTGGTGAGCAGGGAAGAGAACGACCTGCTCTCGGCTCCCGATGTCCCCGGGGTGGCGTCGAGGACCGCTCGAGTCCGACTTCGAGGATCGATCACGAAGGCGACGTCAGAGTGGGCGACCATCGATCCCGCCGGGGTTACCGCCACCTCAACGCCGTAGGAGCTCCACACCTTCTCCAGCTGGACGGTCGAACCGGTGAGGAAGAGCCAGTTGGGAATGCCGGCCAGCCCTTCCTGTCGGTCGAAAGCTTGGGTGGCGGCGAGCGAGTTGTAGAGCGGGTTGGCCACAACGGCGACGAAGTCGACCTGGCGCGCTGAGCCGCCGAGCATCGCATCGGCCTGACGGAACTCCTGGGCGATGATCGGGCAGTCGACCGTGCAGACCGGGTCGAGGAACGTGAGGGCCAAGGCCTTGCCCCGCAGGCTCGAGAGGGAGGCCGTCCGGCCGTGCTGGTCCGTGAGGGTGAACGTCGGGGCCGGAGCGTTCGCCAACGTCGGTGGCCCGTCGAGTGCCTCGGAGACGAGCGGGTCAGCCGTCGGGTTGGCGGAGGCTGCCGCCATCGGCACCGCCCCTACTGCCACCACGACCACAGCGGCGATCGCAGCCAAGACGCGGCCCGCGTAGCCGGGAGCGAGCTGCTGCCACCACGGTTCCGGGGCGGGCTCGGTTGGTGCGGCGAGCGCGACCGGTACCGGCGCCGGATGTCGGAGTATGGCGGCGACGGACCCGCTCGAGAGAAGAAGTAACGGGAGCATCGAGTTCGGGTCGGTGCCCACTCCCCCGAGGAACCCCAGGTCCTCGACGAGCACCCAATCGGCAAGGCACACCACCGCGGCTACGCCGATCCCCGCCACCACGAGCCGAGGTCGTCCGCTCAAGAAGGCCAGGCCGATCGCGGCGAGCGATACGACCAAGAAGAGGTTCACCCCCCAGCCGTGTGCGGCGTCGAATCCGGCGAACGACGACACCCACCTCGACAGCACTGCCGGCTGGGGCGTCGCCGACATCTGGTTGACCATGGCCGAGAGCGTGCCCCGGCCGTGACCGATGCTCCCCTGCCAGAAGCCTCGCCCGGGCCAGGCCTGGAGGACCGCCATGCCCAGGAAGAACGCGCCTATGACGGCGGTGAGCACACGGCCCATCCTCGGACCTCGCCAAGATCGTTCCGGCAGCGCGACCAATCCGCCGCCTACGGCGTAGAGAAGGGCGGCCCCCGGGGCGCCAAAGGCGACGGTCAGCCCCGGAGCGAAGATGGCCCCGAAGGCCTCTCCGAAGATCCATACCACCAGGGCCCAGACGACGCTCACCAGCCCGGCAGCACGCGACCAGCGTCCTCGGGGGGCCACCAGTAGGAAGATGCCGATGCCCACCTGAATCCAAACGGCTGACGTCGCCGCCTGCACCGGGTGATTGGTCCAGGTGGTTACGGCCACATTGACCAGGCTGTGGACCCAGCCAGGGGAAGCGGTCGAAGCCGGCCGCAGCACTGTGGTGGGGAGGCGCAGCACCATCCCCGACTGCACCTGCAGGAGGCCGTCGGCGATCCACAGAATGCCGAAACCCATCCGCAAGATTTTCCGACCCAGTGCTTCGGGACCGACGTCGCCAGATCGAACTGCCGCGGCATCCCGGCCTTCGGACACGGCCTTGCGGTACTGCGCGCTGCGAAGAACATTCCACGCGACCGCCAGCACCGCGGCAACAAGTGCCAGCACGATCAATTGGTGGAGTAATGCAGTGTGGAACGCCGAGGTGAGGGTGGGGTTGTCGCCGCTGAGCGAACGACTCATACCTGGCATGGCGTCAGGTTGGGCCGAAGATGAGGCAGGCCCTCGACATCGGGCGTGAACGTAGCAGACCACTACGCGGCGTAGTAGTCAGGAACGCTGGGCTCCGAATGGTCCCGTTTGCTGGGAAAATGCCATTACCACCTGGGGGGACCGCCGCCCTTTGCGGCGCGCCGGGAGACGGAGCCGCTCAGTCCTCGTCGTCTCGATAACGGTGGAAGAGGTCGACCAGACCTTCGATGGTGTCAGCATCGAGGGCCTCGGGTTCCACTGAACCCGAGGCCGCAATGGTCTCGCGTAGTTGGGCGAGATAGGCGTCGCAGCCGTCACAGGCCGACAAGTGGCGCTCGAACCGACGCCGTTGGCGCCGCGTGAGCGTCCCCTCCAGGTAATCGCCCGCCAAAGCGACGGCCTGTTGGCAGACGATGTCCCGATGCAACAACTTCATCGCTCATCCACCTGCCGTTTCGCCTCGACTTCAGCGCGCACCTTTGCGCGGCCTCGGTGGAGGATGACCCGGACGTTGCCGGTGCTCAGGCCGAGTAAATCGGCCACCTCTGTCGTAGAGAGTCCCTCGACATCTCGCAACGTTACGACCAAGCGGTGGGGATCTGGGAGATCCGAGATGGCCGTCTGCACTGCGGCGACGAGGTTTGCGTTTCCTGCGGCCTCTTCCACTGAGTCCGTGAAGGGTGCCGGCGCTTGGGACCACATGCCGGCCGAGTTGAATCGGGCGGGATCGACGAGAGGTCCTGGGTCCGTCGTATCAACCGGCACCGTGCGCTGCTCGCGCTCTCCGGTGCTGATCGCCCGACGTACGCAGATGCTGAGCAGCCAGGTCTTGAAGCTCGACCTGCCCTCGAAGCGGTCGATACCGCGGAGTACGGCCAGCCACGTGTCTTGGGCGACGTCTTCTGCCTGGGGTTCGCTCCTGACATAGAAGCGCGCCGTCCGAACGAGGAGGCGGTGGTAGCGCTTGACCAGTGAAGTGAACGCTGCCTGGTCGCCGTCGAGCACCAGTCCTAGCAGTACTTGGTCATCCATGGCGCAACGTTCTGGTGGCGTCACACATCACGAACGCCCGGTCACGGGTGACGGTGTGAGTTGGCGGCCTGTAACGCCCCGGTTCCATAACGGACTCCATGGTGGCAGCTTCAACCAACCCAAGGAGAGCCTTATGCCTATCCGTCACCTTCGCCTCACGGCCGCCGCCGCACTTGTCGTCGGGCTCAGCACCGGAGTTCTCGGACTCGTCGGTACCGCCAGCGCCGCTCCGCCGCCCGGGCCGCCGGCTGGGCCACCAGCCCCGCCAGCCCCGCCAGGGCCGCCAGGGCCGCCTCCGGGGCCGCCGGGAGCTGCCCACGCGCTGTTTCTCGAGACCGACCAAAGCGCCGGCAATCAGATCCTCGCCTACGCCCGCGGTACCGACGGCACCGTCTCGCTCGTGGGCACGTACGCCACCGGCGGCCTTGGGGCAAGCGCGGTGACAGCCAAGGCCGACCGGTTGGCCTCCCAGGGTGGCCTCGCCTTGGTGAACGGCGGAAAGAACCTGGTAGCAGTGAACGCGGGCAGTGGAACGATCTCATTGTTCTCGGTGAACGGCACGACGCTATCGCTAACCCAAACGCTCACATCGGGTGGAGCGTTTCCAGCGAGCGTCGCCTCCGACGGGCCGACCATCGCCGTCTTGAACTCGGGAGATAACGGCACGGTCGCAGAATTCCACCTGCAGGGGAACCACCTCACCCCGATCCCTGGTGGAATCCGGTCGCTCGGCCTGACAAACACCAATCCGCCCAACTTTGTGCATGGCGCCGGACAGGTCGGCTTCACGCCTGACGGACGTCACCTCATCGTGACGACCAAGGCGTCGACCAGTGCCTACGAGGTCTTCAATATCGGACCTGGCGGCAATCTCGCCTCGACAGCGGTGGTGACGTCTTCGGCAACGCCCGTTCCGTTCGCCTTTTCCTTCGACGCGGCCGGTCAGCTCGTTGCGGCCGAGGCTGGGACAAGCAACGTCAGCACCTATTCGGTCAATGCCGACGGGACCCTCACCCACCTCGGATCGGTCGGAGACGGTGGCGCGGCGCTGTGCTGGATTGCGGCAGCCAACGGCACCTTCTATGGGTCCAACGCAGGAAGCGGCGATTTGAGCTCCTTCAGCGTCAGTCCTTCGGGGATTCCCGAGCTCACCCAGGCAGTGGCGGCCAAGACCCACCCGGGCACCACCGACGCCGCCGCGTCGCCTGACGGGAGGTTCCTCTACGTCGAGAGCGGTGGGTCAGGAGCATTCGACGTCTTTGCCATCAGTCCCAGTGGCACGTTGTCTCCGGTCGAGACCGTTTGGAACCTGCCAGCGGGTAGCGAAGGCATCGCGGTGAGCTGACCTGCGAAACGATTCCCCCCCCACGGGCTACGGAGCCCCGGCGTGTCCTACGGGCCGCGCCGGGGCTCCGGCCCGCCCATTCATCCCCCGAATGACACGCATCCGGCCAGCACGTAGGCCTCGGGCATCCACTCCGATGAGTGCCGGTGACGGCGTCAGGCGGCGAGATCCCGGCCCGCCGCTCCCATGAGATCGAGGAAGTTGGCGCTGTAGAACCGCTCCTGGGCATCGTCGTCAGTCCCGGCAACATCCATCGACGCAGCAAAGTGCTCGAGCGGCTTTCGTCCCCCCTCCACGTGGGGGTAATCGGAGGAGAACATGGCGACCTCGGGGCCAGCCTGCTCGATGATCCATCCCACGTCCTCGGTGGGGTACGGCGTGAACCGGATCTGGCGCCGGACGTAGTCGGCCGGACGTAACGCCAAATTCCGGATCCGTTCCTCGTGGCGGCCAAAAGCGTCGACCGCCGACTCCATCTGACGGATCCAGCTCGGAACCCACACGGCGCCCTGTTCGATGACGCCGAGTCGGAGGTCTGGGAACCGGTCGAGGACACCGTCGAAGATCATCGTGGCCAGCGTCTGTTCCGGTGGACGCGGGATACCCATGTAGTCGACGGATCGGAAGTTCTCCTCGCCTCCGTGAAAGTCCGGGGGCACGGGCAGCCCGTTGAGGAAGTAGTTGGGATCTATGAGGTCGCCGGTGCCCCCCACATGGAACACAACGGGTATCCCAGCTTCTTGTGCCATGCCCCACACGGCGTCAAGACCCAGGTGGCTTGGGGAGTGCCCGGCCGGACAGCCTGAGGGGACCAGCAGAGCGGCGGCGCCCATAGCGATGGCCTCGCCTGCGGTGATTGCCGCCCGACCGAAGTCGGCCAATGGCACGTAGCAGGTCGGAAGCAGTCGGTCGTCTGCCGAGCAGAACTCGACCATCCCTCGGTTGTGCGCCAACGCTGCACCGTAGGCAAGGTCGAGGTCGCCCGAGTGCTCCCAGTCATACAGGCGCCGGTTGTGGAACGTGTTGAAGATCAGCTGGCTGGAGAAACCCAGAAGGTCAAGGGCGCGCGGCCGATCGGCGGCGATGTACGAACCGGTGGCCGCAAAGTTCTTGCGCGCCATGACCTCTGCCCCTTCGGCGGCTCGGTAGTCGTCCGAGGCGTGTCGCTCGGTGAGAGTGACGAACGCTCGGTGCAAGTCGGCCAGCTGCTCTTCGGGGTCCCCGCTCTGACGAAGCTCGTTCCCGCCGGGGTAGCGGAGGGGCTGTATGCGGTCACGGATCGACGGATCTGCGTGATCACGAAGCCATGTCGGGGTCTCCATGAGGTGGGCGTCAGCGTCGTGGACGACTCGACCAGTGTTGTACGGCATGCCTCCCCTTCGGTGGGGGTACCGCTTCAATCTATCGACCACCTGGACAGCAGCGATAGAGATAGCCCCCCGCCCCGCGAAGGAAACCCTTCTCCCAAGGAAGCGCCAACCTCTTCCTGGTGAATTCTAACAAGGCGGGCTGCCCCAACAGGACTGGCACACCTTACGGAACCAGGAGAACTCGCCCGAAGGATTGCCGACTCTCAACGTAGGCATGCGCTGTGGCGGCTTGGGACAAAGGTAAGACCCTGTCGATCACAACCTGGAGCTCCCCCCGGGCGATGGCGTCCAAGTGGCGAGCGATCATGGCATGCGGTCGAGGAGAGAGCAGGAGTTCAGCGCCTAGGAAGTACCCCGAGAGAGTCTGGTTGTTCGGACGCATGGTGGAGATGTCGAGCTGTTCAGCCGGAACACGCCCGGCATCACCGACCGTGACGCATCGACCTCGATAGGCCAACGCCCCGATGCTTCCTTGTAGCGTGGCGCCGCCCACCGAGTCGACGATGACGTCGGCCCCGCGGCCATCGGTCAGCCGGCGCGTCTCGCTTACGAAGTCGCATGCAACGTAGTTGATCCCTTCATCGAGGCCTAGAACCTTGAGTCGCTCAAGCTTTGCGTCGCTCGAGGCGGTGGCGAGTACCCGGGCACCCGCGCGTTTCGCCAGCTGAATGGCCGCGATCCCGACTCCACTAGCCCCGGCATGAATGAGCGCCGTCTCGCCGGCTGCCAGGTGACCGAACTCAAAGAGACAGTCATCGGCCGTTCCCCACGGAACGGGTACGCAGGCTGCCTCGTTGACCGACAGCCCATCCGGGATCTTCCAGGCGAAGCCCTCGAAAACAGATCGAAGCTCGGCGTGGGATCCGTCGATCCCGACCGTGACCACTCGGTCACCCACCATAAATCCAGTGACATCAGCCCCAATGGTGTCGACCACCCCGGCGCACTGGTACCCCACCACGTGGGGCACCTGGTTCATCTCCCCGCCCAATCGGTTGAGCGTGTCGCCGCCTTCGATGCTGATTGCCTCGACCTTGACCAGGACCTCGTTGTCGCCGACCACCGGGTCGGGCACGTCTTCATATCGGAAGACATCGGGAGCGCCGGTCTCGTAGTACACCGCTGCTTTCATTGGCCTACCGTCCTTCGTCCAACACTTCCCACTGGGCAGGGTGCCCGACATGCGCTTGGCCACGTCGGTCCGAGCAGCATGCCAAAAGACCTCTCAGACGTCCCGATCCGCGTGGAGTTCGACACGCTCCACGCTGTATCCATCCAGGCCTGACTCTAAAAAGCCTACGAGACTCGCGGTTGGGTCAGCCTTGTCCGGGCAACACGACTTAGTTTTCGCCGTATGCCGAGGTTGCTACCTGTCGCGCTACCTGCCGATCGCCTGATGGACCGAGCGGATCGCACTCGAACCTTCAGCCACGGCAGCCGCGATCCGCTTCATCGAGCCGTGACGCACATCGCCGGCGGCGAAGAGACCTGGGATGCTGGTCTCGAACGCCAGAGGCTGACGGCCGAGTAGCCCGAACGAGCTGCGCGGGTGCGTCTCCGGTAGATCGGTGTCGGTGAGGATGAAGCCGCTTCGGTCAAGTAGGACGCCCTCGAGCCAGGACGTCGCGGGCACGGCGCCTATGAAGCAGAAGAGCCCCGCGCAGGGCACGCTCTCCCGAGTCCCTCCGATCTTGTTCGCGAGCACGATCGAGCTCAGATGGTCGTCACCGTCGACTCCGACGACTTCGGTGCCTAAGTGCAACTCGATACGACTGTCGGCGAGGATGCGGGTCGCGAGGTAGCTCGACATCTCGATTCCCAGATCGTCGGCGCGCACGACGAGCCGGACCCGCGACCCGCGACTCGCGAGAAACAGGGCCGCCTGCCCGGCGGAGTTGGCCCCGCCGATCACGGCCACCTGAGGGCCTCGAATCCCGCACGCGCGGGCTTCGAGCTCGGTTGCCGCGTAGTAGATGCCGTTGCCCTCGAAGTCCGCCCACCGCTCGAGGCTCAGTTTCCGGTAGTGGGCGCCGCTCGCGATCACGATCGAGCGGGCGGAGACCTCGCTCCCGTCCGACAGGGTCACTACAAGGTCGTCCGCCATCCGTAGTGACGTCACCTCGTACGGGCTCTTTATCTCGGCCCCGAACTTTTGGGCCTGCACCAGCGCCTTGGCAGTCAGCTTCGCGCCGGCGATTCCGGACGGGAAGCCGAGGTAGTTCTCGATACGTGCGCTCGCGCCGGCCTGCCCGCCTACGGCAACCCCTTCCAGCACGAGCGTGTCCAGGCCTTCAGAGGCACCGGAGACAGCAGTCGCCAGTCCGGCGGGTCCACCACCAACGACAACAATGTCGTAGACCTTCCCTGGTACAGAACGGTACGCGAGCCCGAGCTGGTCCGCCAGCACGCTCGGGGTCGCATTGCGGAGGATCGCGGTCGGGGCGATCACTACCGGGAGATCGTCAACGTCGAGCCCAAGCGACTCAAGGATCCGGTGCCCATCGTCGGTTTCGACGTCGAGCCAGCTATGCGTCACGTTTAGACGCGTGGCCCAGTTGCGGAGCTCCAGCATCTCGGCCGACAGCGCACCGCCGACGATCTGGACACTAAGCGCCGCTTCGCTCGTGCGCAGGAACTCGCGCCGTGCCATGAACGCCTTGAGAATGACGTCGGAGAGCTCCGGGGCGTCGGACATAAGCTGCCGGAAGACCGGACGTGGCATCCGTTGGATCACGCCGCCGGCGGGCATACGCGCCGAAAACATGGCAGCCTGCCCGGTCAGCATGTCCAGCTCGCCGAGGAACGAGCCTGGGCTGAAGATCGCTATGACCTGCTCCGGCAGCCCGAACGCAGCGAGCCTCACGACTTCCAAATCGCCGGCCTCGACCAGCATGAAGTCCCAGTCGACATCCCCGGCGTAGGCCAGGAACGCGCCCGGGTCGACAACTGTCTCCGTGGAACGCTCACGGATGAGGGCTAGCTGCGACGCGGTGAGGTCCGGATAACCGCCCGGGATTTCGGGCTTCGCCAGGGCCGCCGTCTCGGCGTTCGCTCGTTCCACACTCACTGGGGTTCTCTCTTGGTTACGGGCGTTCGGTCCGGCAGGTCGGCTCGACATGCAGATCCTGCCGGATCCGGACGACAACGAGTTCTGCGCAGTCGCCTGACGCGAGGTGGGCGGGCGAGGGTGCGCTCAGCCAAAGTTGACGCCGAGGGAGAAGTTGAACCCCACGCCGTGGCTGGCCAGGCTCACCGACAGCAGGCCCGCTCCCTCCAGCCAGTGCGCCATGGTCAGGTCGCCGGCGTCCCGCGGGCGCAGTCCCAGGCTCTTGATGAACGCCGACACGCTCGCCTTGGCCTGCGTGTCATCGCCAGCCATGAACACGTCCAGCGGGCCGCCCGCGGCCAGGACGTCGCGGAAGATGGTATTGAACGCCTTTACGACGCGGGCGCTTGCGGGGGCGGCCTTGGCGACCATCTGCGCGATGGAGGTGTCGTCAGGGATGGCCAGCCCAGTGGCGCTGGTGTTGAAGGGGTTGGTGATGTCGACGATGATCTTGCCAGCCAACCCGTCCCCGTACTGGCTGACGACCGGCACGGCGCCGTCGAACAGCACGGCGAGGATGACGATGTCACCGGCCGGGACGGCGCCCCACGTTCCGGCCGTGGCGCCGTCGCCGAGCGCCCGGACTAGGGACGCGGCCTTGGCCGCATCCCGACCTATGACCTCGACGCCGTTGCCGCCCTTGAGGGCTAGGGCGCCGATGGCGCTGGCCATGTTTCCCGAGCCGATGATGCTTACGTCGCTCATGGTGTGTCTACTTTCTGTAGGTATGGGGAGTTGGAACGAGCGTGGACAGTGCGCGAGACGACGCGGCTACAAGGCCGCAACAACCATGCCTGGGGACACGCGCGCGACAAAGGGGCTTCACTTCAGTGCCCTCTTCCAAGTCGCCGATTCCGAAACCGCCTGCGATACGCGCCGCGTTGCGGGTGTCGTCCCCTTCCCACGGTTCGACGCTGCGCACTAGGCGCGTCAACCATGGGAACCCTGCGACGAGAGTACTGCGAGATACGAAAATCTCCCCGGAGAGGAGTTGCACATCAGTGGCCTCAAAGCTGGTGGAGCGAGAAACGCTCAACGAACCCTCGCTTTAGAAGGCACCATGAGACTACAAAGCGACGTGGGAAACGTCAACTGACTTAAGGACGGGTGAGACCATTTTCAGCCTCAAGGGCTCGGATGGAGCCATCAACCGCATCGTCACCCCCACCGTGCCAATCCAATTCACCTACGAGGTGACCCGCGCTCGGAACGAACTGACCTTGCGTCTTCGGAACCGCCGCGCCGGCGGTACCGCTCTACGCCAACGTTGAGGACGCCCGCCTTAGCCTCAGCACCCGCCCGTCGGTCTAGGCGTGCTCACGCAGGACCTTGCCGCCAAGAGCGCGCTCCTGATCTTCGGCGCGGTGCTCGTTGCCGGCGTCGGCGTCGGCGTCGGCCAGTGGCCAGCTTCCTGCGACGTCGCCCGGAAGATCCCATCGCCAGTTGACAGTGGGGACAACGCGCCAGCGGATCAGCGAGACGTCGAGCTCGGGGTTAAGGTCTCAATGCCCGCAATCACCAAGGTCACGCCTGTCCATGAAGGGGCCCATACGTCGATAAACCCATTACCACCGCACGGCTCCATCGCCGCCCTCAACGCCGCCTTGAGTGAGATGATCGACTTGGTGGCGGACGTCAAGCAGGCCGCCCGGAAGGTTCCACGAGACGATGAGTTGCACGAGGAACTCGACAAGCTTCTTGGGGATCTGAAGATCTGGGCCAACCTTCTGGTGGCTAAGGATGATGAGCTCGGGTCGCCGGCTCTTGGAAGCATTGCAAGCGTGGCCGGCCGAGCACCAGTGAACCTCTGGCCGGGAAACCCCACGGACGAAGAAGTTCGCCGAACCCTCCGTGATCATGTCGATCGACTTTCGGATCACCTAGTGGCTGCCCAGGGCGAACAAGACGATGAGGGGGCGGGGGCCTTGATGGAGAGCATCGAACAAGAGTTGGTGTGTCACCTCCGTACCTTGAGCGAACCTTGACACCGATCGTGGTGGGTCAACGAGGGTCGCGGCCCTTGTGGCGGCCGGAGTTGTGCTCGTCGCCGCTGGGCTGATGTTGATTGGCATCGTTTTGCGACGTGGTGGACATTTGACGCGATCGAGATAGCAACGTCGAATCGTTGGTTTTTGTGGCGCCCCCGGAAGGATTCGAACCTTCGCACACGGTTTAGGAAACCGATGCTCTATCCCCTGAGCTACGGGGGCGAGATTTCCGAGGATCGCTCCGCGGTTACCTTCGCGCCTGGCCCGCCAGCCTACGTCCCTGGGCGTCCACCAAAGGTGAGACACGAATCCCGTCTCATTGGACTTCCCTGCGAGTCCTTCATCCGAAGTAGGAGGCCACCTCGCTGTAGGGCGCCCTACCTCCCCCGTCATGTATCGCCTGAACGACGGCGCTCGGTATTGGCGCCCATCTGGCCGGCATTTCGGCCGCCAATGTCGGGTTGAGCGTGTAGATCAGCGCGAAGTTGACGATCCACAGTGCGGGACCCATCGACATCCCGACCACCGTGTTCACCCCGCCCTTGGTGTTCGTGATCAATTCGTCAGGCTTGGACTGGTTCTGCGCCTTGTTCCCGTACGCTGCCTCCGAGGTGTAGGCCGACCGGTAGAGCTGCGTCAAGGACCTGGTAGCGCCGTTGGCCTTCATCCAGCCCGACATGTAGCCGCCGGGCATTATCACGCCGTTCACGAGGTACGTCGGGGCGGTCTCGTAGGCGGGGCTCTCCAAGTATCCGTCGGTCGTGACGAAGACGCCATAGCTTGCGAGGACCGACGTCCCGGTATTGCCGTTTTCGTCCTTGTACGGCAACGGGTGACGGACCGTATTAGTGAGGATCTTCACGCTCTCGTCAACGAGCTCTGATGTCTTGGGGTGGCCCGAGCCAGGTACGCCCCCACCGGCGATGAACTCGCGATACTGCTCCTCGGTGAAGACGTCAGACTTCTTCAGTCCGATCTCCCGAGCGATCTCGTCGGCGCGAGGCTGTCCTAACGGGCGATTGAGCTGATCGGAGTCGCTCATCTCCGTCGGTGCCACATGCTCGTATTGCGGAGTGCCTGAGACCGGCGGCGAGAACCCCGTGTCCTCCGACGGGCGCGTGGCCGCAGCCGCGCCTCGAGGGCTGACAATGGCAATCCCGCCAACGAAGAGTCCGACGGCCAGCGCCACCACCGAGAGAACTTCGGCAGGTCCGCTCAAACCGCGTCGCTTGGACGTACTGGGGTGTTTCATTCGGCAGGCTCCTTTTGACGACAACCCGTGAGACCCTCCGAACTCCCCAGATGGCTCGCGGTACGGGGACGCTAGACATCGGGACTTCAGAAGGGTGGCCGGCTCCACTGCAACCGCAGCGCCGCCGCCGGCTCCGGCGGAGGGCCCGCCCTACGTGCTCGCCTGGGGCTGTACCTCGACGGAAGCGCTCGCGGAGGACTGTGGCAATGCCTTTGGTTTTGGCTCTGCTCGCCGAGCGAGGAAGCGGAGCTTCGCGGCCTTGGCGTCGAAGTCGTAGACCACCGACGTGTCGGCGATCACATCGTGCAATGCGTGGCGCTGGCGCCCGACGATGATGCCGAAGAACCCGAGGCCGAAGCAGAGAAAACTCAAGGGAAAAGCGAGCACACGTATCGCCGCACGGCCACCGTGGAGGTTGGAGCCGTCCGAACGGACCACTCGCAAGCCGAGGAGCGTCTTACCTGGCGTCCTGCCAGAGGTCATGTAGCAATACCAGTAGTAGAGGAACCACCATCCGGCGAGCGGAATGCTCCACCAGGGTGACGACGGGTTGATGGAGACGTCCGCGCCGATTACCAGGTGGAGGACGGCCGTGACCAGCGCCACAATGGCCACAAAGCTTCCAAAGATGACGCCCGTGTCGATGATGTACGCCACGAACCGCGTCATGGCGCCGGCGTAGTGGCCTATCAGGCTTTCTTCCTCACCGGCGTGCCGCGTCATCCCTGGTCCCCCTCGGACTCGAGGAGAAGCGGCGGTCCCTGGGGGGCGTCCCCGAGTCGCTTCGGCATGATCCTGGCGGCCCACCTGAACATCAACTCGTCGAGGCCAATGCCCTGCCGGCGAACCGCGTCGAGCCCCTCGGAGGCAAGACCCCCGGTCGAGTGGGCGATGACCGCTCCGAGATCGGTCTGTTCGACCAGCGCCGTGAGGTCGAGCTTGCCGATCACTGCATTGAGGTCCACCTGGTCCAGCAGCTGGTTGAGGTCGATCTTGGTAAGAACAGCGTTGAGGTCGACGTGGTCGAGGATGTCGCCGAGCGGTACGACGTCAAGCGCAGCGTTGGCGGCCGACCCAACGTAGACAGGAAGGCGTTGGGCAGCAACGCGAGTCGCCTCGACCCGGTAAAAGGCGCCGCGCCGGCGGGCTGGCTCACACACGCGCGAGGCGGTGGCCGTCGAAGCTCGCACTGCGGGTAGCTGCGACGCGGCACGGGCCATCCGCGACCCTCCGTCCAAGAGGAGCTCGGCCGCGTCCAAGAGGGTCCGCTGCCCGTCGATGGCGAGGCCCAGGATCGTGTCCCCTCGCAGGGTCCCATCGGTCCGCAACCTGGAGTGGTCCTTCTGGGTGGAGGGAATCAGGGTCCCCACAACTCCAACGGCCATCTCGGTCAAACCTTCGATCCGGCGGCGCCACGTGGGGCGACTGCCGTAGGAGACCGCTCCGACCACGACGAGCGGCTCACCTGCTCCCGGCTGGTACCGGCGCGTCTCGGCCGTGCTCTCGACCGCGGTCTCAGCAGTTCCCGACGTGGCCTCGGTCATCCGACCTCTCCAACCGCTTCGATCAGTCGCGCCGCTCAGGCGCTGTTCGGGACTCGGGTTCCGACACGCCCTCAGCTTGTCACGACGCCGTGGAGACTGTGGCCACTGGGCTCGGCCCACTACTCTCCGGAGGCTCCGATCGCCTTCGGATCAGCATGAGGCCAACCTGCCACAGGACCTCCACAACCACAGCGGCGATGAGCCCTGCCAGGCTCAGCCACAGTAGGACGATGCCGACGCCGACGGCGTAGCCAGCGATCCGGAACCCGTCCACGTGAGCCCCGATGAAGTCCAGCGTGTGGCCGTAGGCACCGGGCAGACGATCGCCGATGCGTGCAAACCAGCCCCGAATGCGCCCAGCCGTCTTGGACTCACCAAAGACGAAGGCAAGGATCGCTGCTAGCGCTCCGACGATGATAACGACCCACATGAAAGTGATCAGCCCGGAGGTCGTGGCTTCCAGAATGGCGCGCATCGAACCCCGTGCCTGGCCGGTCTTGGCCAGGTTGACCACTTCGTTGGTGGCCCATGCGGTGGCTCCCCACGTCAACACTCCGACGATGACCGCGCCGATGCCCAGCATGACCACCGTTCGCAGTCTGCGCGGCGACACGATCAGGGCGAGGGCCGCCAAGACCACGGTCAGCACCACAATGAGGACAAGTGCCCGGTGCAGTTTCTTAAGCGCAACCTGGGCGGCATGCAGTTGGTCGGACTTGAAGACGACAACCTGGCCGAACGTGGGCGGCAGTGTCACTCCGAGCTTTTGGCTCAGCTGCTGGACTTGGGTAGAGGGCATGCCGTTGGCTGTGGCCAGCGGAGGCACCTTGTTGAGCAGACGCGTCAGTACTCCGTGCTGCTCCAAGGTATCGATGGTCTTGTCGATCATCGGCAACGTGTTCAGCACGACCTCGTTGCCATTGATCTTGAGATTTCCGGCCGGTTTGCCTTCCAGCAGATTCACCGCGGTCATGTGCGCTTTGGTAATCGCGGTGATGAGGACCTTCTGAAATTTGGGTGACACGACCAGCTTGTGCACCGCGTTGTACAGCACCGTGTGGAAGGCGGCCACCACCGGCGCCACGATGACCTGGGCCTTCTTAGGAAGGACCTTGTCAAAGCGTTCCTTCGGATTCACCGCCGTGACGACCTCATTGGTCACATAGGTCGAAATCTGGTTCTGGACGTCAGGATTTTGGATGGCCGTCGTGACATGTGACACGAACACGTCGGTGTTTAGGACCTGGCGTACCGCCCAGATCGAGAGTGACGACATGAAGAGGCAGAGGGAGAACAGCACAACCAGGAACGCGGCGAAGAATCGGCGCAGTCGCTTACCGCGCCGAACGCGGCCCTTCGTGGTTCCGGATTCCTCCACCGCGGTCGCGGTCGAAGTGCCCGCAGCTGGGTCGTCCCCGGCGCTCACCGAGCTCGCTTCAGCGGCAGCTCCCGGTGACCCGCTGGCCGGAGCGTTCTCATCCTCCGCACTAGGCCCTGAGGCCGTCGAATCCTGATCGTTGTCGGGTTCACCGCCGCCCACGCTCATGCCACCGGTCTCCTCACTGTGGTCCCACCTGTCGCCCGACGGCCCATTCTTGTCGGTTTTACGGCGTCGCCTGGAGAGGGGGCCTCGATTCCTTCAGTTGACACCATGGCAATAGGCGTATTTGATCGGCGCACGAGAGAATTCCGGTGTGGCGCGAGGCGCGAATCGGAGGTCCAAGAAATCCCGGCGGTCAGGGCGCGGGCGTGGGCCGCAGCCCGCGTGGACTAGTGCGATCGAGGCGCGGCGAACCGAGGTAGCGACCCGCCGGATCCGGGGCGAACGGTCGATGAGAGCAATAGGCCCATCCGCGCTCATGGATATACTCCAAAAAATCCTCGCCACAGAAAGGACCCTCAATGGTTGGCGAAACGTATCCGATACTGGACTTGTTCTGGACGATGGCGATGTTCTTCTTGCTGTTCTTCTGGATCTTTATCCTGATCCAGATCATCATGGACATCTTCCGCAGCCATGACATCGGCGGGTTCGCCAAGGCGCTCTGGCTCATTGGCATCCTCATCTTCCCGCTGCTGGGAGTCCTGATCTACCTCATCGCCCGTGGCGGCAAGATGCACGAGCGCCAGCTGCATGCGGCGCAGGCGCAGCAGGAGGCGATGAATCAGTACATCAAGGAGACCGCGTCGTCGGGTTCGTCCGCGGACGAGATCTCCAAATTGGCCGATTTGAAGAGCAAGGGCGTGATTTCCGACGCAGAATTCGAGGCACAGAAGGCGAAGCTGCTCAGTTAGGCGTCGCTCATACGACGCGACACTGGCCGGCTCCCAGTGAGCCGGCCAGTGTCGCGTCCCCACCAGGAGTTGGCAGTGCCGCAGGCAGACGACGAGACGAAGGGCCCATCGGGAACGAGCGGGACGGGCCACGAATCCGGCGCCTCCCACCTACGGGAATCCTGGTCAACCCGTATCAAGCGGCAGGTCTCTCAGTTGATCGCCGTGATCAGGGAGGGCGACGAGGGCCAGGTGCAGGAGGCCGTGCTCGAGCTAAGTCGGCGCCGGCGCCTGTTCGCTCCACTGGCACTGATTGTGAGCGCCATCGTGTTGCTCTTCGAGGGTCTGCGTCTCCTGGTCTCCAACTGGAGGCTGACGCTCATTCAGGTCCTCCCGGCCATGTGGATCTGGCTGGCCATGGTCGACCTCAAGGTCCATGCACTGCACGGCCGATCCTTCACCGTGCTCAGGGGTCCGGTGCTCATCCCGCTGGTCCTCGCGGTCATCGCGGTCACGGTAGCGAGCTGCTTTTTGAACGGCGTCTTCGCCTTCGCCATCACGAAGCCGGGCGATCCCGCGATCCGACCCGCCTTCGCAGAGGCCTGGGCCCATCGAAAGACGATTTTCTTATGGGGCGGGACCATCGGCTTTCTACTGGCCTGGTCGACGCTGGTCGTGACCAGGTGGGGTCTGTGGTGGTTCGCCCTCAGTTTGAGCATTGTCATCGGAATCATGATGCTGACGTATGTCGCCGTGCCGTCGAGGATGGTCGGGATCACCGCAGCTCGATCCAAGCGCGACGCCCTGACTGCCACCGTGGTCGCCGGAGCGGTGGGGGCCATCGTTTGCGCGCCGGGGTACGCCCTGGGCCGCGTCGGCATCCTCATGTTGGGCTCCCACACCCTCTTTGTCTTCGGCATCGTGGTCCTGGCCGTCGGGATGACGTTGCAGGCAGGCACGACCGGAGCCGTGAAGGCCGTCAAGGTGAGCGCCAAGCTCGTCGCCGGCCGACACCCCGACTCCGATCACGACGATGCTCCTGCAGACGATAAGGGCTCTGGCGGCACGGGTGCGGGTCCACGCCTACCATGACCGACGAGGACCCCAGCAGCATTTGATCGCCCTCCAATCCAGCGAGGGCGGCGACTGAGGGACCGACATCGGGGAGATCGGCATGGCACAGACGACGACGGGCAGAGACGGGGAAGCCGAGGACACCTCGTTGCCGGAGGCGCCGCCCCACCGGTCGGCCACGGGCCGGCATGTCCTTTTGTCTCCCGACGAGCACGCGCAGCTCGGGAAAGCGGCCCGTGCCAAGGTTCGCCGACGGGACCACGCCGCCTTCGAGGTGGCCTCGGACCGTCCGGACCCCATCTCCTTGCTCGAGGAGCAGGCAATCTCGCGGGTGCCCGACCTCGTACCAATTCGGTATGGGCGGATGCTGGCATCGCCGTTCGCCTTCTTCCGCGGGGCGGCCCTCATCATGGCCTCCGACCTGGCGACGACCCCCCGGTCGGGTTTCGATGTGCAGGCCTGCGGAGATGCCCACATGTCGAACTTCGGCGTCTTCGCCACGCCCGAGCGGAACCTGGTGTTCGACGTCAACGACTTCGACGAGACCCTGCCGGGCCCTTGGGAGTGGGACCTGAAGCGCCTCTGCGCCAGCCTCGTCATCGCCGGGCGGGGCGTCGGCTTCACCGACGCCGAGCGACGGGCTGTCGTCATCGCCACCGTCGAGTCGTATCGAACGGCGATGCGTGAGTTCGCCACCATGGGCAATATGGCCGTCTGGTACGCCAAGTTCGACATTGAGCAGAACCTGGCCAGCCTGGATGCCCGTCTCGGGGCCAAGGGCCGTCAGCGCCTCAAGGATCTGCTGACCAAAGCCAAGTCCAAGGACTCTTTGAAGGCCTCCAACAAACTGACCACCGAAGTTGACGGACACCTCCGCTTCATCAACGACCCCCCACTCATCGTCCCGGTGGAGGAACTGGCCGGCCCCGAGGAGGTCCACAAACTCCTCACAAACCTCCGGGCGTTCGTCCAGTCCTACAGCCGGAGCCTGGTGAGCGATCGCCGGCACTTGGTGGACCAGTTCGAATTCGTGCACATGGCCCGAAAGGTGGTCGGCGTCGGAAGCGTCGGCACCCGTGCCTGGGTCATGCTGTTGGTGGGCAAGGACAACAGCGATCGGCTGATCCTCCAGGCCAAGGAGGCTCAGGCCTCGGTCCTCGAGCGCTTCACCAAGAAGTGCGTCTACGCCAATCAGGGAGAGCGGGTCGTTGCCGGCCAGCGGCTGATGCAGGCCACGAGCGACATCTATCTCGGCTGGGACCGTGTCACCGGGCTCGATGGGGTGGCCCGCGACTTCTATGTGCGACAACTGTGGGACTGGAAGGGCTCGGTCGACGTCACCATGGACGCCCTCCCGTCCGGGACCGCTGTGTACGGCCAGACGTGTGCGTGGACGCTGGCCCGGGCCCACGCTCGCTCGGGCGACCGGATCGCCATCGCGGCGTACCTCGGCAACAGCGCCACCTTCGCCGAGGCCATCGCCGACTTCTCCGAGCTCTACGCAGACCAGAACGAACGCGACTACGAGGCCCTGCAACACGCCGTGGCCACCGGCCGCGTCACGGCAGAGACCGGCGTGTGAGGGAGCGGGTCACCCGTCGCTCCACTCTCCCCTCGGGGTCCGGCACGGGTGAGCTGCTCGGGCGTCGTCCGGGCACTCCCGCCTCCCGTATCCTGTGAGAGGCAGCACCCGAGACAAACCCCCGCAGCACGCGGCCACGACTGCGCCGCCGCTCGCACCAACGAGCGAGCCACCCTCACCTAAGGAGAACCGATGACGACCGATCAGGCACCCCAGTGGAAGGTTGCCGACCTCTCCCTGGCCGACTTCGGCCGACGGGAGATCGAGCTGGCCGAACACGAGATGCCGGGCTTGATGGCGATGCGGGCGGAGTATTCGAACAGCCAACCCCTGAAGGGCGCCAGGATCACCGGGTCCCTGCACATGACCGTGCAGACGGCCGTGCTCATCGAGACCTTGACGGCGCTGGGTGCCCGCGTGCGTTGGGCCAGCTGCAACATCTTCTCCACCCAGGACCACGCGGCGGCCGCCGCGGCGGTGGGCCCCGACGGCACGGTGGAGGACCCGCGGGGCGTGCCGGTCTTCGCCTGGAAGGGTGAGACGCTCGAGGAGTACTGGTGGTGCACCGAGCAGGCCCTGCTCTGGCCGGGTGAGGCCGGCCCCACCATGATCCTCGACGACGGTGGTGACGCCACCCTGCTCGTCCACAAGGGCGTGGAGTTCGAGAAGGCCGGCGCAGTGCCCGACCCCGGATCAGCCGACTCCGAGGAGATGGGGGTCGTCTTATCGCTCTTGACCAGGAGCTTGGCCGCCGACTCCGGGCGTTGGACGGCCGTGGCCAACGGCATCAAGGGGGTCACCGAAGAGACCACCACCGGCGTCCACCGCCTGTACGAGATGCATCGCAACGGTGAGCTCCTGTTCCCGGCCATCAACGTGAACGACTCGGTGACGAAGTCAAAGTTCGACAACAAGTACGGGTGCCGGCACTCGTTGGTCGACGGGATCAACCGGGCGACCGACGTGCTGATCGGGGGCAAGGTGGCCGTGGTCTGCGGCTACGGCGACGTGGGGAAGGGCTGCGCAGAGTCGCTCAGCGGGCAGGGCGCCCGGGTGGTGGTGACCGAGGTCGACCCCATCTGTGCCCTGCAGGCGGCGATGGAGGGCTACCAGGTAGCCACCCTCGACGACGTGGTGGGCCACGCCGACATTTTCGTCACCGCCACCGGCAACCGCGACGTCATCACGGCCGACCACATGGCCAAGATGAAGCACCAGGCCATCGTCGGCAACATCGGCCACTTCGACAACGAGATCGACATGGCCGGACTGGCCGCCCTGCCCGGTGTTCGCCGGGTCAACGTGAAGCCGCAGGTCGACAAGTGGGTGTTCCCCGACGGCCACGCCGTCATCGTCCTCTCGGAAGGCCGGCTGCTGAACCTGGGGAACGCCACGGGCCATCCGAGCTTCGTGATGTCGAACTCCTTCACCAACCAGACCATGGCCCAGCTCGAGCTCTACACCAGGGCCGAGCAGTACGAGACCAAGGTGTACGTGCTGCCCAAGCACCTCGACGAGAAGGTGGCCCGGCTCCACCTCGACGCGCTCGGGGTCCGACTCTCCGTGCTCAGCCCCGAGCAGGCTTCCTACATCGGCGTGCCGGTCGACGGTCCCTACAAGCCCGACACCTACCGGTACTGATCCACCGACCCGAGCGGCCCGGCCCGTCGGGTGCCTCAGGTCTGGAGATCGCCAATGGTTGCGGCCAGGTGCTCCAGCTCGCTCCGCCAGTCGCTGGGCGGTACCACCGGACGTGCGACGAACTTGGAGAATCCGACGGCTACGAACCGTTCGACCAGGTCGCGTAGCGCGGCCGCACCCACTGGTACCAAGTCCACCAAGGGGCGGCCCCGCGTCCGCGCCGACAGCGCTTCCGCGACCCGGTCGTCGAGGGGTGACATCGAGTACCCGATGCTCACCCCGAAGTGCTCGGGGCTGATGGTGCGCCCCGCATCGTCCGCGGCCTCCTCCACCACCTGACGACCCGAAGCCGCCTCCTCCGGGGTGCACATCGAGGGCAGCCATCCGTCGGCCAGCCTCCCGCAGCGTTCCAAGGACGCCCGAGCGGTCCCACCCAGCCAGACCTCGAGCGGTTGCTGGACCGGCACAGGGACGATCGACGCCTCGACGACCTTGGCATACGGGCCGTCGTGGGTGACCCGCTCGCCGGCCCAAAGCTGACGCAGGAGCGGGAGGATCTCTTCGATGGCCTGGCCGCGCTCGGCGACCGGAACCCCCACCGCGTCGCGTTCGGGACCCCGGGCCAGGCCGGGGACGAAGGTGACGAGCAGCCGCCCGGCGCTCAGCACGTCAAGGGCGGCGAGCTGCCCGGCCAGGCGGACCGGGTTGCGCCCGGGCAGCAGCATGGTGGTGCCGAGCTTCAACCTGGGGTGATGTGCCGCCGCCCACGAGAGGCCGACCAGGGGGTCGATGCCCGGCGCCGTCAGCACCTCGGAGAGCCACAGCGAATCGAAGCCGAGGCCGGCGATGCTGTCGGTCAGCGCCGACAGGCCCGGGCCGTCGAGACCCGCCGCGCCGGCACCGACGCCGATTCGAACCTTCAGTGCCCGAGCTCCGTGGCGATCACGGGGCCGATGCCAGGGCGCGTCGGGTGCGCTCGACGCCGTCGTCATTGACGTCGCGGTGGGTGACGAAGCGGAGCACCCCAGGAGCGATCGCCTCGGCCAGGACCCCTTCCTGTCGCAGGTGCTCCAACACCTTGTCTGCCCCGGGGCAGCTGAAGACGACGATGTTGGTCCGTACCCCAGTCGGGTCGAGCCCCGCTTCGGGCCACCGTTCGGCTACCGCCTCGGCCAACCGGTGCGCTCGGGCGTGGTCCTCGGCCAACCGCTCCACCATCGAGGCGAGTGCGAGCAGGCCGGCCGCCGCCAAGACGCCGGCCTGGCGCATCGCCCCACCCAGCCGCTTGCGCTCGATCCGCCCCTCGGCCATGACGTCAGCGGGCCCGGCCAGGAGAGACCCGACGGGCGCGCAGAGCCCCTTCGACAGGCAGCTCGACACGGTGACGGAGGCTGCGGCCATGGTCGCGGCAGGCACGCCCGTCGCCACTTCGGCGTTGAAGAGCCGGGCCCCGTCCATATGGACTGGGCAGCCGGCGGCCGCCGACTGCACGGCACGGAGGCCGGCCAGATCCCACGGGACCCCGCCCGCCGCCATGTGGGTGTTCTCCAGGCAGACGAGGGAGACCGCGGGCTGGTGGTGGTTGGCGGCGAGGCGAGCCCACTCCACGTCCTGGGGCCGAACGGTGCCGTCGGCATCGTCGACGGCCACGAACTGGATCCCGGCGTTGCGCGCCGCCGCGCCCAGCTCGTAGGCGACGACGTGTTGGCGGCGCCCTGCCACCACCGCGCTTCCGGGGGGTGCCAGCACCCGCAGCGCGATCTGGTTGGCCATGACGCCCGAGGGAACGAAGAGCGAGGCAGCCTTGCCGAGGCGATCGGCGAACACCTCCTCGAGCCGGTTGACCGTGGGGTCCTCCCCGAAGCCGTCGTCACCGACCTCGGCCTCGGCCATGGCCCGGCGCATCTCGGGGGTGGGTCGGGTCACCGTGTCGCTCCGCAGGTCCACCACGCCGCTGGGCACCTGCCGATGCTATCGGCCACCCCCCTGACTCCGGCAGGGAACCCGACCGCTCAAAGCTAGGCTCGCCCACCGATGGCCGACCGTGGATCGCGACGCATCGACTCCAATGCCATCGGGCGTGACTCGGTACACGACGTCCTCGGCATCGAGGAGGTGTCGGCCAGTCCCG
>Ga0265327_10001819_pt1 | contig 24953 bp, 28 predicted proteins | sample 41621metaG_FD_202089 | JGI IMG/M metagenome (GOLD analysis project Ga0265327, IMG submission 202089) | Rhizosphere microbial communities from Carex aquatilis grown in University of Washington, Seatle, WA, United States - 4-16-21 metaG | ecosystem: Host-associated > Plants > Roots > Rhizosphere...
GATTTTCTGTTGTTGTCGGGTCAAAGCAATCATACTGTGCAGATGCACAGTATTACGAACCCGGCGGGAGTCAAATATGAATTGTTCACAAAATAGACGCTTGGACTTCCGCTACCCCCGCCAGCGGGGCTAGATTATCCCGTGCCGACCTCACAGACATTGCTGTTTGCTGATCCGCGACCGTTGGTCGAGCGGTTGGGCCAGGGTTTCTTCCGGCAACTGACTGAGCGCCCCGGCGTTTACCTGATGCGCGATGCGCAGGAAAACGTTCTTTACGTCGGCAAAGCCAAGAACCTCAAGAAACGGCTGAATAGCTACCGAGTGGCGAATCCTGATCGGATGGCCCGGCGTCATCTGCGGCTGCTGCGCGCCGTCGCCCGCATCGAATTACAGGAATGTGCGGATGAAGCGGCCGCGCTGGCCAAAGAAGCGGAATTATTGCTGGCGTTAAAACCCAAATTCAACCGAGCTGGCGTATGGCCGGCGACACCACGTTTCCTGGTCTGGCAGCGGGATGAAACGCGGCTGGCCCTGGCCATTTCAGAAACCCCCGCAGCGGGCTGGCAAGCTTTTGGTCCATTCGGCAGTGGCATCGTGCATTTGCGCGCCGCATTGCTACGTCTGCTTTGGTTTGCACTGAATCCGGCCTCTGGATCCACCGCCATGCCGGCCGGCTGGATTCATGGACGCCTCGGCGAAATCGCCACTATTTCAAAAGCGCAAGGCTGTGAAACAGACTTCCACAAAATCGAGATGGTTCTGACACCTCTCTTCGCTGGTGACAACGATGGGTTTGTTGCCTGGGTGGGCGAACGGATGAAGCCGCTGGCATATGCCCATGACCTGGCCATGCGGGACGCCGACTTGGAAACGGTAATCCAATTTATGGAGGCCAAGGCCCGACGCACCCGTCCATTCGTCATTCCAGAACCGCGCGCAACTGGACAGCGCATGGATTCAATCGGGTTGTTCCCCGATGAGAAGCGGAATCATCCATGAGTGTCCCCGCATCAAAACCAGTGCACACAATTTCGGTGCGCGACCTGGTCGAGTTTGTCCTGCGGGCAGGCGATCTCGGCGGTGCGCGTGAATTCGTCGGCTCTGACCGAGCCCTGGCTGGCATCCGCGGCCATCAGAAAATCCAGCGCTCGCGACCGACGGGATATCTGACTGAGCTGCCCGTGGAATACCGGGTGGAAACGGAGGAATTCACGCTGCACATCCGAGGACGGATTGATGGCTTGTTCATCACCTCCGACCAAGTGTTGCTTGAGGAAATCAAGACTGTCCAGGGAACATGGAACCACGAAGCCGATCCGCTTCATTGGGCACAGGCAAAATTTTACGCCTTCATCCATGCCCAGGAAAACGCCTTGAAGGAGCTGGTTCTTCAACTCGTGTATCTGGAACTGCCGGCCGGCCGAGTAACCGAGTTTCGCCAGACCATTTCCTTCGCCGAGTTGTCTGATTTCTTTGCCGCGACCACCGCCGTGTATGTGGACTGGCTCCGTGAGCGTCATCGCTGGTGCCTCGCCCGCAACGCATCCACCGCCACGCTGACTTTCCCCTTCCCAGCATATCGCCCGGGCCAGCGTGAACTGGCCGTCGCCGCCTATCGCGTATTGGCCAATGGCGGCCGATTATTTCTCGCCGCCCCGACCGGCATTGGCAAAACCATTTCCGTGTTGTTCCCTGCGGTCAAAGCACTGGGCGAGGGAAAACTCGAACGCATTTTTTATCTGACGGCGCGCACGGTAGGACGCGCCATCGCCGAGAATGCATTGTCAGTCCTTCGCCGAGGCGGTTTGAAATTACGCGCCCTGACGCTCACCGCCAAAGAAAAGGTATGCGTCCGCAATGGCCATCCTTGCGATCCACTGACTTGTCCCCTTACGCTGGGTTATTACGACCGCATAAAGCCGGCGATTCGTGAAGCTTTGGCTCAGGAAGAAATTACACGCTCCGTCCTTGAAGCGGTCGGCCAGAAACATCAGGTCTGTCCGTTTGAACTTTCGCTCGACGTTTCCGTTTGGGCCGACGCGATCATCTGCGATTACAATTATGTTTTTGATCCGCAGGTTTATTTGCGCCGGCACTTTGAAGAGGATGGTGGCGCGTATGGTTTCCTGGTAGATGAAGCGCACAACCTCGTCGACCGGGCACGGGAGATGTTCTCCGCCGAGCTGGATGGCCGCGAGATTCTGGACGTCAAACGCGCCATCAAGAAGGCCGCGCCACGTTGCGCCAAAGCATTGGCTGAACTGCACACGACCATGCGGCAACTGGGTAGCGCGATTGAGCCGCACGAAGAATCGTTTAAGGCCTCCGATACTTCCGTCGAACTCAATCTGTTTCCAGCGAAGGCCGCAACGATCCGGCATGAAGAAAACGGTGTCAGCACCAGCCCTGAATTTCCCGATAGTTTAATCGAGCCACTCGAAACTGCGCTTGAGGAGGCGGAGAGTTGGTTGGTAAAAAACCAACCAACAGAGTTTCGTGAAGCGCTGCTCGCGCTTTATTTCCAGATGCATTCATTCCGGCGCACGGCTGAGCTTTATGACGAGCGCTTCGTCACCATCATCGAAAGCGATCCCGATATGAAGGTGCGACAATTTTGTCTGGATCCTTCCTTGTTGCTCCGGAAGGCGCTAGTCCGTGGCAAAGCGGCGATTTTTTTCTCCGCCACGCTTACGCCGATGGATTATTATCGAACACTTTTGGGCGGTGAGCCGGAAGATCCCGTGTTGCAGTTGTCCTCGCCATTTCCATCTGAAAATCTGGCGGTGCTGATTCAAGACCGTATCCAAACTCATTTCAAGGGGCGTTCGGAATCATTGGGAGAAGTAGTCGAGGCGATTGGAACATTGGTGCAGGGACGAAGCGGTAATTATCTGGTTTATTTTCCGTCCTATCAATATCTCAACGACGCGCTCCAAGCATTTCAGATTCATTTCCCGTCAGTCCCGGTGCTGGTTCAACGACCCGGAATGACCGAACCGGAACGCGACGCGTTCCTGGCAGCTTTTTCCGTCGAGCATGGGGAAACACTCGTCGGCTTCGCCGTGCTGGGGGGCATCTTCGGCGAAGGCATCGATCTAGTCGGCGAGCGGCTGATCGGCGCGGTCATTGTCGGCGTGGGTTTGCCGCAATTGTGCGTCGAACGGAATCTGATTCGTGATTATTTTCAAAAACAGAACGCGGCAGGTTTTGATTATGCTTACACTTTTCCTGGGATGAATCGAGTGTTGCAGGCGGTTGGGAGGGTCATTCGATCAGACAACGATCGCGGCGTGGTGCTGCTCATTGACGCGCGATTCAATGAAACCCGCTATCGCCGGCTGTTCCCTCCATGGTGGAAATATTTACGGGTGAGACACACGGATGGATTGCGGGAAGCCCTCGGCACTTTTTGGAAACAGATGTCAGCTTAGGTCCTTCGATCCTGCTTCTCCCGCGAGATGCGCATACGGTGGACCTGAGCGCAGCCGCAAGTCCTCCAAGGGAGCGCCGACCGTGAAATGATAAAGGCTCTGCCAGTCGTGCCCCGTTAAACCAAGCGCATCGTGCAGCACATCATCAAAATAGCAGCCGATGCCGGTGCCGCGAACCCCGGCAGCCTCTGCGGCCAGATAAAGGGCTTGGCCAATCATTCCGGCCTCCCAGAATAATTCCCGGTAAGCTCCCGCGCCGCGTTCTCGCAATACCGGCTCGAACCGCGCCAGCATCCCCAGGCTGAATGCGCCATCAGCCGCAATGTCCTGTTGGCAGGAGAGCGTGCGCGCGAAGTCACGCAAGTCGCCTCCGCCGAGACTATACAGTGGAGCCGAGGTGATGGAATCCGTTACAGGTTCCCATTTGAGTTTTGCACTAAATGCCTGGCGCAATTCCGCCGCATCCGCCGGAGCGCGCAGCCAGAGATACAAACCGGGCTCCAAGTCGATGACGCGATGCACGAAGACCACCAGATGCAGACGCGGCGCAATTGGCCACGCGTCAAACGGTGGCGCAGATGCGCGCGGCAGCGTCGCATCCAGAATGGACAGAAATTTTTCCCGCGTGATGCTGGTGGTGCCATCGAAGTCCACTGCACTGCGACGTTGGCGAATCAACTTGCTGGCTGAGTGATTGCAAACGGGAGGTGAAGGAGGCGGCCAATCCACTCGATCTCCGGCTTCAGTTGATTCCTCGCTGGTGGTCACTCGCTCCAAAGCTTTAACCGCTGCATCAATCGCCGGCCACTCAACGTGAGAATCGCTCAAACGGTTGGCGCTTCCGAACCATTCAATGACCGTGCCGGCGACGGGCGGCAAACGCTGTGTGACAGCTTCGCCCGTGGTAACACGGATGAGCAATTCCGGAGTTTCCCTTTCCGCATTTTCAAAATCTGCCGCTCGATCCAAACCGAGCAATTTGGCAAGGCGTTCGTCAGACCACTCTGGCACGAGATGGGCGCGCCAGCCAAGCGCAGCGGCAGCAAATCGAATAGCTGCGAATGCGTGTCCCACGTCGTGCTGGCAATAGCGGAAAGCCCTTTCACCGTATTTCCAAGCCTCGCGCCAGGTGATCGAAGTCAGCCCCACATGGAATCCGTGCACAACGGAGGTGGCGAGTGGTGCCCAGCGCGCCCGTTGTTCCAAAGCGTGTTCTAAGGGCGCATAGTGAAAGACACCCGCAACACCCGGAAGCCCTGCGGAGTCAGTCAGCATTACATAAGCTTCCGTAGGATGCAGATTGCCGCTGGAGGGGTTAATCCGCAGATACCAGCTCGAATCGGCGATTTGCTTGCGGGCAGAAAGACCCAGGGATAATTCAAAGAATAAACCCAGCGTGGCGAGCGTGAACGGCTGAGGCGCAATGGTTGCGGTCTCGAATAAAACCGCCGCCGAGGGCGTCAGATCCCGATCGTTCAACGGCAACCGGAACAGCGGGGCGCCGGTGAACCGGCGAAAGGGATTGGGCTGAGTCGCCCAATCCAGACCATGCGGCCCGCTGGCGTACCGCCCAGGATGATGCTTGGTACGCTCGTGATAAGCGATCATGGCCGCGGTTGTCTCGGGCAAAGGGGGAAAATTGTCTGTGGTCGATTTCAAGCGCCTTCGCCACGATAAACTAATAATAAAAGATTGCGCGTACTTTATTCAGAGTCGACTGCATTGGCGGGTTCGGAATTCGGATTCGCGTCCAGAATACAGAAGGCAACTTCAAAAAAAGGCACTCATGAAGCAGTCGATTGGCGCGGGCCATGTATGTTGTCTTGGCAAGTCGAGCAATGAAGAACAAAGCAGCAGTCCACGCTTTTTTCTCCGCAGTCCACAATTCTTTCTCCAGAGTCCATACGAGGACCGGACCTTTCTTCGCAGTCCACACCGAGAGTCCTCTTCGACCCCTTTTCGGGCCAACCGCACCAGTCATAGGTGTTCAGCGTCCATAAAATCAGCCAAGAAACGCGGTTTAACTGTCTGAATACGGTTGTAACGTCCATAAACACCTAGGAAATGTGGGTGTAGGCAAATTTTATACTTCACGCTCCAGCATTGCGGAAATGGTTTCCAAGGCATTTCCCTCGAGCCGGTTATTGACATAAATGTAGGTGTTTCGGCGCGGTTCATGCTGTTCGCCTTGGACAATCAAGGCCTTGCCGGCCGCACGGGCATCAGGATATGGCTCCTTCACCTTGCCGTCTCGAAATCTGCTAGAGCAATGTCCAGACGCTCATGTAATTCTTTGTGATTCAAATGGTGACACACGTCGATTGATTGATGGAACGCAAGTTCTCCTATCCACCCTGAGACGGTGGCCCATACTTGTCATGGTGCCGGACCCGATCCTTCGCTATTGGGTCTTCTATGGCGTTTCCGCACGTAGCGGCCCAAGCTACAAACGCGAGACATAGGGCTGCGCTCAAGCAGCCTTTTTTCAAAGTCGGATCTTGTCGCTATGTTTCGGTTACATGGTGACGTCCTTTCGCTTAATCTGCGGCAGCGCCGGAAGTTGAATTTACGATCGTTCCGTCAGCAGACCGGGGCGCAGTCTTGGGTTTATGGCTTCACCATCTCAGTGCGATATTTGGGGAGGAGTGCCAGGATTTTCTTCATCGTCGCGGCTTGGGCGGCCGGGCTGGGTTTGGGGGCTGGTATTGTGCGGCCAGCCACGGGAATCCCGACTGCGAGAAAGAATTCTTCCTGCCCAGCAGGCGAGCAGATGCAAAGCAACCGTGCCGGTTGCTGGGAGGCGTTGGTGAAGAAATGTGGCGCGTTGGCCGGAATGTTGACGCTCTCGCCTGCACGGATGACTAATTTTTTGCCGCGAAAGGTGGCTTCAATCTCGCCTTCGAGAACGGTAAAGGATTCCTCGAAGTCATGGCGATGGGGAGGAGGGCCGCCGCCCTGCGGAACGTGCATGTCAATGAGACAGTAGCGACCGTCGGTGTCATCTCCAGAGAGCAGGATGGTATAGGTGTCCCCGACGACGCCGAGGTGGCGAAGGCTCTGGTCGTTATTTGGGTCCGCAACCGCGAGGTTTCGCAGGAGTGTGTCCGCCGGAATCGGCGAGATGGGTTTTGCGGTGATAGAGTTATGGTTCATGGTGTAGACGTTTCTTGATCCGCTACCTAGATCCCAAATAGGCGTCGAGCCAGCCGAGCACTTTTTCCCAAATCTCCGCGTTCCCGTAGGCCGCCTGGCTGCGGCCGATGAATCCCTCATCGCGCACGGTGACGAGCGTGCCGTGAGGGGAGGGCTCAAAGCGGTAGGTGATCGTGGTCTCACGGTTTCCCTGGAACGGGTGTGCGTCGAATTTGCGAGTCATGACCAGTTTTCTTGGGAAATCAATCTCGCAAAATTCCCCATCGGCATGAACCTCGCCGCCGGCTTCAAGCTGGACGGCGACGCTCCACGCGCCGCAGACGCGCAGATCGGCTTTCCAATCCTTTTGATGATACATGCCCGGAAATTTCCACCACTTGAGGATTTCGTCCGTGGTGAGCGCCCGGAACGCCTGCTCCGGGGTGCCGGATACATCGGCAAAGGCGAGAATCATGCCTACGATACCATCAACAGTCGCCTTCGGTGCCCTTTTCAATTCAGTAGCTTCCCTAAAATCTGATTTGGGTTTTGATTCGGCTGTCATGCTCAATGATTTTGTGGGGTGACCCAATTCTTTGCCATGGGGTCTTCCACCCACGGAGCAGAAGCATCATCCGCCGTCCCTTTGAAAATCCACGCGTGGGATTGGCATTGATATTTCGCCCACAGCCTGCCGCGTCATGGCCAAACCTGCGCACCATTTGCGCCCTGCCAGAAAGCGAACCGGAACGGCGTCATTCCTTGTATTCGTCATGGTAACGCACCCAGTCTTGCGGGCTGTCAGGATTCTCATCGCGCCCCTTGGCGGTCAGGTCCAAAAAATTATACGTCGTGTTCAGCAGGTCAATGCCCCGCGAATAGGTCGAGTAGGTGTGATATACATCGCCGCTCTTGTCCTTGTAAAATGCGCTGGTTCCCGGCATTTCATCCATTTTCATCTTCAAGCTGCCATAATTGTAGGGCAGCGCGCCGCTTTTGACCTGCTCCGGCGTGAATGAAACGTGAAAGTCAAAGTTGAAATCGTTTTTGAACGAGGAGAGCCAGTTGAACTTCCAGCCCATCCGCTTTTTGAACGGCGAGATTTCCTTCCATGGGGCGCGCGAGATGACGGCGAGTGTGGTGTCCCGCTGGTTCAGGTGAACCGTGACGCCATCGTAATGGTCGCACCAGAATGAGCAGTGCGGACAGCCCACTTTCCAGCCCGGCGCGAACATGAAATGATAGACGATGAGCTGGCTGTTGCGGCCAAACAGTCCGGCCAGCGTCACCTTGCCGTCTGGTCCATCGAAGACATATTCCTTGTCCACCTTCTCCCACGGAAGATTGCGCCGCTGCCGGTTCAACTCGTCGCGCAAACGGTTGAACTTCTTTTCCTTCACGAGCAACGTCTTGCGCGCGGCCAGCCATGCTTTGTTTGACACGACCTTGTGCTCCTTCATGCCGTTGACGGTATTTATTTTAGCCATGACATTCTCCTGTCGTTTTGCGCGGGCCAATTGTTTGCTGAATGCTTCAATTATTTTGTGGCATGACCCAATCCTTTACCATGGGGTCTTCTACCCATGGAATGGAAGAATTGTCCGTTTCCCTTTGAAAATCCTCGCGTGGAATTGGCATAAACATTTTGCCGCTGCGTGTGCGTCAAGGCCAAACGCCTACTGGACGTTTGCACCTGCCGGAAAGGGAATGCTCTATGGGAGCTTGAACCAGAGGTCACTCAGCGGAATCCAACAACCACCCCCCCGCAAAACCCGCTCGCCGCAAGCCGTTGACAAGATATGGGCAGTTCCGCATGAGTCGCCATAGCAAGCCGCTTCGATAGTTCTCAATCATCAGCACGATCGGACCTTGATTTAGGCCGAATTGCCACGGCGATACCCACCCAAAGGGATTGGTGGATCGATCCGGGTGAGTTTCGTTAAACGTGGCTTTAAAGCCACAATGATCCTCGTTCCCTAATTTGCAATGGTAAATGAAATGGTCCAGTGTCGGCAGCACGATTTCGGGCGCAAACGGCAACGACGCCACGACGGCCCAGGGAGCAATGGTGCCATCATCCGGCCCGTTCGGCACTTCGCGCGCCAGATAACCAAAGAACTCCTGCTCTCGGCCATCGACCATAATCGTGACGGGCCCGGGACCTTCGCTCGCCGTGATGCCCCAGCAAAACTCGCCGTAGCCCTTAAACTTGAGTGGATTGTGGATCGCGTATTGTTGCTGCACATAAGTGGCGCGGCGGCTGTTCTCAAAGTAATCAAGACCTTTGGCCCGCATGAACACGTCTTGGATGCCGCGAAAATCAATCCAAATGTGCGATAGTTGGTGTGTGAAAAGCGACCCCGCGTAAAGATAATCGTATCCGTAACTATGTTCCCATTTATAAGTCGAACCCCACGCGGCGTAGCTGTCATCAGACAGCGGATAGGTGGGAGAACCGAGCGCGAGCATGTAAAGCAGAAGCGCTTCATCGTAACCCTGCCAATGATACGGGAGGAAACCGCTTTCAGGCTTCCAGCCGTGCGTCAAGGTTGCACCCTGGTTTTGGGCCCAGCGCCAATTGGCGCGACGATATAGAGCGTCCGCGAGAGTGCGGATCTCTTGCTCCTCTTCCGTATTGGCGTCGAAATAACTTCGTGCCGTCAACATGCCGGCCAGCAGGAAAGCGCTGTCTACCGTTGACAACTCGCATTGCCAGGCGCGCCGCCCCGTCTTCAGATCGAGGAAATGATAATAAAAGCCTTGATAGCCGGTGGCATCCGGTTGCGGGCCATGCGGACTGTTCCAAAAGAAACGCAACGTTGCCAGCGTCCGCTCCACTGCGGCGGTGCGCAAGATGAATCCGCGCTCAATACCCACCGGATATGCCGCCAAGCCGAAGCCAGTGGCCGCAATGCTGGCCGGCCAACCTGGCTCGGTCTTGTCCTTCACCAGCCCATTGGCCGGATTCGTCTCATGTAAAAAGTAGCAGAATGATTCGCGCTGAAGTGTTTGCAGTTCAGTTTCGATGGTTGGTTTCTTTGTGCTCATACTTCAGGGTTTCTAGTCGAAAGGCAATGGAGGGATGACGGCTTCCTTTTACCTCAGTCTGTCCAAGAAACCGCAGCCCGACGAACTCACTGATGGATCCACCAACCTGATTCCAGATGGCCGCGCGTAGATGAAAGGTCAGACATTGCTGATCTATCCGGCGGCCAATTAATCCGCCGGCTCAAATTTCAGGAGCGCCCAAGGCACATCGGCGGGGGCGACCCAGTAATTATTAAAGTAACGCACGACCTGGGGCGAATCGTGAGGGTCCAGTCCGCGCGGCGGCATCTCCCTTCGCTTGGCGGGCCGGGCGCTGCCGATGATGGCCTGCTCAAACCCGGCGGGCGAATAGTAGTTAAGGATGTGGCAGACCGTCTTGCCAGTCACTTTGAAAGAATGGACATGGTTGCGCGGGACATGGCCCAGCGACCCGGGCTCCAGCACCAGCGTCATGCCGCCAGTCTTGACCGTCATCTCGCCTTCAAGCACCCAGAACGACTCATCCTCGTGCGGATGAACGTGCGGCGGCGCGAAGGCATCCTCCGGCATCCACTGCTCGATCATTGAGTAGCGCCCCTGCGTCTGCTCACCGGTGGCGTGGACGACCCACAAAATGTCCAGCAGCCAGTAGGCCGGAGAGTCCTTCGAAGTCGAAGTGAACGGATCGGAGGTGCGGATCGTTGTCATATAGTCCTCTCTTTCGGATGGGACGCTAGTGAGTTAAGTTCGCCACGCAGCTTCGTTTTTTTGCTCATAATCGTCGAAGGCTTTGGCCAAGCCGGTGAGCACTTCCGCCGACGTCTCGAATAGCGCCTGGGCCTTTGGCTCCGTGACTTTTCCAATGTCTTCGCGCAGATGCTCAATGAGCTGGTGCATTTGAGCTTTGATTTTTTGCGTGTGGTGGATGGGATTGCTCTCAACAGTCATAATAGTTTGTGCATTGATATTTTTTGTTTTTTTATTCGCCGACGCGAAATTTTCAAAAGTTTACCTTTAGGATGCGCAGAAATGAATGGGGTGAATACCCCATGGCAATCGCAAGGTATTTCGGCTTATTTACTGTGTTGCGGACAAAAAATGTCGGAGACGCAAAAACCATTCAAAGCATCAACTCGATACCGCCCGTATTTCTGCCTGCCATTATATGAAGGTGTACGGGCCGCGAATTGGTCATTTCAACCTCATGGGTTGTTTGCATCTGCTTGAGGCACAGATATGTATAATAAAAAACCACGGCATAAATATGAGATTGGCATGGTCGGCCTTGGTGTCATGGGACGCAATCTGGTGTTAAACATGGCCGACCACGGATCGACCGTCGCAGGATACGACAAGGACATTGCGAAGGTTGAGGCGATGCGAACAGAATCGGGGGAACGGAACATAGGCAGCGCGGTAAACATCGTTGATTTCATCGCGCTGCTTCGACCCCCCCGGGCCATCATGATGCTTGTCCCGGCTGGCGCTCCAGTGGATTCGGTCATCAAGGATCTGCTGCCGCATCTCGACAAGGGTGATCTAATCATTGATGCCGGAAATTCTTATTTCAAAGACACGGATGTGCGCTCCAGGAATCTCATGGCCAAAGGAATTCAGTTCTTGGGCGTTGGCGTTTCGGGTGGCGAAGAAGGCGCGCGTAATGGCCCGAGCATCATGCCCGGCGGACCGCGAGACGCTTATAAACGTGTCCGCCCCATTTTTGAAGCGGCGGCAGCGAAGGTCGACGGCGACTCGTGCGTAACTTGGCTGGGACCGCGATCAGCCGGTCATTTTGTCAAGATGGTTCACAACGGCATTGAATACGGAATCATGCAATTAATCGCCGAGACGTATGATCTGATGAAACGTGGACTGGGCATGAACGACGATGCAGTGCATGAGGTCTATGGCGCATGGAACAAGGGTGAACTCAATGGTTATCTGGTGGAAATCAGCAGCCATATATTTTCCAAACTGGATGAGAAGACCGGGCGGCGACTGATTGACGAGATTCTAGACGTGGCCAAACAGACAGGCACCGGCATGTGGACTTCCCAGAGTGCAATGGAACTGCAAGTGCCGATTCCGACGATTGACCTGGCGGTGGCGATGCGCGACATGTCGGTGCTGGCGAAAGAGCGCGAGCAAGCCAGTGCGATTTATCAGCGACCCTTGCGGCAATTCAATTCTGATCGCGACAATTTCTTGAAACAATTGGGCCGTGCGCTCTTTGCCGCGATAATCCTCACCTACGCGCAAGGCATGGCGCTTTTGGCGGCGGCTTCCACCAAATATGAATATCGCCTCGATCTTGAGGCCGTGGCGCGGATCTGGCGGGGCGGCTGCATCATCCGCGCCGCGTTGCTGGAAGACATCCGCGCGGCGTTTCGTGCTAGAAGGGATCTGCCGAACCTGCTTCTGGATTCCAACTTGTCGCGCAAGCTCAGCGAACACGAAGGAGATTTGCGACAAGTGGTATGCCAAGCGGCAGAATCAGGGCTGCCGGCCCCAGGGTTTATGGCGTCGTTGAGTTATTTCGACGCTTACAGGAGTGGTTGGCTGCCGGCGAATCTCGTTCAAGCCCAGCGCGACTATTTCGGCGCGCATACCTATGAACGAATTGATGCCAAGGGCACATTTCACACGGAATGGGAGCAGTCATGAAACCGATGAAAACCACCGACGGTCTCGACCCAATTATATTCGTCATTTTTGGCGGGGCTGGCGACTTGGCCTGGCGCAAGCTGATCCCGGCCTTGTTCGATTTGTCGCAAGATCGCAGCCAGCCCGCGCAATTTGCGATCATCGCGGTGGACCGCATTAAGCTCAGCGACGGCGCACTGCGGAACCGTTGGCATGACGGAGTCAATCAATTCTCCCGCTTCGGTAAAGCCAAAACCACCGCGTGGAATTTGTTTGCTCAACACATCCATTATCAGCAAGGCGATTTCAAGCAAGCGTCCACCTATGCCGCCTTGGGTGGACAATGTGCGAAGCTGGAAAAAGAATGGGCGACCAAAGCCCGCCGCATTTTCTACATGGCCACGCCGCCGAGTATGTTCGGCGAAATCCCAAAATATCTGGGCAAAGCCGGAATGGCGCGCGACCTTGAATGGTCTCGGATTGTGATCGAGAAGCCGATTGGATACGACTTGGAATCCGCACGCGCCCTGAACGCCATTCTTGCCGCCAGCTTCGAAGAATCCCAAATCTTTCGGATTGATCACTACCTTGGCAAGGAGACGGTGCAGAACATTCTGGCCTTTCGTTTTGCCAATCCGCTGTTCGAGCCGCTTTGGAATCGCCGCTATATTGACTATGTGACCATCACCGTCGCCGAAACGGTGGGGGTGGAGCATCGTGGCGGTTATTACGACCACGCCGGTGCACTGCGTGACATGGTGCAAAATCATCTGATGCAATTGCTCTGTCTGGTGGCCATGGAGCCGATGGTCTCCTTCGAGGCTGACGAGATCCGCAACAAGAAGGTGGACGTGCTCCACGCCGCCCGTCCCATCCACCGCGATGCGGTTCCGCAATGCGCCGTGCGCGGACAATATGGCCCCGGTCGTGCCGACGGAAAAAAGGTGTCCGGCTATCGCGAGGAAGTTGGGGTGGTGCCCAATTCCCAGACGGAAACGTTCGTCGCGTTGAAGTTATTTATTGATAACTGGCGTTGGCAGGACGTGCCATTTTATTTGCGCACGGGGAAGTGTCTGCCCAGGCAGGCCTCGGAGATTTCCATCCAGTTTCGCGCGGTTCCGCATCAGTCATTCCCACTCGAAGCCTCCCTTGGCTGGCAGGCCTCACGGCTAGTTCTGGCAATCCAACCAGTCGAGGGCATCGTGCTCGGCTTCCAAGCCAAATATCCGGGACCAAAGATGCAACTGCGACCGGTGGACATGCGATTCAGCTATCACCAAAGCTTCGATGCGCCCTCGCCGGATGCCTACGAAACATTGTTGTGGGACGTGATGAAAGGCGACGCGACCCTGTTTATGCGCGCCGATCAAGTGGAGGCGGCCTGGCAGTGGTTGATGCCGATATTGGAAGCGTGGCAGGCGACCTTGCCCAGCGATTTTCCCAATTACGCCGCTGGCACGTGGGGACCGGAGGACGCGCAGCGACTGCTGGCCCAAGGTCACAGCTGGCCACAGCCGACATTATTGGTGGATCAAGTCAGAACCAAGCCGAACCATAAACCTCACAAAAAATAACCGGAGAAACCTTCTCGAATAATGCGAGCCAGTTTCACTCAGATTTTCGATCCGGCCTCGTCGCAAGCGGCCGCGATTTCCGACCTGTTCAAGGTGGTGCTAATCATTTGTGCGGTCATCCTGCTAATCGTTGCCAGCATGATTGGGATCAGTTTGATTTGCTTTCGACACCGCCCAGGGACAGTCGAACCACGACCATTTTTCGGAAACCGGAAGTTGGAAATTATTTGGACCGTCGGGCCGACGCTCATTGTCATCTGCCTTTTCGCCCTCACGGCGCGCGGAATGCGCCAGTCTGATCCGCCCGCAAATCAGGAACCTGACCTCATCGTGATCGGCCATCAATGGTGGTGGGAAATTCGTTATCCGGGAACCGGCGTGACAACGGCGAATGAAATTCACATCCCAGTTGGCAGAAAATGTCTTGTCCGTCTCGAATCGGCGGATGTAATCCATGATTTCTGGGTGCCTGCCTTGGCGCGAAAAATCCAATTGATTCCCGGCCAGACGAACCACATCTGGCTGGCGGCCGACGCAGGGGGAACCTATCGCGGCGAATGCGCTGAGTATTGCGGCGCACAACATGCTTGGATGCGTTTTTCTGTCATTGCGGAATCGCCGGCGGCGTTTGACGCGTGGCTGCGCGAACAAGAAAAGTCCGCTGCTATTCCTGCCTCGGATTCAACTCAGAATGGCTTGAAGATTTTTCAAACGCTGACCTGCATCAATTGTCATTCCATTCGCGGTGTCTCGGTTGTGGCCAACGCCGCGCCGGATTTGACTCATCTGGCCGGCCGTCAAATCTTAGGCGCAGGAGTATTGCCCAATACCGAAACAAATCTTTTTAGCTGGCTGAAAGATCCGCAGGCCTTCAAGCCGGGTTGCAACATGCCAAATCTGAAGCTGACAGCCGCGCAGGTCGGCGCGCTGACCTGCTATTTGGGGAGCCTCCAATGAGTAAAGCCGCTGCATTTTCGACCGCAATTGAAACGCCCCCGTTTGGAAGCGCAAATCAAGGACTTTATAGCTGGGTCGCCACGGTGGATCACAAGCGCATCGGCATTCTGTATCTGCTAACCACGCTGGTCTTTTTTGTCATGGGCGGCATTGAGGCGTTGCTCATGCGAATTCAGCTAGCTCGTCCGAACAGCACGTTTCTATCGCCAGATGCCTTCGGTCAACTTTTCACGATGCACGGCACCACGATGATTTTTTTGGTGGTGATGCCAACGCTCATCGGCCTGGCGAATTATCTCGTGCCGCTGATGATCGGCGCGCGCGATATGGCATTTCCGCGACTGAATGCGCTGAGTTTCTGGCTGCTGCCGTGCGGTGGCCTGCTGCTGCACTTCAGCTTGCTCGCGGGTGGCGCGCCCGCCGTCGGCTGGTTCAGCTACGCGCCGTTGAGCGAAACACCCTATGCCACGACCTCCGGAGTGGATTACTGGACGCTGTCCCTGTTGATTCTAGGCGTCGGTTCGGTCGCGGCCTCAATCAATTTGATTGCCACGATTCTGACGCAACGCGCGCCGGGTCTGACCATCCGCCGGCTGCCGTTGTTTGTCTGGATGATTTTGGTGAACTCGTTTCTAGTCATTCTAGCACTTCCGGCCTTGAACGCGGCGATTGTGATGCTGTTCATTGACCGTCATTTGAGCACGCATTTCTTTACGCCGGCGAATGGCGGTTCAGCGGTGCTTTGGCAGCATTTTTTTTGGGCGTTCGGCCATCCCGAGGTTTATATCATGGCGCTACCCGCGTTCGGCATCATTTCTGAAGTGGTGCCGGTGTTCGCGCGGCGACCAATCTTTGGCTATGAGTTTGTAGCGGCTTCGACGGTCGCCATCGCACTCCTCAGCTTCGGCGTCTGGGCACATCACATGTTCGCCGTGGGCTTGGGGCATCCCATGGATTTATTTTTTGCCGCGACGAGTATGATGATCGCCGTGCCGACGGGCATAAAAGTTTTCGCCTGGAGCGCGACGTTGTGGGGTGGCGCGATTCGCCTGACGACTGCCATGCTCTTCGCCGTGGCTTTTTTGATCCAGTTCACCATCGGCGGATTGAGCGGAATCACTTTCGCCGTCGTGCCTATCGACTGGCAGGTGACCGGCACATATTATCTGGTGGCCCATTTTCATTATGTGCTTTTTGGTGGCACTTTCTTTGCGGTTTTTGCCGGACTCTATTATTGGTTTCCAAAAATCACTGGGCGGATGCTGTCCGAACGGCTGGGCAAACTGAATTTCTGGATGGCGCTGATCGGATTCAATACTGCTTTTTTCGTACAACATTTTCTCGGCCTCATGGGAATGGCGCGACGCGTTTATACTTATCCCGATCTGCCGGGCTGGGCATTGCTTAACATGATCTCCACCATTGGTGCATTTTTGCTCGGCGCGTCGGTGCTGGTTTTGTTGTGGAATATTATTACGAGCCTGCGTCACGGCGAACCAGCAGGCGATAATCCGTGGAACGCCTGGACGCTGGAATGGGCAACGACCTCGCCGCCGCCCACGCAGAATTTTAATCGCGTGCCGCCGATCCGCAGCCGCCGGCCGCTGTGGGATTTGGCTCACCCGGAAAATCCTGATCCAATCGTCGGTGGCATCGCCTCGAGCGACGGATTTGTCCTGGAAAAAAACCGCGTCGGCATCCTAAGTTTTCTGATCACCGAAAGCGTGTTCTTCCTCATGCTCATTCTGGCGTATCTGTTTTACAACAGCCACGCGATGAACGGCCCGACGCCCACAAGCATGTTGAATCCGGACCGAACCGGAATTTACACATTATGCCTGCTGGCGAGCAGTTTAACGATCTGGCTCGCGGAAAGAAAATTGCGGGCGGGAAAAGCTTCCGCGTTTCGATGGCTGCTGGCGCTGACGATTCTACTTGGCATCGTTTTCATTTTTGGCCAAGGCCGGGAATATCTCCGAATTTTCCACGAAGGCGTCCTGGTCAATTCTAATTTGTTCGCCACTACTTTTTTTACCCTGACCGGCTTTCACGGTATACATGTGTTCGTCGGGTTGATCGCTTTGCTAATTCTCATGGCGCTTGCTTTCGCCGGCGATTTCAGACAAGGCCGCATTGAGGCGGTAAAATCCATCGGGATCTATTGGCACTTTGTCGACGCCGTCTGGTTGGTGGTGTTTTCGGTCATCTATTTAAGGCTGCTTTTATGACCACAAGACAATTTTTAATTTCTGCGTGGAACTTTAATCCATGGGTCATCGCGATTTGCGGCGCGATAATTTTAATTTGCGGCGCGCGAAATAAGTTTCGATTCGCTCGGAAATCTGCGTGGTTGCTCGCCGGAATAATTATTTTCTTTCTCACGCTAGCGTCGCCGATTGACGCGCTGGCGGATGGTTATCTGTTCAGCGCGCATATGCTCCAACATTTGCTGCTGCTGTTGATCATTCCGCCGCTGATTTTATTGAGTCTGCCGTCAGCACCTGTTCCCATCAGCTTTCAAAACGGTCAATGGAAACGGTTTAACTGGATTTTGCGGCATCCCGCGGCCAATTGGCTTTTGGGCATCGGCGGGATGTGGTTGTGGCACGCACCCCTTCTGTGCAATGCCGCCGTGTCGAACGTATGGGTTCATCGACTGCAATATGTCTCGCTGTTGCTTATGGGCTTTGCCTTTTGGTGGCCAATTCTCACTCCGCGGAGCAAACACAGAATCGCCCCGCTCGCCGGTATGATTTATTTGTTCACCGCCTGCCTCGGTTGCACCGTTTTGGGAATCATCATCACGTTCGCGCCCGTGGAAGTGTGTTCCATTTATCTTCACCCAGTGGACCGGCTCGGAATTTTACCGCTCATTCAAAGTCAATGGGGACTGACGCCCGCAAAAGACCAGCAACTCGGTGGGCTGCTCATGTGGGTGCCCGCGTGTTTGATTTATTTCTGCGGAATCTTGGGGCTGTTTGCCCGCTGGCATGGCGAAACCAGCAACACAGCCATTATTCCTGAATCAACATTCACAAAAGCCATCAAGGAACAACCTCATGTCCGCTGAAATGCCAAAACGCGCGTCGTCGGAATCGAATTCAGCATGGACTGGGTTGCCACCGGCCAAACTGCCGGAGCCGAGCATTTGGCCTGTGACCCTCGCAGTGGCAATCACCTTTTTGGTGTGGGGACTGGTCACGTCATTAATCATCACCGGCGTTGGCCTCGCGTTGTTTGCCTTGGCGCTGGCGGGATGGATTCGAGATATTCGTCATGAACGAGCCAAACACTGAACCATCCTCAGGTTGCTGCCAGGCTTCTCCGGCGGAACTTTCGCGGCGAAAGTTTCTCGCGCGCGTGAGCATCGCGGCGGGCGGCATCGGCGCGCTGATTGTCGCGCTGCCCGTAGCTGGGTTTATTCTCGCACCGTTATTCAAGCGCACGCAGGAAGTCTGGCGTTCGGTCGGAAAAGTCGAAGCCTTCAAAGTCGGCGAAACGACGGCGGTGCAATATGAAGACGCTTCGCCGTTGCCCTGGGCGGGCGTGACCGCGCGCAGCGCGGCATGGTTGCGCCGCGTGAACGCCGACACTTTCATCGCATTTTCCATCAATTGCACGCACCTTGGCTGTCCCGTGCGCTGGCTCGCTGAAGCCAATTTGTTCATGTGTCCCTGCCACGGCGGCGTGTATTACGAGGACGGCACCGTCGCGGCGGGCCCACCGCCATTGCCGTTGCGCCGTTATCCGGTGCGCGTGAAAAATGGCAGCGTGGAGATTCAGACAGCGCCCATTCCGATCATCAAAAAATAAGGTGAAACAAATCGTTAAACAGCTCTGGAATTGGGTGGAAGATCGCACCGGCCTTCCCGGAATGATCGGCCGGACGGCGCGGCATCTCGTGCCGCCGGACGCCAAATGGTGGTATGTCTTCGGGAGCGCCACGCTATGCGCCTTCATGATTCAGGTAATCAGCGGCATCGCGCTGGCCTTTGTTTACATCCCCTCCGCCGGCGAGGCCTACTCGACGCTTCACTTCATCAGCGAGGAAGCGCCATTCGGACATTTCCTGCGCGGCCTCCATTATTACGGTGCGTCGGCGATGGTCTTGATGGTCGGCCTGCACATGGCGCAGGTTTTTTTGGCCGGCTCTTACAAATTTCCCCGCGAGTTGAACTGGGCGACCGGCGTGCTGCTTTTGGCATTCACTTTAGCCATGGGCTTTACCGGCCAACTCTTGCGCGGGGATCAAAACGCGGTTTGGACCGTGGTTGTCGCGGCGGAACAAGCCGGGCGAACGCCGTTCATCGGCCAATGGCTCGCGCATTTTATTTTGGGCGGCGAAACGGTTGGCGGCGCGACCTTTACCCGTTTTTTTGCGATTCACGTTTTTATCATGCCCGGCTTCATTTTTGCCTTTGTCGGTTTGCACCTTTGGCTCGTCCTGCGCCACGGAATTTCCGAACCGCCCAAACCCGGCAAGTTGGTTGATCCCAAAACCTATCGTCAGGAATACCAAGAACTGCTGGAAAGAAAGGGGAAACCGTTTTGGCCTGACTCGGCCTGGCGCGATGTGGTCTTTTGCGTCGCAATGATTGTAGTCATCGCGGCACTGGCTTTGGTTTTTGGCGCGCCGCAATTGGGAAAACCGCCCGACCCCAGCATCACCACGGCCAGTCCACGGCCGGATTGGTATTTCATGTGGTATTTTGCCGTGCTCGCCCTACTGCCGCATGGAACTGAACAATATTTCCTGGTTTTCGGCCCGCTGATAGTGGGGATTCTCTTAATCGCGCTGCCCTTTGTTTTCAATCGCGGCGAACGCAGCCCCTGGCGGCGTCCATGGGCCATTGCCATCGTATTGATGACCGTGGTGATGATTGCAACGTTGTGGATCGCAGGCGTGAAATCGCCATGGTCACCCAATTTCAATGCCCAGCCGTTGTCGACGTCCGTCGTCGGCGCAACCAACGGCCCGGTCTTCCTTGGCGCGCAATTGTTTCACGACAAAGGTTGTTTGAACTGCCATTTAATCGCAGACAATGGCGGTCGTCGTGGACCGGATTTAACCGCCGTCGCCGACCGGTTATCATCAAACCAGATGATCTTAAAAATTGCCAACGGCGCGGTGAACATGCCGGCATATGCCGCGAACCTCACGCCAGCGCAAATGGACGCGCTCGTGGCGTTTCTCCAAACCCGGAGAATCCAACGACAGTGATCTTTGCTGAATTTGTTTTTGAAGGACGGCTGCCTCCAAAGTCAACAGTCGGGTTTCACCCCATAGGACTCGTTCGATCTATCGCGTAAGGTGAAATGAGAAATGATGGCAAACAATTAGCCTAAAAAATAAAGACAGTCGCCAGATCACGCGGCTGAGCACGCGGCAACACCAATAAGAGAATTTATGTCAGCACTCGAAGTCAAAGGGGACCAAAACATCATCAAAGGCAAGTTGAAGCAAAAACGCGCCAGGCTTGCGCACGACGGCCTTCAATACGTCGCAGGCAAGTCAGAGGAATTGTTGGGCCAACTTCAGAAGCACACCGACGAAATCCATGAGGCCGTGAAAGAATCCGCCGCCGGGCGCTGCGAATAAAAATTGCCGCAACCAAACGAGGAACCATTATGCCTCAAGGTGATAAGTCCAGCTACACCGAAAAACAGAAACGTCAGGCGGCACACATTGAAGCCGGCTATGAGAAGAAAGGTGTCAGCTTGAAAAATGCCGAGGCTCGCGCCTGGGCCACCGTCAATAAACTCTCCGGCGGAGGCAAAAAAAGCGGCTCTGGTCGGAGCCAGAATTAATTTCAAATCATGCCAGCCTTACACCCCAAACAAATCAAGTTACACTTGCAGGCCATCCCGAGCTGGTCGAAACGCGCGAAATCCATACTTCGAACATTCAAGTTTGAGGATTTCTTAAAGGCCATCGATTTCGTCAACCGGATCGCCGCGAAAGCCCAAAAAATGAATCACCATCCCGATATGGTTATTCGGTATGACAAGGTGACGTTGACGCTGACTACGCATGATGAAGGCGGGCTCACCGAAAAGGATTTCACTCTCGCCAAACAATGCGATGAAGTTTTTTCCAAGTTTTCAGCTTCATCCAAGGCTACAAAGCCATGAAAATTGCCATCATCATCGCCCGCACCTTGCTGGGACTCATATTTTTTGTATTCGGGTTGAACGCATTCCTAAATTTCATCCCCACGCCACCACCGCCAGCGGGTTTGGCCACTGACTTTATGAATGCGCTCGTCGCCAGCCATTATCTTTACGCCGTGAAATGTTTTGAGATCAGCGGTGGTTTAATTTTGTTGAGCGGACGTTTCACTCCACTCGGCCTGACCCTCGTCGGTCCGGTCATCGTCAACATATTGTTCTACGACATTTTTCTCGATCATTCCGGCCTATTGCTGGGCCTCGTCGTAGCGGTGCTCGCGCTGTTTCTGCTCTGGCAGAAACGCCAAGCATTTGCCGGGTTGGTCAGGAATTGACAACCATCCACTGAGGAGAAATTGATCATGGCAAAAAACGTGGCCGAAATATTTGTCGAAACCCTCGTCGTGGCGGGCATCAAACGTGTCTATGGCGTGGTCGGGGATTCTTTGAACGGCCTGACGGAGGCGATCCGAAAAAGCAAGAAGATCGAGTGGATTCATGTGAGGCACGAGGAGGCGGCAGCTTTCGCCGCCGGAGCCGACGCGCATTTGACCGGCGCAATGGCAATTTGCGCCGGTAGTTGTGGTCCGGGGAACCTGCATTTGATCAATGGCCTGTTCGATTGCCATCGTAGTCGCGTTCCCGTGCTGGCGATCGCCGCGCAGATTCCGAGCCAGGAAATCGGCAGCGGCTACTTTCAGGAAACGCATCCCGAAAATCTTTTCAAAGATTGCAGTCATTTTTGCGAACTCGTTTCGCATCCGAGTCAGATGCCGCGAATACTCGGCATCGCCATGCGCACGGCTCTGACGAAACGAGGCGTCGCGGTGATCGTCATTCCCGGCGATGTTCTGCTAAGTGAATGCTCCTCCGCGCCACTCTCCCTTGGAATTGCGGATGCCGCATCCATCGAGCGCCCATCCGATCCTGAACTGCACAAAGCCGCCGAGCTGCTCAATCTCGCGAAAAAGGTGACCATCCTTGGTGGTGCCGGGTGCTCCGGTGCGCATGCGGATTTGCTCGCCATCGCCGAACGGTTGAAGGCGCCCATTGTCCATGCGCTGCGCGGAAAAGAGTTCATCGAATATGACAATCCTTACGATGTTGGCATGACAGGGCTGCTGGGATTTACTTCGGGCTATCATGCGATGCTGGATTGCGATGTGCTATTGGTGCTTGGCAGCGATTTTCCATATCAGCAATTCTATCCCAAAGAGGCGAAGATCATTCAGGTTGATCGGCGGGGCGAACAAATTGGACGGCGCACTCGCGTGGATTTGGGATTGATTGGCACCGTGAAAGACACGCTGACCGCACTGGAGCCGTTGCTTCTGGCGAAAACGGAACGCAAGCATCTCGATGCCTCGGTCAAACATTACACACACGCGCGAAAAGGACTCGACGATCTCGCCGTGGGCGAGGCAGGCCACACGCCGATTCACCCGCAATATGTCGCCAAGGTATTGGATGAGGTCGCTTCGGACGATGCTGTTTTCATTTGCGATGTCGGCACCCCCACTGTCTGGGCGGCGCGTTATCTGCGCATGAACGGCAAGCGGCGGCTTCTCGGCTCATTCAATCACGGTTCAATGGCGAATTCCGTGCCACAGGCCATCGGAGCGCAAACGGCGTTTCCGGGACGCCAGGTGATTACTTTATCCGGCGACGGCGGACTCTCCATGCTGCTGGGTGACCTCCTGACGCTGCCGCAACTAAAACTCCCAGTAAAAATCGTGGTCTTCAATAATAGTTCCCTCGGCTTCGTGGAGCAGGAAATGGAGGCGGCGGGTTTGGTCAGCTTCGGGACGAACTTGCTCAATCCAGATTTTGCCAGACTGGCGGACGCGGCTGGCATCCTTGGCATACGGGTCGAGAAACCTGAAGAACTGCGCCCAGCGCTCATAAAGGCCCTTCAACATGACGGTGCTGTCCTCGTGGACGTCATCGTCAATCGGCAGGAGCTTTCGATACCACCGACGATTACTGCGGAGCAAGCACTCGGTTTCAGTCTCTACATGGCCAAGGCGGTGATCAGCGGTCGTGGCGACGAGGTAATCGACTTGGTGAAGACCAATCTCTTTCGCTGAATCTAGGCGTGAGGGATGACATTTATTGCATCCCGCCGTGCCGATTTTAAGGAGTGGGCACGAGCATTGCGGCATTTGTTACTGCCGACCGTTTATGGCCAATGATAACCGGGAAAGAAATCGTTTTTGATCCGCTGCTTGGAAACGCCGAGTTTTTTTAATGTTTTGTCCAGGGATTCGACCATCGGTTCGGGACCGGAAACATAAAACACCGGTTTATCCATGTCGGGCACCAGCTTGGGAATGGTTTTTTCATCAATCCGGTTCGGGCTGACGACATAATCAATCCTGAATTCAGAATGGCGCTTCTTCAATGTCTCCATCTCTTTGCGATACGGAAAATCGTTGTCCCGATTGGCATAGAGCAGCTGCACATTCAGCGGGTTCCGGTTGCGCTCCATATCAAGCAAAATGGCGCGAAACGGCGTGATTCCAATTCCTCCGGCAATGAACACAAACGTTTTTCGCCGATGATCCAAAACAAAATCGCCGCCCTTCTCGTGGACTTCGATTTCATCCCCTGCCTTGAGAGTTTTTAACGCTTTCTTGAACGAACTTCCCTTCGGAGCAAACCGCGTCGTCAGCATCACCTGCTTTTCGTGGGGTGCAGAGGCGATTGAAAAATAACGATCCATGCCGCGATCATCCGGCTTCGGATGGTTCAGGATATAATGCAGATATTGACCGGCCTGCCACCTCAATGAACGCTCCGGCATAAAAATATAGGAGAAGATGTCGCTGGCTTCCTGTTTAATCGTGCGAAGTGTCAATTTCATGATTGGAGTTACATTAATGACATGATCAAAGACTTTCGCGTAAGGGGGTCACTTTGTCCATGAGGTGTTCACCCCATGTGCCGTTGCCATGTTACGGAATTGAGCGATGCTTTGAACCTGTTTAGCAACCGCAAGATTTGTCACTCGACGGATGATTGCATCGGCACCAAAGCCGTGGAACTCGGCAACCTACAATTGACGCGCCAATACCTCATCGCGGCCGTTCAACTCATAAAAGCCCTCGGCAGCGGCTGGGTGGTGGAGACGACGGTCCTCCAGTAGTTCCAAATATTTCATGGGGTGTTCACCCCATTCAATTTTCCGAGCCCCGAAGATAGACTTTTCAATGTGTCGCGTGAGTAGACTCACCACAACCATTTTTGCATGAATAATTCAGCAACCGCCACGCCAGAAGTTTCGGAAAAAATCGTGATAGTTGGCGGGGGTTTTGCCGGAGTGACCTTGGCGCAACGCCTCGAGCGATTGCTGCCAGAGCGGACCGAAATCATCGTCTTGAGTGCTGATAATCATCTGGTCTTCACCCCCATGCTCCCGGAAGTCGTCGGGCGGACCATCTCTCCCCTGCATGTCGTTGTGGCGGGCCGACAGTTGACCCGCCGCACGAAATGGCTGGAGGCGCGCGTTAGCCGGATTGATCGCGAAAAAAACGAGGCGCACTATTTTCGGCGAGACGGAACGGCGTCTTCGATGCGTTACACTCATTTGGTGCTGGCTTGCGGTGCGGCGGCAAATCTGGAGGAAATTCCGGGCCTGGCTACGCGAGGCTATGCTTTGAAAACGGTCATGGACGCCATTGTCATGGGCAATGATCTGATTGCCAACTTCGAAGCTGCCGCTACCGAATCCGATACGGAGGCGCGCCAGCGGTTGCTCACCGTAGTTGTCATCGGCGGTGGTTTCAGTGGCGTGGAGATTGCCGGACACATTGCGGACTTGATGCGGGCGATTCGCCGGTTCTATCCAGAGTTGCAGCATGAAACTCCGCAGGTTGTTTTGTTGCAAAAAGGCAGGCAACTGTTGCCGGAGTTGCATCACGACGCATTGTCCAAATTTACGTTAAAGAAACTCCGGCAAAATGGAATCAAAGTGCGGTTGGATACATCCGCCAAAAAAGTTGACTCTGCTGGGGTGCAACTG
>Ga0265327_10001820_pt1 | contig 24933 bp, 17 predicted proteins | sample 41621metaG_FD_202089 | JGI IMG/M metagenome (GOLD analysis project Ga0265327, IMG submission 202089) | Rhizosphere microbial communities from Carex aquatilis grown in University of Washington, Seatle, WA, United States - 4-16-21 metaG | ecosystem: Host-associated > Plants > Roots > Rhizosphere...
GGTAGGCCGACAGCGCCTCGGGGCACGGTGCCACAAGCACCGCGCCCTTTCCTTTTTGCGGGCCACGCATTCAGGGCGTGCCGCACCGCCGGAACAGGGCCAGTGCCTCGTAAAATGCGGGGCATGACCGAGCCCACCTCCGCCCCATCCGGCCCCACCTCCGCTGCGCCCACCGGCGCCCTGCCCTCCGCCTCTGCCGTGGCCCCCATGCGCCTGTCCGGCCTGGAGCCCGTGCACATCGGCCAGGGCACGCTGTTCGTGAACGTGGGTGAACGCACCAACGTGACGGGCTCGAAGGCGTTTGCCCGGATGATCCTGGAAGGCCGCTTCGAGGACGCACTGTCCGTGGCACGCCAGCAGGTCGAGAACGGTGCCCAGGTCATCGACATCAACATGGACGAGGCCATGCTGGACAGCAAGGCCGCCATGGTGCGCTTCCTGAACCTGATTGCCGGCGAGCCCGAGATCGCCCGCGTGCCCATCATGATCGACTCGTCCAAGTGGGACGTGATCGAGGCGGGCCTCAAGTGCGTGCAGGGCAAGGGCATCGTCAACTCGATCTCGCTGAAAGAAGGCGAAGCCAACTTCAAGGAACAGGCCAAGCTGGTCAAGCGTTATGGCGCGGCCGCCGTGGTCATGGCCTTTGACGAACAAGGTCAGGCCGACACCTTCGCGCGCAAGAAGGAGATCTGCGAGCGCGCCTACCGTATCCTCGTGGATGAGGTGGGCTTCCCGCCCGAGGACATCGTCTTCGACCCCAACATCTTTGCGATTGCCACCGGCATTGAAGAGCACGACAACTACGCCGTGGACTTCATCAACGCCACGCGCTGGATCAAGCAGAACCTGCCGGGCGCCAAGGTGTCGGGCGGCGTGTCCAACGTGTCCTTCAGCTTCCGTGGCAACGAACCGGTGCGCGAGGCCATCCACACCGTGTTCCTGTACCACGCCATCCAGGCGGGCATGGACATGGGCATCGTCAACGCCGGCATGGTGGGCGTGTACGACGACCTGGACGCGAACCTGCGCGAGCTGGTCGAAGACATCGTGCTCAACCGCCAGCCCGTGTTCAAGGAAGGTGAGGACACCAGCCTGACGCCAACCGAGCGCCTGCTGGCCATTGCCGAGCAGGTCAAGGGCTCGGCCAAGGACGACAGTGCCAAGCTGGCCTGGCGTGGCACCCCCGAACACCCTGCCACCGTGGAGGCGCGCCTGAGCCACGCCCTGGTGCATGGCATCACCGACTTCATCACCGTTGACACCGAAGAGTGTTATCAGCAGATCAAGGCCGGTGGCGGGCGCCCGCTGCACGTGATCGAAGGCCCGCTGATGGCCGGCATGAACACGGTGGGTGACCTGTTCGGTGCAGGCAAGATGTTCCTGCCGCAGGTGGTGAAATCCGCCCGCGTGATGAAGCAGGCCGTGGCCCATCTGCTGCCCTACATCGAAGAAGAAAAGAAGCTGCTGATCGAAGGCGGCGGTGATGCCAAGGCCAAGGGCAAGATCGTGATCGCGACCGTGAAGGGCGATGTGCACGACATCGGCAAGAACATCGTGACCGTGGTCCTGCAGTGCAACAACTTCGAGGTGGTCAACATGGGCGTGATGGTCCCGTGCAAGGACATCCTCGACAAGGCCAAGGAAGTGGGCGCGGACATCATCGGCCTGTCGGGCCTGATCACGCCTTCGCTGGAAGAGATGCAGTACGTGGCAGCCGAGATGGAGCGCGACCCGTATTTCCGCGATCGCAAGACGCCGCTGCTGATCGGCGGCGCGACCTGCTCGCGCGTGCACACCGCCGTGAAGATCGCGCCCAACTACAGCGGCCCCGTGGTCTATGTGCCCGATGCCTCGCGCGCCGTGGGCGTGTGTTCGGAGCTGCTGAGCCCGGAGCGCCAGGAGGCCTACATCACCGAGCTGAATGCCGACTACGAGCGCGTGCGCGTGCAGCACGCCAACAAGAAAGCCACACCCATGGTGACGCTGGCCGAAGCTCGCGCCAACAAGCACCAGGCGGACTTTGCCACCTACACGCCCGACGCGCCCAAGTTCATCGGCCGCCGCGTGTTCAAGAACTACGACCTGGGCGAGCTCGCGCCTTATATCGACTGGGGCCCCTTCTTCCAGACCTGGGACCTGGCTGGCCCCTTCCCCGCCATCCTGGAAGACAAGATCGTGGGCGAGGAAGCCAAGAAGGTCTACGCCGATGCGCAGGCCATGCTCAAGAAGATCGTTGATGGCCGCTGGCTCACGGCCAACGGCGTGATCGCGCTGTACCCCGCCAACACGGTGCAGGACGACCACATCGAGATCTACCGCGACGAGTCGCGCAGCGAGGTACTGATGAGCTGGTGCCCGCTGCGCATGCAGACCGAGCGCCCCGTGGTCGATGGGGTCAAACGCCCCAACCGTTCGCTGGCCGACTTCATCGCGCCGCGTGAAGCCAAGCCTGATTACATCGGCATGTTCGCGGTCACCGCCGGCCTGAACATCGAGAAGAAGGAAGCGGAGTTCCTGGGCCATGAAGACGACTACTCGGCCATCATGCTCAAGGCCCTGGCCGACCGCCTGGCCGAAGCCTTTGCCGAGCGCATGCACGAGCGCGTGCGCAAGGAGTTCTGGGGCTATGCCGCAGGCGAACAACTCGACAACGTCGCGCTGATCAAGGAACAGTACCGCGGCATCCGCCCGGCCCCTGGCTACCCGGCCTGCCCGGACCACACCGTCAAGCGCGAGATGTTCAAGGTGCTGGACGCCCACGACATCCACATGCACCTGACCGAGAGCCTGGCCATGATGCCGGCCGCCAGCGTGAGCGGCTTCTACATGGCGCACCCCGAAGCGGCCTACTTCAATGTGGGCAAGATCGCCGGTGACCAGGTGGAAGATTGGGCCTTGCGCATGGGCCTGTCACACGAGCAAGCGGCAAAGGCCCTGGCGCCACTGCTGTGATCGAATTCACGGCTTCATCGACTTCTTGATCCCAGGCTTTCGTTCACTTACAAACGACGCAAGATCGCTTCACATCATCCGATAACCCACAGGCAAATTCATCGCCAGTGGGTCAACGCTCTCGCTCGATCAGACCTGATTGAGATCACGTCGCAGCGCAATGACCATGGTTTGTCATTGCGGTACTGTGCTCATGCTCTCTTCTTTTTCTTCGGTTTCAAACGCGGCTGTGGCCTGGCAGCAGTTGCTTCGCGCCACGGTGCTGACGCTCAGTTGCTGCCTCGCTGCATGCGGTGGCGGTGGCGGTGGCGGTGGCGATGGTGGGGCGGCTTCGGACGGCACCTCGGCACCACGTCAAAGCATGACACTGAGCGCGGGCATGATGCCCACCAGCGATGCCGACGCCTTCCGCTTTCTGACACAAGCCTCCTTCGGTCCGAACGCCGATGACGTGGCCCGCGTCAAGACCATCGGCTATGACAACTGGATCGACGAGCAGTTCCGCATGCACCTGCAGAGCACGCATCTGCAGACGGTGACCGCCACGGCGATTGCGCGTGCGGCCACATCGCCGAACCCGCTGGATGTCAACTACAGCTGGTGGACGCATGCCCTGAAAGACCCGGCCCAGTTGCGCCAGCGCGTGGCCTTTGCCTTGTCCGAGATCTTCGTGATCTCGACCTCGTCGGTGGACCGTGGCCAGATGGCCGCCAGCTACCTGGACATGCTCACCGACAAGGCCGACGGCAACTACCGCGATCTGCTGGAAGCGGTCGCGCTGCATCCGGCCATGGGGCAATACCTGTCGCACCTGGCCAACCGCAAGGAAGACCCCACCACGGGGCGTGTACCCGATGAGAACTTTGCGCGCGAGGTCATGCAGCTGTTCTCGATTGGTTTGTACGAGCTGGACGACAGCGGCAACCCTGCGCTGGTCAATGGCAACCCGGTCGAGACCTACACCGCCGACGACATCAAGGGGCTGGCCAAGGTGTTCACAGGCTTCAGCTGGTACCTGCCTCCGAGCAAGACATCGCTGCCCTGGTGGTACTGCTTCTGGCACAGCAACGACTGCGCAGACCCCAGACAGGACTCCACCAGCATGACGGCCTATGCACAAGAACACTCGACCTCGATCAAGCAGTTCCTGGGGGTGACGGTGCCGGCGCAGAGCACGGCAGACCCACAGGCCAGTCTGAAGGCCGCCCTTGACCGCCTGGCCAGCCACCACAACACCGCTCCCTTCATCAGCCGCCAGCTGATCCAACGCCTGGTGACCAGCAACCCCAGCAACACCTATGTCAGCGACATCACGCAGGTGTTCCGCGCCACGAACGGCAACCTGCGCTCGGTGGTCAAGGCCATCTTGTTGCATGACGAAGCCCGTCACCCTGCATCGGCCAGCATGTCGACATATGGCAAGTTGCGCGAGCCGGTGCTGCTGCTGAGCCATTTGCTGCGCACCCTGCCGCAGAGCAGCGCCACCTACGCCGCGGGCCAGGCCAATGGCACGACGGCCTTCTACCGCATTGCCGACACCAGCGACCCTTCTACCGGCATAGGCCAGAACCCCATGCGTGCGCCGTCGGTGTTCAACTTTTTCCGGCCCGGCTATCGCCCCCCACAGACACAGATCGAGGCCGCCGGGCTGGTCGCACCTGAAATGCAGATCACCAGTGAGACCACCGTCCTGCAATACGCCAATGCTTTGGCGCAGTTCCTGGATCAGGGTGGCGGCGAGTGGATCGGTGGCAGCGCCGGCTTTGACGTTCACTTCGATGTCAACCCCATGTACAGCCTGGCGACCTCCCCCAGTGCACTGATGAGCGCCGTGTCCTCGACCATATTGGGCCAGCCCTTGCCTGATGACGTGAACAACGAAGCCATCGCGACCCTCACAGCCATGCCCAGCACCACAGCACGAGACAGGACCAACCGCATCAAAGCCGCGATCCTGATGACAGCCGTGTCGCCCAGCTTCATCGTTCAACAGTAAGCAACAGGTTTCAAGGCATGAGCCACCATCACGACCGTCGCACATTTCTTCGTCAGGCAGCGGCACTGACACCCGCGGCCAGCGCCCTCGGCCTCAATTTCAGCACCATTACCCAGGCTGCGGCTCAGTCCGTGTCCACAAGCGGGTACAAGGCCCTGGTGTGCATCCATCTCAGCGGGGGCAATGATGCCTTCAACACGGTACTGGCCACGGACACGCCTTCGTGGGGTGCCTACACTGCACAACGCAAACCAGCCAGCGGCACCTCCATTGCGCTGATGCCTGCGGGCACCGCGCCCGACAGCGCGGCCAGCGGCACGACGCCGGAGCGACTGGGTGGTGTGCTGCCCATCAACCATGCCGGACGCACCGTGCATGCAGGCCGCACCTTTGCCATGCACCCGGCCCTGGCACAGGTTCAGCAAATGCACCAGGCCGGGCGCGTGGCCGTGCTGGCCAACGTCGGCCCTTTGACCAGGCCGACCACCAAGGCCGACTGGAGCAGTGCCACGGCGAGCAAGCCACCCAAGCTGTTCTCCCACAACGACCAGCAATCCGTGTGGCTGTCGTTCAAACCCGAAGGCGCCGGACAAGGATGGGGGGGCCTGATGGGTGACACCTTGATGTCGATGAATGGCGCAGGCCACAACGCATCAGACACCCAGTTGATCCAGCGTCTCTTCACCAGCATCACGCCTGGGGCCATGTCTGTGTGGCTGGCCGGGCGCGCCGTGGCGCCGTATCAAACTGCCAGCACGCAGATCGCCCAGTTGGGCGGCAGCAGTGGCACCATTTACGGCAACGCGCGCTTGCAAGCCGGTGTCGCCGCCATCATGGGCAAACTGAATGGCAGTGGGCAAACAACGGTAACCCCACGCAATTTGTTTGCGGCCGACCGTCAAGCGGTGACGCAGCGCGCCTTGCAGGCTGGCGCGCTGATGGGCAGCCAGTTGTCGCCTCTGGGGCAGACGCCTTGGAGCACCAGCGGCACCACCAACGCCTATGTGGACCCCTTGCTGATGTACACCAGCCCGGTTGACGGCACCAGCAAGTTCAACCAGCTGGCCCTGCAGTTGCAGATGGTGGCCCGCATCATCGACACCAACCGCGGTGCAAACCTGGGCATCAACCGCCAGTTCTTCATGGTCAGCCTGGGCACCTTCGACACGCACAGCAACCAGATCGGCGACCACGCCGAGAAGCTCGCGCAGGTCAACCACGCCATGGCCTACTTTGACCGCGTACTGGGCGCCATGCCGGCAGGCGACATGCGTTCGCAAGTCACGACGTTCACGGCGTCCGAGTTCGGGCGCACGTTCACGAGCAACGGCGACGGCACCGACCATGGTTGGGGCGGACACCACCTGATCATGGGCGGTGCGGTCGTCGGCACCGAGGTGTATGGCACCTTCCCCACCTACAGCACGGCCAATACCAGCGGCGTGTTCAGCAGCCCGGACCAGATCCAGAACGGCGTGCTGATCCCCACCACCTCGGTGGACCAGTACGCCTACACGCTGGGCAAATGGATGGGTGTGTCGGACAGCAACCTGCGCAGCATCCTGCCCAACCTGAGCCAGTTCAACAGCTCGACTTACGACCTGGGCTTCATGCGGGCCTGATCGAGGCCCCCGCCTTCATCAGACTTCGGCCAGCAGTGGCTTGAGGTAACGCCCCGTGTGGCTGGCCGGGTGCGCCGCGATGTCCTCCGGTGTGCCCGCAATCAACAAGGTGCCACCACCGGAGCCCCCTTCGGGCCCCATGTCGATCAACCAGTCGGCGGTCTTGATGACATCCAGGTTGTGTTCGATCACGACGATGGTGTTGCCCGCATCGCGCAGTTGGTGCAGCACCTTGAGCAGCAAGGCAATGTCGTGGAAGTGCAGGCCCGTGGTCGGCTCGTCGAGGATGTAGAGCGTGCGGCCCGTGTCCCGCTTGGACAACTCGAGCGCCAGCTTCACACGCTGGGCTTCACCGCCTGACAGCGTCGTCGCGGCCTGGCCCAGGCGGATGTAGCCCAGGCCCACGTCCATCAGCGTCTGCAACTTGCGGGCGATGGAGGGCACGGCACTGAAGAACTCCAGCGCAGCCTCGACCGTGAGGTCCAGGATCTCGTGGATGTTCTTGCCCTTGTATTGCACCTCCAGCGTCTCGCGGTTGTAGCGCTTGCCATGGCAGACGTCGCAAGGCACGTAGACATCGGGCAGGAAGTGCATCTCGACCTTGAGCACGCCATCGCCCTGGCAGGCCTCGCAGCGGCCACCGGCCACGTTGAAGGAGAAGCGCCCGGCGTTGTAGCCGCGCTCGCGGGCGGTAGGCACGTCGGCCATCAACTCGCGGATCGGCGTGAACAGGCCGGTGTAGGTGGCCGGGTTGCTGCGCGGTGTGCGGCCGATGGGCGACTGGTCTACGTTGATGACCTTGTCGAACAGCTCCAGGCCATCGATCTCGTCGTGCGGTTCGGGCTCGGTGTGGCTTTGGTAGAGCTTCTTGGCCACGGCCGCGTACAGCGTGTCATTGACCAGCGTGGACTTGCCCGAGCCAGACACGCCCGTCACGCAGGTGAACAGGCCCACCGGCACCTCCACCGTCACGCCCTTGAGGTTGTGGCCGCGGGCGTTGACCACCTGCAGGCGCGGCGTGTCCTTCTTGAAGGCGTGGCGCTTGGCGGGGATCTCGATGCGCAAGGCGCGTGCGAGGTATTGGCCGGTCAGGCTGTTGGCATTGGACATGATGTCCGCGGGGCAGCCTTGGGCCAACACCTTGCCGCCATGCACACCGGCCCCCGGGCCCATGTCGACCACGTGGTCGGCGGCGCGGATCATGTCTTCATCATGCTCGACCACGATGACGCTGTTGCCCAGGTCGCGCAGGTGCTGCAGTGTGCCGATGAGGCGGTCGTTGTCACGCTGGTGCAGGCCGATGCTGGGTTCGTCGAGCACGTACATCACGCCCGTGAGCCCCGAGCCGATCTGCGACGCCAGGCGGATGCGCTGGGCCTCGCCGCCCGAGAGCGTGTCGGCGCTGCGGTCCAGGCTGAGGTAGTTCAGGCCCACATCATTGAGGAAACGCAGCCGCGATCGGATCTCGCTGACCACCTTGGCCGCGATCTCGGCCTTGGCACCCTGCAGATGCAGGTGCTCGAAATAGTGGTGTGCCTCGGCCAGCGTCGAATGGCCGATCTCGTAGATGGCCCGGGTGTCACCCGTGTTGGCGTCCAGCAGCTTGACGTGGCGGGCCTCGGTGCGCAGGCGGGTGCCATGGCAATCGGGGCAGGCCTTGGGCTGCTGGTAGCGGGCCAGCTCTTCGCGCACGGCGGCCGAGTCGGTTTCCTTGAAGCGGCGCTCGAAGTTGTGGAGGATGCCTTCAAAGGGATGCGAGCGCTTGACCTTGCGCTTCTTGCCATTGGCGCCTTCGGCTTCGTAGACGAACTCGATCTCGTCCTCGCCAGAGCCGTACAGCACCACTTGCTGGACGTGCTGGGGCAGCTCCTCAAAAGGCTGCTCCATGTCCACGCCATAGTGCTTGCCCAGGCACTCGATGAGGCTGTAGGTATAGGGGTTGCGGCGGTCCCAGCCCTTGATGGCGCCACTGGCCAGGCTCAGCGAGGGGAAGCCCACCACGCGCAAGGGATCAAAGGCGATCACATGGCCCAGGCCATCACAGGTCGGGCAGGCGCCCACCGGCGAATTGAACGAGAACAGGCGCGGCTCCAGCTCGGCCAGCGAGTAGCTGCACACGGGGCAGGCGAACTTGGCCGAACACAGGTGCTCGACGCCGGCGTCCATCTCGTAAGCCAGCGCGCGGCCATCGGCCAGGCGCAGGGCGGCTTCAAAGCTCTCGGCCAGGCGCTGGGTCATGTCCGAGCGCACCTTCAGGCGGTCCACCACCACGTCGATGTCGTGCTTTTCGTTCTTGACCAGGGGCTTGAGGTCCGCCGCCTCGACGATCTGGCCATTGATGCGAAAGCGCACATAACCTTGCGCCTGCATGTCGGCGAACAGCTCGGCGTGCTCGCCTTTGCGGTCGCGCACCACGGGCGCCAGGATCATCAGCTTGGTGTCTTCGGGCAGGGCCAGCACCATGTCCACCATCTGGCTGACGCTTTGCGCTTGCAGCGGCAGGTGGTGATCGGGGCAGAACGGCGTGCCGGCGCGGGCGTAGAGCAGGCGCAGGTAGTCATGGATCTCGGTGACCGTGCCCACGGTGGAGCGCGGGTTGTGGCTGGTGGCCTTCTGCTCGATGGAGATCGCCGGCGACAGGCCCTCGATCACGTCCACATCGGGCTTGTCCATCAGCTGCAGGAACTGGCGCGCGTAGGCGCTCAGGCTCTCCACATAACGGCGCTGGCCCTCGGCGTACAAGGTGTCAAACGCCAGGCTGGATTTGCCCGACCCCGACAAGCCCGTGATCACCACCAGCTGGTGGCGAGGCAGGTCCAGGTCGATGTTCTTCAGATTGTGGGTGCGCGCCCCGCGAATCTGGATCAGGGGGTTCTCACCCCGTGGCTTGGGGGACGATGGCCGGGCGGGCTCGCCGGGTTGGCGGAGCGCGGGGGGCTGGGCGGCAGCTTCAGGGGAGTCGGGGCGGGACATCGGCGGATCGGAGCAAGAAGAAAGCCAAAAGGGCCCGACACGCGCCGGCTCCCTCGGCAAAAAAGCAACCGATCATGATACGTCGGCTTGCGTGACTGGCGCCAGCCGCCCGGCTGACACCAGACAGAAAGCTCAGGGCTTGCTGGCGACGCTCTGTGGGGCCATCAGGTTCTTCTGGAAGAACGCCGTCTGCCGGGCCACCACCTGCTCGAACAGGGGGCCGGTGTAGGGTGAGAAGTGATCAGCCCCCTTGAGCTCCACGTACTCGCCATGCTTGAGTTCCTTGGCCACCTCACGCACCTTGGCCACAGGGATCAGGCCATCGTTTTCAGCGGCCACGATCAGCGTGGGGGCCTGGATGTCCTTGGCATGGCTGCCGGGCGAGAAGAAGGGCAAGCTCATGAACACGCGGGCCGCCACCTTGTTTTCGGTCTGCTCGACGCCAGGCGGCACCAGCTTTTTGTAGCCGTCGGCGCACTCGGGGCAGATCAGGGCGGCAAAACCGTCGGGCGAGATCACCGGCACGTACAGCGGCTCGTCCTTGTCGCTGCGCAGCAGGTCACGCAGGGCATACCAGCCCGCCACCGCCTGGTACTTGATCGGGTAGTTCAGGCTGCTGGACAAGCCGCTGACAAACGGCACCTGGGCGCTCACCGCCTTGACGACGGCCGGGCGCTCGGCCCCAGCCATCAATACCTGGCCACCGCTGTACGAGGTGCCCCAGATGCCCAGGCGCTTGCCGTCCACATCGGCACGCTGGCTGATGGTGTCAATGGCGGACAGCCAGTCCTTGACGTGCTCCTTGCCGTCCACCACGCGGCGAGGCTGGCCACCGCTCTTGCCAAAACCGCGGTAGTCAAAACGCACCACCGCAAAACCCGCCTTCACGAAACGCTCGGCAAACGGCCCCAGGCCCCAGTCCTTGAGCCCGCCAAAACCATGCGCCATGACGATCACCGGCGGCTTGGCGGCCCCGGCGGCCTGAACGGGCAGCCACAGCTCGGCATCACAGGTGGTCTGCTGGCAGGCAAAGCTGGCGTTGACCACGGTGTAGGGCTTGGCCGCATCGGCCTGGGCATGAGCCTGTCCAGCCAGGGCGCCCAGCCCCGTCATCAACAGCGCAGCGGCGGCACGGCCCGCCTTGGACATCTCAAAACGCATGAAAAACTCTCCTCGGGAGGGTGGACAGGTGAAATCAGAATTGGTACTGTTTGGTACCAGACCGCGCAAGATACCCAAGTTGATTGGTACCGTCAAGTACCAAACGCAAGATATGGCCTAATGCCCCCCATTCATGGACAAGGTCAACGCCCCCAGTCACCCGCCGCAGGCCGCCCTCAAAACGACCCTGAGCGCCGCCGCCACCGAGCACCGCCAGCGCCTGCTGGACGGGCTGGCAGAGGCATTGGGGGCCCAGGCCTTTGCCGACATCACGATTGCCGACATCGTGGCGCGGGCGCGGGTGTCCAAACGCACCTTCTACGAGCAGTTCGCCAGCAAGGAAGCCTGCCTTCTGGGCCTGGGCGAGCGGCTGTGCGACCAGACCCTGGCGCTGATCGCGGCCAACTACCAGTTCGACGAAGACTGGGTGACCCAGTTGCGCAAGGTGACGCACGCCTACCTGAGCAGCCTGGAAAGCCAGACCGCCGTGATGCGGGCCGCGTACATCGAGATGATGACCATCGGCCCCGAAGGCCTGGCGCTGCGGCGCCGCATGGGCGAGCGTTTCGGCCAGTTCCTGATCATGCAGGTGGAGGCCTTCCGCGCGGTCGAGCCCAGCAAACGCCCGTTGACGCCCGCCCTGGCCACCGCCGTGATCGGGGGCATCAACGAGTTGATCCTGCAAGCCATCGAGCGCGGCGAGGCGCATCAGCTCAGCAGCCTCACACCCACCGTCACCGAATTCGTGCAGGCGGTGATCCAGTCACTGGAAGTGCCGCTCGAAGCGGGCAATGGCAAGCCCTGAGGGCGCGCCACCTGACCGGCACCACCTGACGCAGCCGGCCTGCCGCTTCAGGCCTTGGCGCCGTCGTCTGTGAGCTCGTTCGGCACATCGTCCGGCGCCTCATCCACACACCGCGCCACGATCGCCCCCAGCGAGGCGATCTCGACGCGCACCGTATCCCCCGCCTTGAGGAACCTGGGCGGGTTGAAGGCCGCGCCCACACCACTGCAGGTGCCCGTGAAGATCACGTCGCCCGGCTCCAGCGTCATCACCTGGGTGAGCTGGGCGATCTGGTCCCACACCTTGTGGATCATCAGGCGCGTGTTGCTGTGCTGGCGCACCTCGCCATTGACCAGGCACTGCATCTCCAGCCCATGCGGGTCCCCCACTTCGTCGGCCGTGGTGATCCAGGGGCCGAAGGGGGCGTGCGTGTCAAACGATTTGCCCAACATCCACTGCGAGGTGCGTTTCTGGATGTCGCGCACGGACACATCGTTGCCCACGCAGTAGCCGAACACCACCTTGCGTGCCTGCTCGGGCGATACATGCCGGCAGCGCTGGCCGATGATGGCCACCATCTCGGCCTCGTAATCGGTCATGGCCGAGATGCGCGGCAGCACGATGGGGTCGAACGGCCCGTTGATGGCATTGCCCAGCTTGGTGAACCAGATGGGGTGCTCGGGCACTGTGCGCGTCTCGCCGATGATGGCCTCGTTGACGTGCTCGACGTAGTTCAGGCCAATGGCCAGGGTCTTGCCGGGGCGCGGCACCGGTGCCAGCAGGTGCACCTCGTCCAAGGTCACGTCGGCCGGGGCCTCGGCCAGTGCGGCCACACGGTCTTTCAAGTCGGCCCAGCGGGTGATCAGGTCGATCATGGGTTGGTGAGCCGCCAACTCGCCGGCCAATGCACGGCTGAGGTTGACGATGCCCGAACCGTGCACCAGTCCCACCTGGGTCTGGCCTTCGAACTCATAGCTGCACAAATGCATGGGGTGTCTCCAAAAGCTGGGCGATCAGGCCTGACGCAGGCAATCGATGATCTTCATGCGCGCGGCCCGCCAGGCCGGCACAAAACCGCCGACCAGGCCCATGGCCAGCGCAAAGCCGATGGACTGAGCGGCAATACGCGGTGTGAGTGTGAACTGGAATGCCAGTTCGGAAAAGGTCTGGAAGTTGACCGTCGAGATGTTGACGGTCTGCATCAGCGCGGCTGCCGCCAGGCCCATGATGCCGCCCACCAGCGACAGCAACAATGACTCACCCAGAAAGGCCGACAGCACCGCCGAGCGCCGGTAACCCAGTGCCCGCAAGGTGCCGATCTCACCGATGCGCGAGGCCACGGCCGCGAACATCGTGATCATGGCGCCCACCACCGCCCCGATCGAAAAGATGATGGACAGGGCCAGCCCCAGCAGGCGGATGAAGGTGGCCAGGGCCTCGGACTGTTCGGCATAGAAGATGGCCTCGCGCTTGGCCTCCAGCGTGAGGCGCGGGTCTTCGTCCAGGCTCTGGCGGACTTGATCGAACGCAGCCGGGTCCGTCAGCTTGAAGACCACGCTCGAAAAGGCACGGCGCCTGAAGGCCTGCATCATCTGCTCGCTGTCACCCCAGACTTCGGAGTCAAAGCCGCTGCGCCCGGCATCGAACACGCCCACCACCAGCCAGTCCCGCCCGGCGAAGCGCATGGTTTCGCCCAGGCCGGCACCCGCAAAGCCCCGCGCCACGGCCTTGCCCGTGATGATCTCGCTGGTACCGGGCCGGAACATGCGCCCGGCAAACAACTGCACCTGCGGGCGCAGCGCCATGCCGATGGCCGAGGTGCCGCGTACCGTCACGTTGCTGGGCTTGCCGTTGGACCGCTTGGGCAAGGTGTTGAGCACCACCGGCTCGGTGCTGACCAGGCGGTTGCCGCTGCCATCCACGGCAATCTGCGGCAGGCTTTCGATCACCCCGGCCTGGTCACGCGTGATGCCCGAGTTGATCTCGGCCCCGGCCCCTTTGCGCAACACCATCACGTTGTCGGGTTGGCCCGTGGCCACCAGCGTGGCGCGGATGCCCTCGCTCATCATCAGCACGGTGGCAAACACATACACGACCAGGCCCATGCCGCTGGCGGTCAGCAAGGTGGTCACGCGCCTCACCCACAGGTTGCGGGCGATGTAGCTCCAGGGCAGGCTGCGTCGGCCCATCATGGCGTGCACTCAAGCCACATGGCGCAACCCCTGAACAATGTCGATGCGCGACATCTTCCATGCCGGCCAGGCCGCCGCCACCGCACCCACCACGACGCTGGCCCCCAGTTGCAGGCTGATCGTCAGCATGGACACATTGAAGATCGGGAACAGCGTGCCCGCTGCATTCACAAAAGCACGGGCCAGCGGAAAGGTCACGGCCATGCCGATGAGCCCGCCGATCAAGGCGATCAACAGGCTCTCGCCAAACAGCAACTTGACCACGAAGTTGGGCCTGAAGCCCAGCGCCTTGAGCGTGGCGTACTCGGCCAGGCGTTCGCGCGCCGTCATCGTCATCGTGTTGGCCATCACCGCCATGATGATCAGGATGATGATGAAGCTCACGGCCTGCACGGCCAGCAAGATGGCCTCGCTCATGGACACGAAGCCCAGCTGGAAGGCCTTCTCGGTTTCGGTGAGGGTCTCGGCCAGCGAGTTCTTGAACTGCGCGTCGATGCGCTGCGAGATCAAGGGCGCGTCGTCGGGGTTCTTGATGCCCACCACGTACACGCCCACGTGATCGGCCTGCGGCCCGCCGCCCATGCGCGCGCGGATGGTCTCCGCCAGCAGCTTCCAGTGGATGAACATCTGCTGCGCGTCAGTCTTGGCGTCCTTGCCGCGGTAGATGCCGCGGATGGTGAAGCTCCAGGTGCCAGGGTAGATGGTGCCGCGCAAGGCAATCGTGTCGCCCACCTTCCAGCCGAACTTGTCCGCCAGCTTGCGGCCCACCACACAGCCCTGGCGGTCATGGAAGAAGTCCTGCTTCTCCTGCTCGCTGAGGATGAACTCGGGGTACAGCGCCAAGTAGGTGGGCGGGTCGATGGCGAACTGCGCAAAGAAGTTGCGCTCGGTGATGTAGATGCCACCGAACCAGTTGGCCCACGAGATACCGCTCACCCCGTCCACCGACTTGATGCGCTCAGCGTAGTTCAAGGGCAAGGGAAAGGTCAGCGAGATCGAGCTGCGCGTGATCAGGCGCGTGCTGGAGGTGGCGTCCACCCCGGCATACCAGGCATCCACGATGGTGCGCAGCAGGCCGAATGCCGCAATGGCCACGACCAGACCGATCATGGTCAGCAAGGCGCGCAGGCGGTGCCTGAACGCGTTCTTGAGCAAGAGCCTGAGCAGGAACATGGGCCCTAGTCTGACATGGGCCGGTGCGCCTAGCCCCGATCAGGCCAACTTGAGCAGTCCAGTTTGATCAGCGGGCCGCGTTCAGCGCCAGGCGCGTCTCTTGAGCTGCCTTGCGCGCCGCACTGGCGTAGTCGTCGCCACTGCTGGCGTACAGCACCGCGCGCGAGCTGTTGACGATGATGGTGCCGGTGATGGCGCCCGAGGCATCGGTCTTGAGGCCCGCCTTGACGGTGGCAGCGGCATCGCCACCTTGCGCGCCCACACCGGGGATCAGCAAGGGCAGCGTGGGGGCCAGTTCGCGCACGCGGGCGATTTCTTCAGGGAAGGTGGCGCCCACCACCAGGCCCATGTGGCCATTGGTGTTCCAGGGACCTTGCGCCTGGGCAGCAATGTGTTCGTACACGCGGGGCTGGCCGGGGATGTCGGCCAAGCGCAGGTTCTGCAGATCCGAGCCGCCCGGGTTGGAGGTGCGGCACAGCAGGATGACGCCCTTGCCCGGGTACTTCAGGAAGGGTTGCATGGTGTCAAAACCCATGAAGGGCGACAGGGTGACCGCATCGGCCTGGTAGCGGTCAAAAGCCTCGTGGGCATATTGCTCGGCCGTGCTGCCGATGTCTCCGCGCTTGGCGTCCAGGATCACGGGGACGTACGGCGCCACACGGCGCATGTGCGCCATCAGGCGCTCCAGCTGGTCTTCTGCGCGGTGGGCGGCGAAATACGCGATCTGCGGCTTGAAGGCACAGACCAGGTCTTTCGTGGCGTCCACGATGGCCGCGCAGAAGTCATAGATGCGGTCGCTCTGGCCCTTCCAGGCGCCCGGGAAGCGCGAGGGTTCAGGGTCCAGCCCCACGCAAAGCAGGGAATCGTTCTGGCGCTGAGCTTGCGCAAGCTGGTCGGTGAAGTTCATCCCTGAATTTTACCGGCTTGCGCACCAGTTCAGCTCGGGCGGCGGCGGCGCAGCATGGCGCCCATCGTCAGCAGCCCGGCGCCCATCAGGGCGTAGCTGGCGGGCTCGGGCACAGCGGGTGCAAAGGTGGTGAAGGTACCCGACAGGTTCTGCGCGCCCGTGGTCAGCAGGTCGTACTTGGCGATCCGGTCATAGCTGAGCGCATTGGTGTGCAGGAAGAAAAAGCGCGACTCGCTGCCCGGGTTGACGCCATTGGCGAACAGGAAGTTGAGGTCACCCGTGGGGTAGCTGGCCTGGTTGAACAGGCGGGCGGTGTCGGGTGCGGGCGTGCCCAGGCCATCAATGCGCCAGTCGGCATCCTTGAGGTGGGTGTAGCCGAAATCAGCCAGGCGGAAGGCGCTCACGCCCACGCCAGAGGTGGAGGGGTCGACGTTGACCTTCCAGTAGAAATCCAGTGTGCCGGTGCCGGTTTCACGCACCACGCGGTTCTGCACCGTGCCGCTCACGCCGCTGAAGCTGAAGGGGGTGATCACGTCTTCCAGCACGGTGCCGGCCAGCTCGGGGCGGGCTGCCACGGTGGTGCCGCCCAATGCCGTATCGGCAAACGGTGCGGGCGAGACCGGCTCGGTCAGGGACACGGCCTGGGCGGCGGTCTGAGCGAGCAAGCCGATGCCCAGCGTGACGGCGGACAGGGCGAAGCGTGGGATGAATTGCATGTTGGGACTCCTGGTCAAATGCGTAAAACGGGAGTCACCACTGTAGGAAGGCCCGGCAAATCGCGCATCCCTAGCGATAGGGGCACGGCCGTCTTCACCCTAGGGGGCTGACCCATGGCGGAATCAGCCCATTCATCACGTGTGTGGCGCGGCCAGGCCGCCACCACACACCGCCAGCACGCTCAAACGCTCAAACTCTTAAACGCGCTTGGCCAGCTCAACCGCCTTGCCGATGTAGTTGCCCGGCGTCATGGCCATCAGGCGGGCCTTTTCGTCGTCGGGCAGCTCCAGAGTCTCGATGAAAGCCTGGATCGATTCGCGGGTGATGGCCTTGCCGCGTGTCAGTTCCTTGAGGCGCTCGTACGGGTTGGGCAAGGCATAACGACGCATCACGGTCTGGATGGGCTCGGCCAGCACTTCCCACGAGCTGTCCAGGTCATCGGCCAGGGCTTGCGGGTTGACTTCCAGCTTGCCCAGGCCACGAGCCAGGCTGTCGTAAGCCAGCAGGGCGTAACCCAGGGCCACGCCCATGTTGCGCAGCACGGTGGAGTCGGTCAGGTCACGCTGCCAGCGGCTGATGGGCAGCTTCTGGCTCAGGTGGGTCAGCACGGCATTGGCCAGGCCCAGGTTGCCTTCGGCGTTTTCGAAGTCGATCGGGTTGACCTTGTGCGGCATGGTCGACGAACCGATTTCGCCAGCCTTGGTCTTTTGCTTGAAGTAACCCAGGCTGATGTAGCCCCACACATCGCGCGACCAGTCGATCAGGATGGTGTTGGTGCGCGTGACGGCGTCAAACAGCTCGGCCATGTAGTCATGCGGCTCGATCTGGATGGTGTAGGGGTTGAAGGTGAGGCCCAGCTGGTTTTCGATGACCGACTGGCTGAAGGCTTCCCAGTCCTTGTCCGGGTAGGCCGACAGGTGGGCGTTGTAGTTGCCCACGGCGCCATTCATCTTGGCCAGCAGCTTGACATCGGCGATGCGGGCGCGGGCGTTGGCCAGGCGGGCCACCACGTTGGCGATTTCCTTGCCCACGGTGGTGGGGGATGCCGTCTGGCCGTGGGTGCGGCTGAGCATGGGCAGATCAGCCAGGTTGTGGGCCAGGCCACTGAGCGTGCCGATCAGGCCGTCAATGGTGGGCAGCAGCACCTGCTCGCGTGCGGCCTTGAGCATCAGGCCGTGGCTGGTGTTGTTGATGTCTTCGCTGGTGCAGGCAAAGTGCACAAACTCACCGGTCTTTTCCAGCTCGGGGTGGTTGGCAAAACGCTGCTTGATCCAGTACTCCACGGCTTTCACATCGTGGTTGGTGGTCTTCTCGATGTCCTTGATGGACTGGGCGTCAGCCTCGGAAAAACGCGCCACCAGGCCGCGCAGGTAACCGCGCGAAGCCTCGGTCAGCGAGGGGAACTCGGGCAGGCCAGCATCGGACAAGGCGATGAACCATTCAACCTCGACCTGCACGCGGCGGTGCATCAGGCCGAACTCGGACAGCAGCGGGCGCAGTGCAGCGACCTTGGCGGCGTAACGGCCGTCAAGCGGCGACAAAGCGGAAAGGGCAGACAGGTTCATGGGCATGGATCCAAGGCAAATTGGTCCGGGTCGGATGACTACAGACGCACAGGCGAACCCGCCATTTTACCGGGCGCAGCGAGCTCGTGGGCGGGCCAATGCGCTTTCAGGACGTCGGCATCCACCCGCGACCACACCGTGAGCGCCTGGGTGCGCATGCGGCGCGTGGCGATCACGGCCCAGGGCCAGTACAGGCCCAGCGTCAACAACAGCAACAAAGCGTGCTTGCCCTGCAGCATCACGAAGTCGGCAATGGACAGCTTGCTGCGAAAGCGCAGGTAGCGGTTGCCGGACTTGTTCCACACCAGATTCTGCAGACGCGCCTGGGCGTAGGGCTGCACCGCCGCGCACACGGCCAGCGCGGCCACCAGCAGCAGCTCGGACTGGATGCTCAGGTTCAACCGGCCCCGCATCACCAGCACGCCGGCCAGCACCATCGCGGTCACGCCCAGGCTGAAGATGGTGGTCAGCATGGCCCACACGGTGATGCGCAGGAACATCATGGCCACCGCCGCGCGGGAGGCCTTCCACAACAGGTGCATGGGCCCCAGGCGCAGATGCCGCTGGCGAAACAGGTACCAGGTCCAGACAAAGGCCGGCATGGCCAGCAGCCACAGGCTGACCGCCACGCCCCAGGCCAGCCAGCTGCCGGGATGGCGCAAGATGGCCGCCGCCATGCACACCCAGGCCACGGCGGCACCACCCACCAGGGGGCGCCACATGGCGCGGTAAACCGCCTGGCAACTGGCATCAAAAGCCAGGCGCCGGTGCGCCCAACTGATGTGCGCCATGCGGTGCGTCAGGCTCATGAACACAAACAGGGGCCACACGGCCAGGGCCAGAGACAACGCCAGCATGCCCGCCAGCATGGACCCGCCAGCCCAGGCCCCCGACACCCCCAGCAACAGGCCCAGCCCCATCAGGTAACGCGGCAGCAGGTTGACGGGCGGCTCGTGGTAGTCCAACACATGGCCTGCCACCTTGGTATGGCGCATCAGGTAGCGTTGGCTGCGCACCCGGGCCCAGGGCAGGTACAGCCCCAAGGTAAGCAAGGTCCACAAAAGATTGATCGCCCACAAGCGCGCATACTCGTTTTCCAAACCTTGGAAGCGCAAGGGCCACGATGTCACCACGCCGTTGGGCAGGCGCGGGATCTTGCCGCCAGCCACCACCGGCTGCGCCTGCACGGACAACGCGGGGCCCGGCACCAGATCGATCCCGTCGTCCTCAGCCTGTTCGTTGGCCTCTTCGTTGCCCTCTTCGTCCGCCGCATGGACGCCGCCATCCAACTCAGAAAAGGGCGCGCGCGAACGCACCGACCCGATCGGATCGGGCCAGGAAACAGGGGGCAGGCTCGACCATTCGGTTTCAAGCTCGGCGGCCTCGGGGGGGGCGGGCCTGGGGGCCTGCCTGGGCGCGAACTCGTCCAGCCGGATGACTCGTACTGCTGATCGGGCACCGGAATTGTTCATTTCAGCTTCAAATGTAACGACATCGAACAGAAATGCACGCCCCTGCTCCCCCTGATTGGGTGGGTACCAAACAGATAACCCTGCATTGCCCGCCAGACGCCTTGCGGTGGCTAAAATCAGCCCAAACACACATCACCACACAGAATGAAACTGATCGGCTCCCTGACCAGCCCTTTCGTCCGCAAGGTACGCGTCGTGCTGGCCGAGAAAAAACTCGACTACAAATTCGACATCGAAGACGTCTGGTCGGCCGATTCCACCATCTCGGAGTCCAACCCGCTGGGCAAGGTGCCTTGCCTGGTGATGGAAGGTGGCGAAGCCATTTTTGACTCGCGCGTGATCGTGGAATATGTGGACACGCTCTCCCCTGTGGGCAAGCTCATCCCCCTGAGCGGCCGCGAGCGCGTGGAAGTGCGCACCTGGGAAGCCCTGGCCGACGGCCTGCTGGACGCCGCCGTCCTGGCGCGCATGGAACAAACCTGGGCGGGCCGCACCGAGGCCCAGCGCAGCCAGGCCTGGGTTGACCGCCAGCTGGACAAGGTCAAAGGCAGCCTCAAGGCCATGAGCCAGGGCCTGGGCGACCGCCCCTGGTGCAATGGCAACCACCACAGCCTGGCCGACATCGCCGTGGGTTGTGCCCTGGGTTACCTGGATTTCCGCTTCCCGCAGATCGACTGGCGGGACGACTACCCCAACCTGGGCAAGCTGCACGAAAAGCTCATGCAGCGCCCCAGTTTCATCGACACGGCGCCGCCCAGCGCCTGATCAGCCCGATCAGTGCACGCCGTCCGCCGGCTCGAACGAGTCGGCGCGCGCACGGCGCCAGTACTGCTCGAAGCCTGGTGTACGCCAGGCGACCTCGCCCAGCTCTGCCGCCAGCAACTCGCCCGGGCGCAGGTAGGTCAGCAGGTTCGCCAGACGCCCCACTTCAAAGCCCGACACCCGCCGCAGGATGTGATCGGCGGTGATGTCGTTGGGATGCTGCAAACCGGCCGCCTGGACCAGCTCCTTCAGCGCATACAGGGTGTTGTGATGGAAGCGGTACACCCGCTCGGCCTTGTCCGGCACCACCAGCGCCCGCTGGCGCCAGGGGTCCTGCGAGGTGACGCCGGTGGGGCACTCACCCGTGTGGCAGCTCTGCGCCTGGATGCAGCCCAGCGCGAACATGAAGCCGCGCCCTGAATTGCACCAGTCGGCCCCCAGCGCCATCATGCGGGCGATGTCGAAGGCGCTGATCACCTTGCCGGCGCAGCCGATCTTGACGCGGTGGCGCTCACCCAGGCCGACCAGGGTGTTGTGGACCAGCAGCAGGCCCTCCTGCAAAGGTGCCCCCACGTGGTCCGTGAACTCCAGCGGCGCGGCGCCCGTGCCGCCCTCGGCCCCGTCCACCACGATGAAGTCGGGCCAGATACCGGTTTCACGCATGGCCTTGGCCATGGCAAACCACTCCCACACGTGGCCCACGCAGAACTTGAAGCCCACCGGTTTGCCGCCCGACAACTGGCGCAGCCGCTCGATGAACTGCATCATTTCGATCGGGGTTGAAAACGCCGAATGCTTGGCGGGCGACACGCAGTCCTTGCCAACCGGCACACCGCGCGTGGCCGCGATTTCAATCGTCACCTTGGGGCCAGGCAGGACGCCGCCATGCCCGGGCTTGGCGCCCTGGCTCAGCTTGAGCTCGATCATCTTGACCTGGGGCTCGCGCGCATTGGCCGCGAACTTGTTGGCGTCGAATTGGCCATCGTCCGTACGGCAGCCGAAATAGCCCGAGCCGATCTCCCAGATCAGGTCGCCACCGGGTTCGCGGTGGTACTGGCTGATCGACCCCTCGCCGGTGTCGTGCGCAAAACGGCCCTTCTTCGCCCCGGCGTTGAGGGCCAGCACAGCATTGGCGCTCAAGGCCCCGAAACTCATGGCGGAGATGTTGAACACGCTGGCGCTATAGGGCTGCGTGCAGGAGGAGCCGCCCGCGCCGATCGTCACCCGAAAATCCTGGGATGGCACCTCGCTGGGCACGATCGAATGACTGATCCACTCATAACCCGTGGCCCCGACGTCCCGCTGCGTGCCAAAGGGGCGTTTGTCGGATTCGCCCTTGGCGCGCTGGTAAACCAGGGAGCGTTGCTGGCGCGAAAACGGTGCCGCCTCGTTGTCGCTCTCGATGAAATACTGGCGCATCTCCGGGCGGATGAACTCCAGCAGATAGCGCAGGTGACCCATGACCGGATAGTTGCGCAGCACCGAGCGGCTGGTCTGGCGCATGTCGTTGATGCCCAGCACGGTGAGCCCGACCCCCAGGCCAAGCATCCACAAACCGGACTCATGGCGCGTGACGCCCCACACCACGCCCCCCACCAGCGCCAGCAACACAGACAAGGCCCAGGCGCCGTAACGAACGGGCACGTACTCATTGAGCCGGAGTAACCACCTGGGCATGCATGTCTCCTTATAGATGCCGGGGTGCCTGTCGGCCGCACACTGCTGGCGCAATGCGCGCGCACTTCGGGCACCCTGACACCATGCTAAGGCCCACTGGCGGACGGCGGTCTGTGGCACAGCAAGGCAAAACAGCCGCAGATTGTGAAATATGGCCGATCGCCAAGTGCCGGGAAATGGCGCTACACTGATACCTATAGCGCCGATTTGTCCGGATTGCGGGCGCTCAAGAAATTCCGCTAAAGAGGGCGCTGCACACCGGCCCCTGCTTTCATGCGAGGCCGGTTTTTTGTTGTCCATCTGATCTGCTAGCGTCATGTCCACACTCGGGGTCGTCACCCCTGCTTCCATGCACTTCGGCACGCCGTTGTCGCTGCAAAGCGGCGCGGTGCTGCGCGACTACACCCTGGTCTACGAGACCTACGGCCGCCTGAACGCCGGCCGCAGCAACGCCGTGCTCGTGTGCCACGCGCTGAACGCCTCGCACCACGTGGCCGGCCTGCACGCCGACGAAAACGGCCAGCCGCTGCCCAAGAGCCAGGGCTGGTGGGACAACATGATCGGCCCCGGCAAACCGCTGGACACCGACAAATTCTTCGTCATCGGCATCAACAACCCGGGCTCGTGCTTTGGCTCGACGGGCCCCATGCACACCAACCCGGACACCGGCAAGATCTACGGCGCGGACTTCCCCGTGGTGACGGTGGAAGACTGGGTCAACGCCCAGGCCCGCGTGCTGGACCGCCTGGGCATCGACAAACTGGCCGCCGTGCTGGGCGGCAGCCTGGGTGGCATGCAGGCCCTGAGCTGGACGCTGCAGTACCCCGAGCGTGTGCGCCATTGCGTGGCCGTGGCCACCGCGCCGAACCTGTCGGCCCAGAACATCGCCTTCAACGAAGTGGCCCGCCGCGCCATCGTGACCGACCCCGACTTCCACCACGGCCACTTCTATGAGCACGGCGTGATCCCGCGCCGCGGCCTGCGTGTGGCGCGCATGATCGGCCACATCACCTACCTGTCCGACGACGTGATGGACGAAAAATTCGGCCGTACCATGGTGGGCCGCGAAGCCGGTGAAGAGCCGTCCTACAGCACCCAGAACATCGAGTTCCAGGTCGAGAGCTACCTGCGCTATCAGGGTGACAAGTTCAGCGACTACTTCGACGCCAACACCTACTTGCTGATCACCCGCGCACTGGACTACTTCGACCCGGCCCGCGCCCATGGCGGCAAGCTGGCCAGCGCCCTGGCCAAGGCCCTGGCCAAGTTCCTGGTCATCAGCTTCACGACCGACTGGCGCTTCTCGCCGGCGCGCTCGCGCGAGATCGTCAAGGCCCTGGTCGACAACCGCCACGACGTGAGTTATGCCGAGATCGACGCGCCGCACGGTCACGACGCCTTCCTGCTGGACGACCCTCGCTACCACGAGGTGGTGCGCGCCTACTTCGAGCGCATCGCCCTGAGCCTCCATGAGCAGGTGGCCCCGCTGAGCACCCTCAACGGGCAAGCGGTGAGGATGGCCGTGTGATGGAAACAAGCATGAGCAACGATCGCCCCATCCACCAGATCATCGCCGACCTCATCCCGCCTGGCTCCCGTGTGCTGGACCTGGGTTGCGGTGACGGCGCCCTGCTGGCCTACCTGCGCGATCATCGCCAGTGCACGGGCTACGGGGTGGAGCTGGACGACACCAAGGTCATCGCGTGTGTGCGCCGCGGCGTCAACGTCATCCAGCGCAACCTGGAAGAAGGCCTGAGCCTGTTCGAGGACAACAGCTTTGACGTGGTGCTGCAGCTCGACACGCTGCAACACCTGCGCAATACCGAAGCCATGCTGCGCGAAACCGCCCGCATCGGCCGCACGGGCCTGGTGAGCTTTCCTAACTTCGCGCACTGGGCGCACCGCCTGAGCGTGCTGCGCGGGCGCATGCCGGTCACCAAGACCCTGCCCTACCAGTGGTACGACACGCCCAATATCCGCGTGTCCACCCTGGCCGACTTCGAGGTGCTGGCGCGCAAGAACGGCCTGCGGATCCTGGAATCCTTCGGCCTCAATGGTGGCGAGGTCGTGACCCGCTGGCCCAATTTGCTGGCCAGCACGGCGGTGTTCAAGTTCGAGCGGGGTTGAGCCTCGCCCACGTCGGCTCAAGGCGCGACGTATCGACAGCAGATTGGCCTCGCCAAAAGAAAAACGCCCCTCGCGGGGCGTTTTTCATGGGTGCTTCAAATCGAAGGGGTTCGATCAGAAGTTGTGCTTGATGCCGACTGCGTAAGACTGACCAGCAGAGTCGTTGCCTGTGCTGGCGCTTTGGCGGTTGTTCATGAAGGCAGCAAACACGGCCGTGCGCTTGGACAGGTCATAGTTGTAACCCAGGCTGAACACTTCATCCTTCTGGGAAGCGCTTGCACCTGTAACCGTGTCCTTCAATTGACCGAACGAGGCCATCACGGACGCCTTCTCCGTCACGGGCACGCTCACGCCGAGTTGCCAGATCTTGTCCTTGTTGGTGTTGGTGGTGTCTTTGATGTACGTGTACTGACCAAAAGCCTTCAACACACCGAAGTCGTAGCTGGCACCCAGGTTTGTGACCTTCTCTTCAGCCGTGTAGGGGTCGTTGGTTGCACTGACTGCAGGCACCTTGCCTGCCTTCACATAAGTCAGCATCGCGCTGAAGGGGCCAGCGTTGTAGCTGGCGGCAACAGCGTAGCTGTTCTTCGCACCGGAAGCTGTGCTTTCCTTGGCACCGTATTGCGCGATACCCTGGAAGCCCGACAGGACAGGGGATTCATAGGTCACGGAATTGACCCAGCCGGTATCGAAACCAACACCCGCACCAGCGATGCCGCCAGTTTGGCCCACGTAATTCAGGTGACGCATCGCGGGCGAGAAGCTCATCGAGCTACCGAACGGGTTGTAGGTGTAGGCTGAGGTGAACAGCGGGTTGTCATACTGACCCAGCGCCACCTTACCGAAACCACCA
>Ga0265327_10001821_pt1 | contig 24926 bp, 20 predicted proteins | sample 41621metaG_FD_202089 | JGI IMG/M metagenome (GOLD analysis project Ga0265327, IMG submission 202089) | Rhizosphere microbial communities from Carex aquatilis grown in University of Washington, Seatle, WA, United States - 4-16-21 metaG | ecosystem: Host-associated > Plants > Roots > Rhizosphere...
TGGAGCCGATGGGGCTGTCAGTGCGTTCCGGCTGCGTCACCTACGATTTATTGCACGCCACGGTCGGGCAATGTCGCGCTGCGCTGCTGCCGTTCCGGGGCGCGTTGTTGCGGCTGCAAGGCAAGGTGCACTGGCAATTGAACTTCAATTTTCATAAACCGGCGGAATGTTTTCATGGCGGCGCTTTCTTCAAGGCCATCGGCGAAAACTTTGACAACTTGGAGCGTCACAGCGACATCATCAATGCAGACGTGCTGGACGCCTGGTTTCCACCTTCACCAAAGGTAACCTCAACCCTGCGACAGCATCTGGAATGGTTGCTTAAAACCTCACCACCGACCGCCTGCGAGGGATTGATTTCCACCATCGCTCAAGCCCGCAGCGTAAAACCGGTCAATATATTGCCGGGAGCCGGGTCATCGGATTTAATTTTTAGGGCGTTGCCACAATGGCTTTCGCCTGATTCGCATACGTTGATTCTTGATCCGACTTATGGCGAGTATGGCCATGTGCTGGAGCGCGTCATCGGTTGCACGGTGGACCGCCTTTCTTTGCATCGGAACACGAATTACGACGTGGACCTTGACCGGCTGCGAAACGCGCTCAAAGACAACTACGATCTCGTAGTATTGGTCAATCCGAACAGTCCAACCGGCCGTCATATTCCGCGCCGGATTTTGGAAACGATTTTGAGCGAGGTCTCGGCTCAGACCCGCATATGGGTGGACGAAACCTATGTGGAATACGTCGGCGCAGGAGAATCGCTGGAGCCTTACGCCGTTCAAACGGAAAACGTGATTGTATGCAAATCTTTGTCCAAGGTATATGCCTTGAGCGGGGCGCGGGCGGCCTATCTTTGTGGTGGCGCGCATCAACTTGAGGCGTTGCGGGCCATCACGCCGCCCTGGGTAATCGGCTTGCCGACACAAGTTGCCGTCATACGGGCAATGCAGGACGCAGGCTATTATTCTGAGTGTTACGCCGAAACGCACCAACTCAGGGAAGCGCTGGGTGAACAACTAAAAGCATTGGGCTGGCAGATCGTGCCGGGCACGGCCAATTTTCTTTTGTGCCATCTCCCGGAATGCGGGCCTACCACACAACAACTCGTGACTGCCTGTCGTCAGCATGGCTTGTTTTTGCGGGATGCCTCAACGATGGGTTCAAACTTTGGGCAACATGCCGTTCGCATTGCCGTCAAGGATGCGGCCACGAACGCACGCATGATTAAAATCATCGCTGCCGTGCAGCGGCAACTAGGCTGAAGCACAAATTATATTGCGTGGAAGCGGCGGCCTGTGCAGGAAATTAGCCGGGCCATAGCCCGGAGCAAAGATTGGTGCCGCGTGAGGGATTTCCACCCCCAACCTCTCCGTTCTGAGCGGAGCGCCTCTGGTAGTTGGGCTAACGCGGCATGAGTTGGAGCAAAATTGATCTGGCCAAAAAACCGCGACGCGAAGGCGGAGTTGAACCGCCGTGGTCAGGCCTGTGATGGTCCTGACCGACACCGGTATTCGCGTCACGGTAAATTCTCGCGGAGGGACTGCTGGCAAGGCAAAATCGGCCAATGAATTTTCCGCCGGAATTAGTTCAGCAACTGGCCCGTGCAAAATCCGTGGCCGTGCTGACTGGCGCGGGCGTATCGGCGGAAAGCGGCGTACCCACGTTCCGTGATGCGCAAACCGGGCTTTGGGCCAAGTATCGTCCCGAGGACCTTGCCACGCCGCGGGCCTTTTTACGGAATCCACGTTTGGTTTGGGAGTGGTACGCCTGGCGGCGTGAATTGGTGGCTGGCGTAAAACCCAATGCCGCTCACCTCGCGCTGGCGGAGATGGAGGCTGCATTTGCCCAATTCCATTTGGTTACCCAAAACGTAGACGGCCTCCATCAACGCGCCGGGTGCCGGACGGTCATTGAGTTACACGGCAACATCATGCGGACAAAATGTTTTTCGGAAGGGACAGTCGTAACCCAGTGGCCAGAAACGGGCGATGTACCGCCGTTATGTCCGCGTTGCGGAGGACATCTGCGGCCCGATGTCGTTTGGTTTGAGGAACCGCTACCCGCGGCGGAAATGGAACAGGCAATCAAAGCAACCACAAGTTGCGACGTTTTTTTATCGGTTGGCACTTCGACGGTGGTTTATCCGGCGGCGTCATTGCCATTCGAGGCTTTACGCAAGGGTGCCACGGTGGTGGAAATTAATCCGCAAGCAACCCCGCTTACGAAACAGGCACACTTTGTTGTGCCCGGTGCGGCTGGTGTGGTCTTGCCGGCGTTATGGGCGGCAGTTAAGACGGCCCGGTCGACGGGATGAAATGTTCTTCTGTCGTTGATTCGGCGATTTAAATTTACAAATTTAACCACACCCGCAAGATGGGGGCATGTGTCGCATATACCTCTGTCGCAATGGAATTGCGCTGGCATTGATGTTTACGGCTTGGGCGGGCTTCGCCCAATTGCCCACGGTTCCGGCCGCGCGCGAGCCCGTTACCAACACTTACCATGGCGTGTCCGTCGTGGACGATTACCAGTGGCTTGAGAACGGAACCAATCCCGCGGTGCGCGCCTGGACCCACGCCCAAAACGAGCGCACGCACACTTACTTTAACCAGTTGTCATTCCGTGACGGCATCGAAGAGCAGTTATCGGAACTCATTTCGGATGAATCGGCCAGTTACCACCTGGAAAGTTGCCGGGGCGATATGATGTTCGGCACCCGTTTCAAACCGCCGGCGCAGCAGCCGGTGCTGGTGCGGCTGAAATCCATTTATCCGCCGGCGTTGCGCAAGGTGGTGTTCAATCCAAATACCTGGAACACCAACGGAACGACGTCAGTGGATTGGTGGACCGTTTCCCAGGACGGCCAGTTGATGGCCATTTGTCTTTCGGAGAAGGGCAGTGAAAACGGCGTGCTGCACTTTTTCCAAACCGAATCAGGCCAAGCCCTGCCCGACATCATTCCCGGCGTGCAATTTCCCACTGGCGGCGGCAGTGCTGCGTGGAACGCGGATGGCTCGGGCATTTTCTATACGCGTTATCCGCGTCCGGGTGAACGGCCGGATGCGGATTTAAATTTTTACCAGCAAATCTGGTTTCACAAACTCGGCACGCCGAACAGCGCCGATACTTATGAGCTGGGCAAGGATTTCCCACGCATTGCCGAAGTTGCACTTGCCGCCAGTGACGATGGCCAATCGCTGCTGGCCACCGTGGCCAATGGCGATGGCGGGGACTACGCGCATTATCTGCGGGACGCGTCCGGCGCGTGGCATCAACTCACTCATTTCGAGGACGGCGTAAAGGCCATTCGGTTCGGCAAGGACAACGCACTTTATCTGCTCTCCAAACATGACGCGCCGCGCGGAAAATTGTTGCGTTTGCCGCTGACCGATCTCGATGTGGCCCACGCCACGGTGGTGGTGCCTGAAGGTTCTGATGTCATCACCGAATACGAGCCCTCTGCCCACGGCCTCTATGTCTCGCTCATGGCCGGCGGACCATCGCGTTTATGGTATTATCCCAAATCCGGCTCGCGCCAGGAAGTGCCGGTGCTGCCGGTATCATCCATCGGCGGCCTGCATTGCTGGCATGGCGACGAGGTGATATTTGCCAATACGAGTTTCCTGGTGCCCAACGGCTGGTACGAATGGAAGCCGGGCATGGAACACACCCGTGCGACGGCATTGCAAACGACGTCGCCTGCGAACTTCGACGACATGGAAGTCGTGCGCGAATTTGCCACCTCGAAGGATGGCACAAAAATTCCGCTTAATATTATTCGAAAGAAAGGGATCAAGCTGGACGGCAAAAATCCCACCATCCTTAATGCTTACGGTGGATACGGCCTCAACCAGATGCCGTCATTCAGTTCCACGCGGCGACTCTGGTTCGATGCCGGTGGCGTCTATGTCATCGCAAATTTGCGCGGCGGCGGCGAATACGGCGAGGCCTGGCATCAGGGCGGAAATCTTACGCACAAACAAAATGTTTTCGACGACTTCATCGCCTGCGCCGAGCACTTGATCAAACGCAAGTATACGAGCCCGGCTAAGCTGGCGGTAATGGGCGGCAGCAACGGCGGCTTGTTGATGGGCGCATTCTTTACGCAACGGCCCGACCTGGCGCGCGCCGTGGTTTCGCGCGTGGGCATCTACGACATGCTGCGCGTGGAACTGGACCCGAATGGCGCCTTTAACACCACGGAATTCGGCTCGGTAGAAGACGAGGCCCAATTCAAGGCGCTGTTTGCCTATTCGCCCTATCATCATGTGCAAGACGGCACCGCTTACCCGGCAATCCTCTTTCCGTGCGGCGAAAATGACGGACGCGTCAATCCCGCGCATTCGCGTAAGATGACCGCGCGACTCCAGGTGGCGACGAGTTCGGGCCATCCGATTCTGTTGCGGACCACGGCCACGGCCGGTCACGGCATGGGTTCATCGCTCAAAGACCGTGTGGCTGAACAGGCCGACATCTACGCGTTTCTCTTTCAAGAACTGGGCATAGACACCTCGCCTTGGACGTTCAAATGATGGCGCGGAAGAATTTGTTCTCGCGCTAACAAAACGAAAATAATTGCGGGCGGAAGCTTGCGCCTCCGCCCGCGTTTTGGACTTCAGTGTGTTTATTTCGTCTGCGATGCCTTGGCACTGGCGCGGGTGCGCTTTGGCTTTGGTTCGCTTGACGAATGTTCAGCGGATTCCTTTGGCTGCCTGAAGACGGCGGCGAGGAAGCGGTCCAGCTTCTCGTTTTCCACCAGGCCGAACTGGCGCAGCACCGGCACATTAACGACTTTGCCTGAAAGTTCCTTCACGGGAAGAAACTCGTTGATCAAGTGAAGCATTTTAATGTAGTCGGAATCTTCGGGGTCGGTCTCGGAATAGGAATCAACATATTTGAGGTCGCTCTCCTTCCAGACCCAATTCACGTCCGCGTCGTTGCTCTCGGTCATGTCCACGCGACGAAAGAAAATTCTCGCGTCGTTGCGGATGATTCGTTGGTCGCCCAACAACCATACCAATACCGAGCCGCCTTGCAGGCTGGAGCGGGCATTGGTAATGACCCGCGTCCGTGGGGAACGCCGGAGCAGAATGGAACGAATGAGCAAAGCCCAGTCGGCTCCCATTTCACCGTTGCCGAGCAGGTCGATTTGGAATTGGCGCGGCTTTCTGGCCAGTGCCTTTTCCAAAGCGATAATCCTATCCGCATAGTAAGCACCGCCTCCGTACCCCGGAAGGTTCAACTGAAACACACGAAGTCCTTTTAGGGACTTTTTGGTCATAATTCTTTAGGTTAAATTTCATTTGTGGTTGCCATGTATGAGCAGGAACACGGGTTCCTGCCCCCTTGGTCGCTTAAAGCGCATTATCCGTGCGCACTCGAATTTACCACTGCGTAAGACAGCAGAAATCTGTTCGCCGGGGCGGCAATGGTTCTAGGGATCGCGACAAACAGAACGGTCAGCGATATAATTGGCAACTCTGATGGTTGGAATGATTTTGTAATTCATAACTATCCTTTCTCTTTAAAATTTTGAACCGTTGTAAATTTACCGGCGCTAGCCGCCGGCATAACCACCGGGCACCCAATTGCCAAAGCTGACAATTTGATTTGCGGGCGGAAGCTTGCGCCTCCGCCCGCGTTTCCCTCGTTCCCCCGTTCCCTTGAACCGTCCGGCCGGTTAAGACCGGACAAAGTCTGCACCACGCCCAGGCTGCTTTGATGGCTGAACGTGGGTTCAGGTGCTGCTGATTCTCGGTTTCAATCCGAACCGCACCGGGCGGAAGACAAAGTTGAATTTGCCCGCCGGTTTGATCCGGATCACCCGGTTGGATTGATAGCCCTTGCGAAAGAGCAATTGATTGCGATAGCGAATGACGGGTTTCATGGACTCTCCTTTCTCGTTAATTTTGGCGGATACGGTTGAGTTTGTTTATTGGAACCACTTGATGCGGAAGCCGGCCGGGCTGTTGTCATCTTGGAAGCGCGGCGGGTTCAGCTTTGCCTTGGGCAAGGTGGGCAAAAGCTGGCGCTGTTTCAGTTGCGGGCGGAGCCGGGCCTGCGGTCCGGCGCGCGCTTTGGCGGATTTTCGTGCCAGCAATTTATTGGTTAACAGGTTTAGGATCATGGTTGGAGTGGGTTAATGGTTTAATTGGGAGCGCACCGGTAAAGGTCCGGCCTTAACGGTGCCGGTTTGGTTGCCTCCCAAAATGGGTGCCCGCGATTTGACCTACGCGAGCCAAAGGTTAACCCGGACGCACTGAAGACTGTACCCGGCCATTACTTCGATCGTGCGAGATCTCTGCCGGCGGCCAGTCTTCATCCGGGTAAAATAGTTGTCAGGGTTGTGCTGATACTTCACGGCTTGATGAGCCGCAGCACTACGATGACTTCGCCTGCAATGGCGCTTGGAGCTGCCTCAGGCAAATTGAATTTGGAGATTCTGTTGCACAAGCACGGAGGTGACTTATGATTGAATTGCAATGTTTAATGACGCGCCTAATGACCGGTCTCTAAAATGAATCAGATTGAATACTCCCTGCGACACCAAAAACTTTGGTTGCTGGCAGAATTCGGCGCGTTATTCATCGGCGTGCCCGCTGTCATTGCCGCCGGATGGTTTCCGGTGCTGGTCATCCCGGTTTTGTTAATGATGGCCGTGGGCTGCGGGTTGACCTTGCGATGGGGTTATCATCTTCGGCTGGCAGATTTATTGCGAGTTCGCCTGCCGGTTTGGGAATGGTTAAGAATCCTGGCCATATTTGTAGTCGCATTGCCCTGCATGATGGAATTCCTCTGGCTGATCAAACCGGAAGCTCTGTTTGGATTGGTCCAGAACCATCCTAAAATATGGCTGTTGGTCATGATTGCCTACCCCGTGCTTTCTGTGCTACCACAGGAATTGATTTACCGCGCCTTTTTCTTTGAGCGATATCGTCCGATCTTTGGCGGCGGTTACGGCATGCTGCTGGGCAGTGCAGCGGTATTCAGCTTTGGGCACATTATATTTCATAACTGGCCGTCGGTCTTACTAACGTTTATTGGCGGATTGCTTTTTGGAAGAACTTATCAACGTACAACGTCGCTCGTATTAGTGTCTGTCGAACATGCGCTATATGGTTGCGCCGTGTTTACCCTTGGCTATGGGCAATATTTTTTGGATGGAACCCTGCGCCTGTTTCATCAGTGATGGCAAAGGAAATTAAAAGGGCCGGGAGGTTCTTGCGGACGGCCATCGCTATTTTAATAAAGAACAAACACCTCTTGGTGATCTTTATCAGACCCCAACCCGCGGATTCACGGCGGCTGTTTCGGTGTTTGAAGGCACACCTCCTCCGAGGCCTTTAAATTGTAAAAGCGTTTCAAATTGATTCGGCGCGCTCATTAGTTGCCGATGGGCAGACCCCACCGGTGAAGAATTTTCATTCTTCTGCACCATTTTTAGTTTGTCGCTGTCAGACATCACTTTTTAGATGTCGTCTTTGGTTGATTCACAGAGTTATAAACTTTCGTTTCAGGTTATGCCCGGATTAGTTCCGCAGGGGAAAACAAAAACCCTGCCTACATCTCTGTAAGCAGGGTGGTAAAAGCCTATGTCTATTATTTACCTGCTTACAGTGGTCCTATCCAAGGTGCCTCCAAGTTGTTGCCCCAGGGTGGCTGTGGATGGAACCAAGCCAAACACATGGCCGGGGTTATGCTCGCTATGACGAATCGCTTTCGCGACCGGCATCAGCGGCCAACTCAGGGTTAATATGTTTGTACAGGTCTTCATAGAACGAGAAAATAAATATCATAAGTAACTAATAAGAGTCAAGTAATAATCTGAAAAATAGCCAATAAAAATGGACTTATATCGCAATGATGCATCCGGATAACTTGATGGCACGCAATGAGCCAATCGAAGAATTCACAGGCGACGCGTAAAAATCTGCGGCGGCAATGGCGAGCTTGAATCAAATTTTGCGCAAGGATTACCAAATTAATCTCCGTGCCCCTTGAAGCTGGCTTCTGTTAAAATCAGGCTTTAAACCCGCATGGCGGGCGGGCGGCAAATTGGCCAAACATAAATCGCCGCTTTATGTTTTACACCAACTCGCCGCTCGGGTAAACCATTTGCCCGTTTTCTAAATGAACGAAGTTCACATTCAAAAAATTGCGGTTGAACTCAAAATTCAACCACGCCAGGTTCTTTCCACGGCCCGGTTATTTGCCGAGGGCGCCACGGTTCCCTTTATTGCGCGTTACCGCAAGGAAGCCACCGGTTCGCTGGATGAAGTCGCCATCACCAGCATTCGCGAGCGCTTGCTGGGTTTGGCGGAACTGGACCAGCGGCGGGATTCCATATTGAAATCGCTCGCTGAACGCAACCTGCTCACCGATGAACTCAAGGCCGCCGTCCATAAAGCCGATAATCTGACCGCGCTCGAAGACGTTTTTCAGCCGTACCGCCCCAAGCGCCGCACCCGCGCGATTATCGCGAAGGAACAGGGGCTGGAGCCGCTGGCGGATATTTTATTCAGTCAACAGTCCACGGCGGATCCGCTCGCGGAAGCCGCCAAATATGTGAGCACTGAAAAGGGCGTGGCCGATGCCGCCGTCGCGCTGGCCGGGGCCCGCGATATTCTGGCCGAACGCGTGAGCGACGATGCCACCGCCCGCGCCAAGCTGCGCGACCTCTTCTGGCGCGAGGGCATCGTAAAATCCAAGGTGATTTCCGATAAACAGGAGGCGGGTGCCAAGTTCAAAGATTATTTCGACTGGAGCGAGCCCATCGCCAAAATTCCCAGCCACCGGTTGCTGGCCATTCGCCGCGGCGAAACCGAGGGTTTCCTGATGATGCGTATTTCGGTGCCGGAAGAATCCGTGCTGCCCATGCTCGAGCCATTGTTCGTGACCGGCAAAGGCCCGGCGGCGGAACAGGTCCGGCTCGCGGTGCAAGACGGTTATAAACGTCTGCTCGGTTCCGCCATGGAGGTGGAATTGCGTTTGGAAACCAAGAAGCGCGCCGATACCGAGGCCATCCGGGTGTTTGCCGAGAACTTGCGCGAATTGCTCCTGGCCTCGCCCTTGGGACGCAAGAACGTGCTGGCGATTGATCCCGGTTTTCGGACCGGTTGCAAAATTGTTTGCCTGGACCGGCAAGGCAAGCTGCTGCATAACGATGTCATTTATCCCACGGCATCCTCGACAGCCGAAATACGTGAAGCGGCCGAGGCGGTGTTGAGCATGGTGAAGAAATACCAGATTGAAGCCATTGCCATCGGCAACGGCACGGCGAGTCGCGAGACCGAAAGCTTCGTGAAGCTGCTCAAACTGACCATTCCCATCGTGATGGTGAACGAGAGCGGCGCTTCCATCTATTCCGCTTCCGAAGCGGCGCGCGAGGAATTTCCGAATCATGACGTCACGGTGCGCGGCTCAGTTTCCATCGGCCGCCGGTTGATGGACCCGCTGGCCGAACTGGTGAAGCTCGACCCGAAATCCATTGGCGTGGGCCAGTATCAACATGACGTGGACCAGCCCGCGCTCAAGCGCAGTCTCGATGACGTGGTCATCAGTTGCGTGAACGGCGTGGGCGTGGAGGTCAACACCGCCAGCAAGCAATTGCTCGCGTACGTGTCCGGCCTCGGACCAGCGCTTGCGGCGAGCATCGTCAACTATCGCAACGAAAACGGCCCGTTCAAATCGCGCGCTGAACTCAAGAAAGTCCCGCGCCTCGGTGACAAAGCTTACGAACAAGCCGCTGGATTTCTCCGTATTCGCGATGGCGAACAACCGCTGGACGCCAGCGCGGTTCATCCTGAACGCTATGAACTGGTGGATCGCATGGCCAAGGATTTGAACTGCACCGTCAAAGACCTGATGCGCGACGCGAAATTGCGCCAGACCATTCCGCTACCGAAATACGTAACGGAAACGGTGGGATTGCCGACGTTGAATGACATTTTGGGCGAGCTGGCCAAGCCCGGCCGCGACCCGCGCCAGCAGTTTGAGGTGTTCTCATTCCAAAACGGCGTCGAGAAAATGGAAGACCTGAAACCCGGCATGAAATTACCGGGCATCGTCACAAACGTCACCGCTTTCGGCGCGTTTGTGGACATCGGCGTGCATCAGGACGGGCTGGTTCACGTGAGCCAGTTGGCGGATCGTTTTATCAAAGACCCTTCGGAAGTTGTGAAGGTGGCGCAAAAAGTGACGGTGACGGTGACGGAGGTGGATTTGCCGCGCAAACGCATTGCACTGTCGATGAAAGCCGCGCCGCAAATCGGGCCCAGCACCACGGGCGCACGCACCTCGCCGGCCGCGCCACGCCCGGCCGGCACCGGCGGCAACCGTTCCGCCCAGCCGGGCAAGCCCGCGCCGGTGGACTGGTTCACGGCCGCGCTCAACAAAAACCAAAATCGCTAACCTGACTGTTTTCCATGGCTGAATCCAAAAAGAATTCCAAATCCAAACGCGACGAGCAGGCGCAGTTGCTTGACCTGTTGCGGTCTGTCCTGCCGAAAATCTCGCCGGACCCGGCGTTTGCGGAAAAGATTTATTCCGCGTGCGAGGCTGAATTGCGTTCCAAAAACCAGGTGCATTCGTTTGAGAAATTTTGCGAGCGCATCGAGCTGCCGGATTTGGAGCCCAAGACCGTGGAGGAAGTGAAACAACATTTCACCGCCGGCTTTGGCGATGCCGACATGGACATCGTGCCCGATGAAGATGGCAAAGGGCTTAACGTGGATGTGACGCTGGCGGATGGAACACAATTCCATAACCGGATTCCCGTGCGGGCGGTTGCGCCCGAGACGAGCGACGAGGCCGAAGTCACGTTGAAGTTTGTGGCGTTTCCTGTGGCATTGCCGGGCGACCCGGAACTTGCCTGGGCACTGGCCAAGCGCGAGAACATGACCAACGACGAGGCCGCGATGGCCTTGACCAAAATCGAAGACGATTTTTGGGCCTCCAAGACGGGACAGAAATTAATTCGCGACCGCGTGGATAAAAGTTTTCCTGAATTCATCGCACGCGTGCCCGCAGGACAGTTGTCCGAAGTGGGCCTAAAGCGTCATTACAAGTTGCCCGAGACGGTGAAAGTATTGCGCGGTGCTGTCAAAAAATAGTGAAGTGAAGCGCGGCACGATTCGTTTTCACGAGGTCGTTCAACAAATTCACCACGTCAGGTTTGTCATTCCATTGACGGCCAGCTTGCGCGATTGATCGTAGCGCGTAGGATGACGTAAATCACCACCGCTGCCACGGCCTCAACCAGCACAAACCACCAGAACCAACCCTGCGACTGGGCCAAGGCGGCAACGCCTGCCAGAGCAAACGCGATGAACATGACCAGCATCATGTTTAACCCGCGCCCAGCGGCCTTGGCGGCGTCGGACGGCATGGAAAGCGGTATGCTGCGACCGTTGATCATCGGTACCAGGGCAAAAACGGGCAGCGCAATAATCCCCGGCACCAGCATGAACAGTTGGTTAAGGTTCCGGTTCATCAACCAGATGATCGATCCCACCAACAACACGGCGGGGAATCCCAGCAGGCATAGCACCGCCCGCCTGGCGCCATGGCAAATGGGAGCCGGTCCCGCCATGGGCGCGGTGCGGAAAATATCCGCCGCCTGCCACTGCTGCGAATACTGCAACATTTGCAAGCCCATCAGCGGCACCAGGCCGATATAAACTCCCGACAAGGTGATGCCAAAACTGAAGTTATCGAGACCGCTGGCATGATGAGAACTATGGCCTTGGACAATAAATATAAAGGGAAGGACTAAAACCGGTGCGAGTCCGGGATAAACCCGGAGCTTTACATCCCGGTCACGAAAGAGATATGCCGCCGTCAGCAAAAACGAAGCGCGCGTCATCGAATCCCGCAGCCACCAGCTCAGCGGCGGCAGATGCACCATCCGGTCCAGCCAGCGCACGTTGCCTTGTTTTTTGACCTTGGGCGAAATGGTTTCGCCGAGGGCTTGCAAGCCCGTTTCGTAATCACCTGCAAGTTTACGGAACGCAATCCAGAGCACCAAGGTTGTGACGCCCACGGCCAAGGCGGCCAGCAACCACGCACCCAGCATGCCGCTCCCGGCCAGGGCATCATCGAGTCCCGCAAACCACGCCGGCGGCAGCAGATTAATCCACCACGCCGTTTCACTCACCGTGAGGGAATGATCCAGGCGCATGACCAGCCGCGGCAAAATTTGTCCGGCCAGCACGGCCGCCACCGAGATTACAACCTGGGCCATGGTCATCAAACCATCCAGCCGTTCGCGCCCGAACCAGCGCAGGCACAACTGATAGACCAACACCACGCAGCCCGTGCAAAACAGCGCTTCAAGCGTCGTGGAAGCCGCATGTACCAACGGAAAGCGCCAGTTGTTATTGGAGCTAAACCCTACGACCAGGCCGACCAAGTTAAAAGCCCCTGCCAGCCAGAGCGACACTTCCACCAGCACGCGAATCTTGGCCCATAACATCGCTTTGGGAGTCACCGGCCGGTGCATCAGGATATCGGCCTCTTCCTTGTTGAAGAGAATTTCGCCGGCTGAAGAGGCCACGAACATGCCAAGAAAAACAAAAGTCATGGCGTGCAAATAAGTAGCCAGCGCAAATACCGGCTGATGCCAAAAGAACAATGCCATGCACCCGAACAGCGCGTAAATGGCCAGCGTAAGCGCCAGCTTTTCGATGACCGATTTGGGCGCACCTGACCGGTTCAGGCCGCGCGCGCCGCGACCGCGCAGAAATAACGTGAGGAACAGCCGGCGCAGGACTTTTTCCGGAACCGGCACGGCTTCCGGCAGAATGGGCGGCGGCTTGATTTCGGCGGTGCTCATGGCCGGAACGTTTTTGCAAAGTCCTCGGCGCGGCGTTCCAACTCAGCGCCGCCGGTGAGCTGCGTGAAAAGTTTTTCCAACGTGCCAGACTGATGCGCGGCTACGAGTTCATCCGGTTTGCCGTCCAGCAACAATTTGCCCTTGTCGATGATGATGACGCGATGACACACCCGCTCCACCACGTCCAGAATGTGCGAACTGTAAACGATGGTCTTGCCTTCGCGCGCGAGCGTTTGAATCAAAGTCTTGAAGCCGACAGCCGCGTTGGCATCGAGGCCATCCAACGGTTCATCGAAGAAAACCACCGGTGGATTGTGCAACAATGCCGACGTGATAACGACCTTGCGGCGCATGCCCTTGGAATACGCGCCCAGCAATTTATCGGTGAGCGTTGCGAAGCTTAAATCGAAGAAGGCAATAAACTGTTTAATGCGCGCACGCGCGGCATTGGAAGGAATGCCATAGAGCGCCGCCACCATCTCCAGATATTCCAAGCCGGTTAACGATTCAAACACCGCGCCGGATTCGGGCACGAAGCCAACGTTCCGCTTAACCTCGATGGGCTCGTTTTTCAAATCATGTCCGCAGATCGTGGCGCTGCCGGAAGTGGGTTCAATCATCCCGGTGAGCATTTTTAGCGTAGTCGATTTGCCCGCGCCGTTGGGGCCGAGAAAGCCCACAATCTGACCGGCGGCTATCTCAAACGAGAGCGCATCCACGGCAGTCTGTGCTCCGAAACATTTCGTAAGACGGTTGACGACAATCATAATGTGCGATGCCCGATTTGTTAATTACCGCGTCTGGTTATTTGCGGAGCGTCACCTCTGCCAGCCCCACATCCACGTATTGGCCGCCTTCGGTTTGATGGCAATGCACCGCCAGCGTGACCGGTGCGCCGGGCTTGAGCAGCTTCAGCACGCCGGGCGCAATTTCCACCGGTTCATAGCCCGTCAGAAAACCGCTCTCGCTCGCGGCCAGCATGCCGTTGACGTAAATCTCCACATCTTCATCGTGGTGAACATAAAATTGCAAATGACGATAATCACCCGCCGGCATAATAAAACTCCGGCGCAGCCAGATGTCATCCGTGTTCCACACCGTATGCACAATGGCTCCGGTCGTGTCCGCCGTGCCAAATCCACCGGGTCCTTCCGACCAGCCATCGGCCTTGAACTCCGGCCTGGTCCAATCCCCGGCGGGTTTTTGAACGGTATAATGCCAGTTCACCGTGGCTTGTTGTGCCGTGGGAATGACTTCTGAAATGTTCAGCTCCACCTTGGCCGGCACTGGCGCCCACTTGGCCGGTTTAACTTTGTCGCCCGCCGACCATTTTTTCCAAAGTTCGCCATCCGCCAGCGCCTTGATAAAAAAGCCGCCGACCACCGGTCGCGCGTGCATGCCGCCGCTGCGTATATTGTCCGTCTTATAGGAATCGGCAATCGGATCGCGGGTGGTGGTGGCGTTCAAGTAATCGTAAATGGGCGAGATGAAAGCTTCAAAATCAACGGGATTGTCCGCCAACGTGGCGCTCCAAATGGACCAATCCGCTTTGGTCAAATGGGTGCGTGAATCCAGCGGCAGCCCGTAACGTTGCATGACCTGCTTGTAAAACGTGATTTCCGTTTTGGCCACGGACGGCGGGAAAATATTCAGGCCCAGAATCTGGTCCCAAACCAAATTATATTTCTGGCTCCACGTATTGGGTTTGTCAAAGGCGAGCCGGTAATGATTTCCATCATCCGCCACCTGCATCCAATGGGTGGCATCCGCCCTGGCCAGTTTTATATATCGCTCAGCGGTTTCGTTGTCGCCCCGCAGGCGGCAGAGGTCGCCATACGCGGCCAGCCCGAGGATGGCTTTGACGGAGAGATTGGCATTGTGAGCGAGATGCCCCATGAAATCGTCCGTGCAAAGCTGGTTCTCCGGGTCGAGCCCGTAATTCTCAAGGTACTTCGCCCACGAGGTTAGTTGCGGCCACCAGGGTTTTACGAAATCAGCATTGCCTTCGGCTTTGGCCAGGGCATCGCACAAAATCAGCATGTTCCCGCTTTCCTCCACGGGCATGCCCTCGCCGCCGTCATCGCGGCCATTGATGATGGGATACGTGCCCAAATCATGCGGAGCGTTCGGAAATTTCCAGTGGCTCGACGCGGCATAAGTCAGGATGGGCACCAAGGTGGCCTTGGTCAGCGTCGGGCTGAGAAAAACCCAGATGGGGTCCATTGGGAAAAATACATCCACCGTGGCAATGTCGCCGTTGCTCGTGTTCTCTTTGGTGAAATATAACGGCTGGCCCTTGGCATCCGCCGCGAGGCCGCAGGCGGCCGTGCATTCACGATAAGCCAGCGCGGTAATTTGCGCGTATTGCTCGCCGCCGGCTGTCTTCAGGTCGGCCATTAATTCCCGGTCAAATTGTTCGCAGCGCCTGGCCAGTGACGGATATTCTTTCGCCGCCGTGCGCAACAGTTCTTCCGCGCTCATGCCCTGGCGGCTCCAGTACGGGCGCAGCTTGGTGCCATAATATTTAATGGCGTAGAGTTCATCATAAGCCACGATGACCTGCCGTTGCTCCGCCGTCGCGCCGACCATGCCCAAATCAAATGCGAACGCCAGCACCGGCATATTGTCTTTCACGGCCCGTGGCATTTGCGAATCATCCTTGGCCGGCAAACTCCCTTGTTCAACAAAGCTGTTAAGCAATGTTTTGTTGCCGCCAATGGCGGAAGTGCTTTTACGTGTGAGCGCCGCCGCGTAAGCGTAGCCCCAATTGATACGATGATCATCGCCCGAGGAACCCAGGACCGGTTGCGCCTGGGTGCCGACCTGCATATAAGTCAGTTTGCCGGTTTTTTTGTGCCACCATTTTACGAGTTCATGATTTTGATTCACCACCAGTTCCGAACTGGTACTGTCATAAAGCGCAACGGCATGCTTCGCGTCATCGATTGAGCGGACATCCCACGTGATATAACTCAACGGCCGCGCAAACACCTCCAAATCGTGCGGCAGGGCGGCGGTCATAAACGTCATGGTGACGTGGACGCCTGCACCCTCAAATTCATAGATGCTGCGGGTGGGCAGCACGCGCACCGAGACTTGAGGCAACGCCGGCACGGCTTGCGGGTCGGTACCCATGAGCCGGTAGGCGTGGCCATCAATTCGAATCAAACTGGCCAAGGCATGTTCCCGGCCGGTCCAATGCCGGGTGTTGGCATCGGTCAATTTATCCGCCTCGGACCAGATGCTCAAAAAAGGGTCAAAGGTCACCAGCGGCACGGCTGGCGGACGAAACGCGGTGGCGGCTTCCTGGGCAGACGCGCTGGTGGCGGTCGACAAAGCGAAGGGCAGGACAATGGAAACGACGATTGCAGTTTGAAGACACGTCCTAAGTATTTTCATAGTGTGAATGGAATCCGATTTACCGGCTAAATCTCCGTCGAAGGAAATTTACATCAATGGCTGGGATATTGACGGCATTCCTTCATGCAGGCAAACAATAACCAACGTGAAATGATTTGCAGCCCGATTGGCACGCCTTATCGCGGCCATTCGCACTGGATTTCCACCTGCGTCATTCACATTCTCGCTGGCAGAGAATAAAGCACCGTCTTTGGAAGATTTATTTGTACCGCAGCCTGGAGCCAGGGGATACCTTGAAGACTATTTAAACCGGGCACAAACCGATCCGCTGTCGCAGAAGACTCAGCAATACACCGTCAAGTTTTGAACCAACGGCTGAACGCGGTTGTAGTTGAGAACTTTTTCGATGTAGGTGGCGTTCAATCGCTGGCCCTCAGGCACCAGCAACAAGCCGCTCGGCGTATAAATGCCGCGCGATAGCACCATGCCGGGGCGAAGCTCGCCCAGCGAGATTTGGCGTTCCCGGCGCGGCACGGCGGCCACAGTTTGGGCGCGGAGAAAAATCTTGAGCGCTTCGGGGTCAAAGGCAGTACTGGCGCCAGTCTTGATTCTTTCAACGGCGTCGTTGTCCGTGAGCCGGCAGGATGCAAACGCCACGGGCACGGCCAGCAGGCGCGTGAGCCACGGAATATTTTCGCCCACCAACTGGTCCGGGTAACCGTGACCGTCAAAACGCTCGTGATGGCCACGAATGATGTGGCCGACCTTGTCGAGATGGCTGACAAAAGCGGCAAGTTCCTGGCCCAAGATGGGATGTTGCTGAATCAGCGCGCGTTCCGGTTCCGCCAGCGAGTCCGGGTCTTCCTGCCAGCGGCGGATGATTTGGCGCGGGATGCCCACCAGGCCAATGTCATGCAGCAGCGCGGCGCTTTCGAGGATGCGCAGTTCATCCGGCGGCAATTTGGCCACCTGGGCCATGGCGCGGCAAAGCTCGGTGACGCGGCGGGCTTGATTGCCCAGCGAGGGATAGAACGTCTGCATCGTGTGTACGCAGAGTTCCAGTGAACGGAACAAATTGGTTTCCAGCGCGGTGTTGAGCTGCCCGAGTTCGTGGTTCTGGCGCGTGGTAAGCTGGACTTGCTGTTCCAGGGAGCGGTTCAGGTCCACGAGCTGTGCGTTCATGGACTGCGTGGCTTCCTGCAAGCGCGCGTTCTGGCAGATCAATTCATGGCGCTGCACCGCATTTTTGAGCGTGGCAATGAATTCCTCGTGCAGCCAGGGCTTGATGATGAACCGGAAAATTTCACCCTTGTTGATGGCGGCAATGACCGTATCCAGGTTGAGCACGGCCGTGGCGAGAATGCGCGTGGCAAAAGGCTGAATCTGGCGCGCCCGGGCCAGGAGTTCCAAGCCGGAAAGCTCGGGCATCAACTGGTCGGAGATAATGACGGAAAATTTGCGGCGTTGCAGTTCCGCCAAGGCTTCCACCGGTGAACTGTGGGCCACGGCGGGATAACCGGCGCGTTGCAGGGTTTGCAGGAGGGCGGAAAGAAAAATCTTCTCGTCGTCCACGACCAGAATCGGGTCGGTCGGCAGCGGAATGTCATCCGGAGAGTGCATACGCCCCGGTATGGGATTAGTAAGCCCGGCTCCGGACGGAGACCAGACCGTAGGAACGCTGGAGTTGCCGGAGATTTTTACCCGACTCGCCCAATTGGGTGATTTGTTTGCGGGCGGCGGAAATCGTGGTTTTCAGGAGTTCCTGGTTTCGACGCGTGAGGTCGATCAGGTCGGAGACGAGCACCTGGAGATTTTTTTCTTTTTCCACCAGGTTGCAGCCTTTGGTTTGCCATTCCTGCCGTACGTCCCGGGTGAGGTTGCTGACGAGGACTTGATAATCCTTGATGGCCAGATGGCAATCAGAGAGCAGGTTCCAATTGCGGGTTTGAATCGCCTTGGTCTCGGCCTGCGCGAGGCGGTGCCATTCGCGGTAGGCGCGGAGAAGTTCGCTTTCAGCGTTCATGCAGCCACCAAGGAGCTGGCCTGCCACTGGGCGGTTTCCGCCATGGGTTCGGTCACGCCGTTGAGCATGTTGAACCATGAATCGCGCAGTTGCTTGAGCAGGGGTAAAATTTCATCGATGCCCTTGCGCGACTTTTTCACGTTGCTCTCGTTGATGCGGCGTTCGAAATAAGCGTAGAGATTGCGGAGCGTGTCCGCGAGCTGTCCGCCGGCCTCGACATTGAGGGAACTGTTCAGTTCGCGGATGATGTCAATGGCGCGCTGGAGATTATTGTGAATGGCCGCGTTGCGTTCGCTGATGTCGGTGTGATCGAATCCGATCAGGGCCCGGTCCAGGGAGCGTAGCGCGCCGTCAAACAGCATTAACACCAGCTGGCCCGGAGGCGCAGTCTGGGTGGCAATCTGGCGGTATGATTTCCACGGGTTGGCAGGTGTCATGGTGCTCGGATAATTTGAGAGTTAGTGCGGTTATAGACGGTCAGCAAAGAAACCAGCGAGCTGGTTCAAAGCTTCGTCAGACGGATAATTGCCATCGCTCAACAGTGCGCTGGCCTGCGCCACCTTTTCGGGGCGGACGGCGGGCGACTGCTGGAGTGTTTGCTGCAGGGATTGTGAGGAAAAGGAGACAGACGAATCATCCGTCGATGAAGACGACGATTCTTCCGCCCGCCGCGCCGACCCCTGCCGGACCGGAATGTAGTTGGCGCCACCAGTATTAAACTCGACTACCATAATTTTATTGAGGTTGGGAGAAAGGCTTAACAACCAATCATCCCTTTCAAAGTGGTCATCGGCACGGCTCATAATAACTTTAGTGTAAATTGTCCTTTTTTTTACCGGAGTGTCCCATTTTATTTCACCTGTCCGGTAATGTGTCCAACAGTGTGGCGGCAGAATACCGGCCAAACTGACTGGGCGAATTATTGGCCAGCCAGCTTTCCTGACGGAAAAATGGCAGGCTAACTCCCGCTCCTTCAAAACGTTGCATCGACCGTGCAACGTCGGGGCGGGCGGCATCGAATATCTCATCGGCGGACCAAATCACCTGGCCGGAGCGGGCATCCACCAGTTTGAACCGCCAGCCCACTGCCAGTGGTGCATAGGCGCGATAAGTGGTTAATTCGGCAAAGAGCACGCCGTCGCATCCATATTCCCGGCGCAAAAATGTGAGGAAATCCGGCGGTAACGTTTCCGTGCCCGTCCAGCCTATCTGGCCGGTGCCAGCGTGGAGGCGGGCAGGATCGACCGCCACGAGTTCAAATCGTTTGGTCTTCACGAGTTGCTCCCAGAGGATGGGCGTCAGCGTCTCGCACCCGGCCGGCAGATCATTTTCGGATGATTCCGCGGCAATGGGCAATACGGCCACGCGTTGCAGGTTGAGCGATAATTTGGGCGGATACGCGAAAACGTTATCCGGGTGATAGTTGCGCTGGAGCAGGCTGATATGCAGCGGTGCGGACTGGCACCCGGCCAAAGCCAGGGTCAAAACCGCGAGTCCGGCCGGTAATCCTGCGCACCATTTCTTTTGCCGCCGGGCATCGTTATTGCCAGCGGTACAAGCACTGAATTTCATGGGAGTCTCCTTAACTTCCCCCTTAAAGTCTAAATAGGGATCTGGATTTTTTCTGAGCGGTTTCTGGCCGGACAACCTGGGTTGCCCGGTTCATTTAATCCAACAGACTCCAGCCAATGAAATTGTCTTTGCCAGTCCGGCGATCGGCGGCGAAGGCGTGCCGTGCTGGGTGGCTCATGCCGTCGACGGGCGACGGCTGATTGGTTGCGGTGGAGTGTTTTGGACTTGTGCCTCAAAGCCGCCAACGAAGCTGACTCCGTGGCGTACTGGAGGATGATGCGGACCGGTGAAAATGGGGAGCTGTGTCTGCCGCAGGAAACGCGCGTGACACGAAACATGCCGGTGGCCGCAAACACCAATCCGCCCCGGTCGGCGCAAAGGCTGCGCGGCGAGTCCGGGTTTTGAATGGTGATGAGGCGGTGCATGGGTTAGAGACTGCCGTTGGAGACCCCCTGCGTGAGGTAGGTCAATTCCTGGTTGGTTTGCGACTCCGCAGTTTCCATCGCTTGAAACTCGGAGTTCCATTGGTTCGAATCGTTCGTGATCTTGGTTTCCAGGTTCGAAATCTGCGTGCTGATGTTCGAGCTTTCCTGGGTCAAGTCGGTCTGGCGCGCGGTGAGCGTGCCGTTGTCGCCAATGGTATTATTAATGAAATTGTTCATCTGCGTGGCCAGCCCCTTGGTGGTGTCCGAAAATAACGCCTTGATATCATTCAGATTGGTGGTCAAGGCGTTGGTCAGGGGCGTGGTATCGCTGATTGCCAGGGTGTTGTCCTGGCCGTTGCTCTGAAAACCGAGGTCGGCAAGCTGGGTCACGGCGCCGGAGGTGCCCGTGATGCTTTCCACTGCCGTCATGAGGCCGCGCAGGCTGGTGACGATGTCGTTGGTGTTGGAATCACCTGTCAACGTGCCAGGCGTGACCGTGCCATCGGCGGCGGTGGTCACTGACTGCTGGCTGTTGATAAAATTTTGCGTGTTGTTGTAGTCCGTGACGAACTTCTGGATGCCATTGCTGATGGTGCTCGTGTCAGAACTCACCGTCACCGCCGTGGTACCCGTGGTCAAGGCGCTGACCGTTAAACCACTAACGCCTGAGCTGGCACTGCTGATGGTGTTGGACTGGCTGACGAGTTGTTGCGCGCTGCCGTTGAGTGTATAAAGCAGGTTGTTGCCGCGGTTCAGTGTGCCGCCCGAAAGGCCGGTGGCCGCCAGAAAATTGCCGGTGACATCCTGCATGGAGATGCCCACGTCCCCCGTGGTTTTGTTGGTGAGCACAAAGCGGTTGTTCACCACGTCATAGGAGGCACTCACACCAGCGGCGGAATTGTTGATGTTGTTCATCACATCCTGAATGCTGTCCGTGCTGGCATTGTAGTTGATGGTGACGCCGTTGACGGTAAAGGCGCCCTTGCCGCTGCCGCCATCGGTGATGGTGGTTTGCAAATCGGCTGAACTCAGCGAGGCCGTGGTGTTGACTCGGCCCAGTGCCGAAGAACTGGAGATGCTGCCGGTGCCATTGTTATAAAGCTGGGCGACCTGCAAAAAGTTGCTGGTATCCTTGGCGCTGCCCAAAATAATCGGACTCCCATCACTGCTGGTCAGGGAGATTTCATCCGTGGTGGCGCTGTAACTGGCGCTCACCTTGTTGCCGGTGGCTGCGGCGATATTATCGAACACTTGCTGCAACGAATCGGTGGTGGCAATCGTGACTTGCGCGCCGTTAACGGTGAACGTGCCGGCACTTACCGGGCTGGAAAATCCCGCCGCCCCCACGGTAACCCCGCTGGGGTTGCCGCTGGGATCAAGCACCTGGCTGACGTGCGAGGTGCCGTTGATTAGGGCGGCCGTGGCGAGCTGGCTAATGTTAAAGGAAAAAGTACCGAGGGTTGCGCCGGAAGCCGCCGTGGCGCTGGCAATGGACGGACTGGCGCTGGAGGCCACCACGCTGTTGAAAAATGTGGGGTCCATCAAGGTTTTGACATCGTTTTGCAGCGTGGTCAGGTCGCTCTTGATGGTGGAATAGGAGGCGTTTTGCGCGGCAATGGTGCTCTGCTGGTTTTGCCACTGGGTTTCCGGGGCGCGCTCGGCATTGCCAAGTTCAGTGACGATGGAGGCCCAGTTCATGCCGGAAGCCAGACCGGTTACCGCCAGGCTGGAAGCCAGGGCGCTGGTCGTGCTGTTGCTACTGCCGATACTAGTTACTGTACTCGTTGCCATAATCGTTCCTATTCCATTTCGTTTTTAATTGGTCCGTTGCCGGACCCCGTCATGACTTGCGTCATTGAAAATCAAGCTCGGACGGCGCGGGCGCCGTCCGAGCAATTTCACCGGTCAGTAGCGCGCCTCGACTTACTGGAGGAGGCGGAGGACTGACTGAGGCATCGAATTCGCCTGGGCCAACATCGCCGTGCCCGATTGGACAAGGATGTTTTGCTTGGCGTAATTGGTGCTTTCGGTTGCCACATCGACGTCGGTAATTTGACTTTTAGCGGCCGACAGGTTGTTGCTCAACGAGCTCAACTGGGCATTGTAGTAGCCGAGTGTTTCTTCGTTGGAGCCAATGTTGGCGCGATCCGACGCGAGCTGGGAGATGGCGGCTTCCGTATCCTTCAAGGCTGCCGTGGCACCGCTGACAGACGTAATGTTGTCGCCGGTGGCAGTCGTGTAGGTGGAGCTGCCGAGGTTCACGCCCAAGTTGTTGAACGTGGCTCCTTCGCTATCCGTGGTAACTTTCAGCGTGCTGCCGTCGAACAAGCTGACGCCGTTAAACGACTTGGTGGCCACGTCATTGACGTAGGAACCGAGGGTCGAATATTCCTGCTGATACAGGGCACGGTCAGAAGTCGTCTTGGTGACGTCCTGGGCCGAAACAGCGAGTTCGCTCATACGGGTCAACGCGTCGTTCACCTTTTGCAGGTAACCATCCTGGGTTTGGTTGAGCGAGATTGCATTGTTGACGTTGTTTTGAGCGGCACCGGTACGGCCGATCTGGGCACCAAGCTTCATTGAAACAGCAAGACCAGCGCTATCATCGGCGGGCGAAGTAATCTTCGACCCGGATGACAGACGCGCGAGCGACTGGCTCAAGTTGTTGCTGGATTGTTGAAGCAGGCTGGCTGCGCTTTGTGCGGATATGTTTGTATTAATGACCATAACTGACTCCTTCCATGAGTCACCCCTTACGGGGCAGATGTTTTGTTAAACGGCATCCCTGCCGTTAGGCGGGTTTTGTAAAGGGCACCCACCCGGATTTATTCCCTCCAGCTGTTAGCGGTCGCCGGGTACCGTTTCTAAATCAACAGGGTTTTATCGGTGAACCACACCCATAAACTTTCCCGTTGAACAACTCATGTATCGGTGACCTTGGCGGGGACTTAAGCGGAAAATAAAAAAGGGAAAATAACCAATAAATACGGCCTTTTTATTAGGTAAAATCCGTATTTATAGTCCATTGCGGAAGGCTGGCCGGTGAAAAAAACGCCGGCCAGGGAAGAAAATTGTGGTTTTGGGCGTCAGAAACGCGCCCAACCAGCCCGATCCAGGTAGAATCTTGCGCCTGAAAGATGCTGGCCCAGCCGGGTCAAATCGTAATTTGACCATGAACCATGGGGAAACCGTGCAGTTGCCAAGGCATGGCCGGCAGTCACTGGGCAACCGAACTTCGCATAGGAGCCGATGGCTGCTTTAAATAAAGGCAGCATCGCCAAATCAAAATCGTCGATCATAATTACTCGTTCCGTGAGTCGCCCCGGGAGGGGCATTGAATTTGCGCGACATCCATGTCGCGGGTGCGTCAATTGATGGGCGATGCACCGGGAGTCCCGTTTGAATTTTTTGTTCCGCGCTGAGCGTCTGCTGGAAACTTTTTACATGCAGGCCGGAGTTTCCCTGGGATGGAACAATTGCCTTAGCGGCGTTCCGGACTGCAGCGGGAAAATTAATTTGTCCTGCCCCTAAAAAGTGGCCGCCGGCTTTTGGCCGGCGGCCTTCCTGACTTTCCTGCGTTTGGGCGGACTGGCTCCTTCCCCGGACGTTTTCTACCATTCTTAACGCCCGGGCGGCGGACCTCCGCCGCCCGGGCTTTGCCCAGCGGCAGAAGACTTAGGATTAACCCAAGAGCTTGAGCACCGATTGCGGCAGTGAGTTGGCCTGCGCCAACATGGCTGTGCCGGTCTGCACCAGGATGTTTTCCTTGGCGTAGTTGGTACTCTCCGTTGCAACGTCCACATCCGTAATCTGGCTGTTGGCAGACGAAAGGTTATTCTTGAGCGTCGAGAGCTGGTTGCTGTAGTAAGACAGGCTCTCTTCGTTTGAACCAATGTTTGCGCGGTCGGAAGCGAGCTGCGAGATGGCAGCTTTGACATCCGTCAACGCCTGGGTGGCACCCGAGATGGTGGTAATATCATCAGCGGTGGCCGTGGTGTACGTGGTGTTGCCAGCGAGGTTGATGCCGCCCATGGCGAAGGTGTTGGCCTCGCTGTCAGTGGTGACATTGAGGGTGGCACCGTTGAACAGGCTGACACCGTTGAAGTCCTTGGTGGATACATTGTTGATGTAAGCGCCGAGGGCATGGAACTCTTGCTGGTACAGCGCGCGGTCCGAGGTCGTCTTCGTGACGTCCTGTGCGAGGACGGACAATTCCGACATGCGGCTGAACGCACTGTTGACTTGTTGCACATAGCCGTCTTGGGTTTGGCTGAACGAAATAGCGTTGTTCACGTTATTCGAAGCCGCACTAATGCGGGACATCTGTGCGTTGAGTTTCATTGAGACAGCCAGGCCAGCGCTATCGTCAGCCGGCGAAGTGATCTTCGAACCGGAGGACAAGCGTTGCAAGGACGCGCTCAAGTTGGTTTGGGATTGCATCAGCAGCGTAGCTGCATTCTGCGCCGACAGGTTAGTATTAATGACCATAACTTACTCTTTCCGTGAGTCGCCCCCAGGAGGGGCATTTTGATTTGCGCAACATCCATGTTGCGGGCGTGTCATTTAGGGGCGGCACGCCGTTGTTCCCCGTCAGCTCTTAGAGGCTGCTGACCGCCTGTGTCTTGCGACAACACCTTCATCGGAAAGATCGCGGGGAACTTAATTCTTTTTGTAAATTTTTTTTGGGCTGCATGATGGACAAACCTCCCGC
>Ga0265327_10001822_pt1 | contig 24922 bp, 21 predicted proteins | sample 41621metaG_FD_202089 | JGI IMG/M metagenome (GOLD analysis project Ga0265327, IMG submission 202089) | Rhizosphere microbial communities from Carex aquatilis grown in University of Washington, Seatle, WA, United States - 4-16-21 metaG | ecosystem: Host-associated > Plants > Roots > Rhizosphere...
CGAGAGGTAGTCTTCGTTATGCGTGAAGTCGGTGATTTCATCAACTTCGGTGGTATTGGTGAGGCTGCTGTTGAGTTGAAATACATCTACGCCTAAACCGCCAGTCAGCGTGTCGTTGCCTAAACTGCCAATGAGTAAATCGTCACCATCACCACCATTTATATGGTTGTTATAAGCATTACCAATTAGGATGTTTTTCTGGTTATTTCCGATTAGATCAATTTTGGTCTTGCCGGTATTGCTGATATCTACATTTTCGATGCTTGCAAAAGGTGAATCACCTGAGAGGTTAAAGGTAAGGGTGCCTGTTGATTTTAGTTTTGCATTTCCACGAACAAAAATGGAATCTATGCCGTCGCTCTCGGCAATAGTGTCTTCAATGATCAAGATACCTTTGTAAACAGATAAATCTAACCGATAGGTATCGTTGCCGGCACCACCTATTAATTGGTCTGTGCCAATCCCACCGTCTAGTGTGTCATCACCATCGCCCCCCTCTATGGTGTTGCTTGCTGCATTCCCAATCAGAAGGTTATTGTCGGCATTACCCGTCAGATTAAACTTTGATTTGCCGGTTTGGCTGAGGTCGATATTTTCAATAGCGCTGAAATATTCGTTTTCTTGCAAATTAAATGTAGTGCTATCAGGTATAAGGTTTTTTGTATTGCCTCTAATGACTGCAGTGTCTTTACCGGATTCATCTGCCAAGCTATCGAGTAGGCTTAATTCCCCTGTTTGGGAGACCGAGAAATCGACAATGTAGGTGTCATTTCCTATCCCACCATCAAGTAGATCCTGGCCGAGGCCACCATCTAGAGTGTCATCTCCCGAATCGCCAATAAGCGTGTCGTCGCCCTTGCTTCCGGCTAGTTTATTATTTCCATTGTTGCCAGTGATCAGGTTGTTTGAATTATTGCCTGTTCCATCTATATTTGAATTGCCAGTTAAGGCTAAATTCTCTACATAGTTCGCTAGGCGGTAGCTGACACTGGATTCAGCTGTGTCATTGCCTTTGCCGCTAGACTCAACTAAAACATCCTTGGCGGAATCAACTATAAAGTAGTCATCACCTTCGCCGCCAGCCATGGTGTCTGCATTTGCACCACCATTTAGTGTGTCGTCGCCATTTCCACCATTCAGATTATCTTTACCTGATTTGCCAATAATGTGATCTGCGCTGTTGCCGCCAGTGATTGTGTTATTGCCTTTGCTCAAGAGATTGTCATACAAGTCACTAATGCCGTTTGGATTGTCGAATAGAAAATATGATTTAAACTTCAGATAGTCCATTGATAAACCGCTAGCACTAAAAACGTGTGGCGATCCACTATCGGTGTCAGCTTGGGAAAAACTTACGCCTGTCACAGTTCCCGATAAAGCTTTTTCAGGGATTCCGGTGTCGTCTTTGACATTTTTAATCATCAAATTGCCTGAAACGGTCACTTTAATTCCATTGATAGTCGTTGAGTAAGACTTAATGGAATAACTGGAAAAAGCTAAGCTAGAGTTAAGTTGGAATGATCCTGTAAATGTTGTTACTCCTGAGCCTTTATCCACTTTCATTTGCGAGAGTGAACCGCCAGTAGATAAATTCATATTGCCTATATAGGTGACATCTAGAGAAGAATAATCGTCATATTCATTAAATGCGTAACCACTTAAATAAATTTTGTTGATTGCAATAGCTGAAATACTATTGGAGGTAAATCCACTACCCCAAGCTTGCATATCGAAACCGCCCCAGCTTCCATGAGCATAGCTGCTTGAGTAGCTATCAAGATAAATCGTTCTGTAATGTAATGTTTTAAGCGTGCCACTCAGTGTTGAGAAAGCTGCCTGTACGTCATAGAATGAAGAATAAAACCCACTAGTGCTTAAGGCATCATATTGATTAAACGATATTTTTGGCATTATTAAGCTTTGGGAAATGTCTATTCAATTATAGAAAAATAGGGGATGTCTAGCAATCTTATGTACTTTAATACTCAACAGAAATCACCCCATAAGGTTTGCATGGCAGCGATGGCTGCAAGGGGTGCGGTTTCTGTGCGCAGAACCCTATTGCCCAGCCGCACCGGTGTAAAACCGTGAGTGCTTGCTAACGATATCTCATCATCAGTGAGTCCACCCTCGGCGCCTATCAGTAGGCAGATAGGGCCATCCGGCTTTGGTAGGTTTTTTAGTGAGTGTTCGGCGTAAGGCGAAAGGGTGATGCGGCTGGCGTGGGCGGGTGCAGTGCTGAGCCAATTAGCCAAAGAAAGTGGAGCTGCGACAGTTGGGACCAGTGCGCGCCCTGATTGTTCACAGGCCGAGATGACCACATTTTGCCAATGTTCTCTGCGCTTTTCGGCGCGTTCACCAGTCAGTTTGACGACGCTACGCTGAGTGGTGATTGGCTGGATGGCAGTAACACCTAACTCTACTGCCTTTTGTATGGTGAAATCCATACGGTCACCTGTCGAAATCCCCTGTAATAGTGTGATCTGCAAGGGGGACTCATTCTTTAAGCTGATTCGGTCTTTGACTTTGGCATTAACTTCGTTCTTTTTTATGAAGGTGAGCTCTACCAGGTAATCGTCACCATCACCATTAAACAAAATTGCCTGATCTCCCACCACTAAGCGCAATACTTTAACGGCATGAATTGCGGCATTCTCAGGCAGTGTAACGATGGCACCCAAGGCAAGCTTGGCGGGGCAGTAAAAGCGGGAATTTGACATGGGATTAAGGTGTAAAATTATTAGCATCATTCTAATGTAAGGAGCATGAATAATGGCAAGTTTGAATCCCCCAGTATGCGATTTTGGATGGAAAGCGCGTGATTTCAGTCTGCTGGGCGTTGATGACAAGTATTGGACGCTTGACGAGATCAAGGGCCCCAAGGGCTTGCTGGTGATGTTTATCTGTAATCACTGCCCCTATGTGAAGGCGATTCGAGAGCGTCTGGTTGCTGATATGAATACGTTGAAAGCGCTGGGAGTATATGCGATAGCGATCTCATCCAATGATGTGGTGAATTATCCCGAGGATTCTTTTGAAAACATGCGGACGATGGCTAAAGAGTTTGGGTTTGGTTTTCCTTATGTGATAGACGACACACAAGAAGTGGCAAGGGCTTATGGCGCTGTTTGTACCCCTGATTTTTTCGGTTTCAATGCTGACCTTGAACTGCAATACCGTGGACGTTTTGACGACCAAGGACGAGACCAGGCTCCCAAGCCTGATGCAACGCACGACTTGTTGAATGCCATGAAACTGGTGGCAGACACTGGGACTGGTCCGCGACACCAAATCGCCAGCATCGGGTGTTCAATTAAGTGGAAGACGTAATTATTAGTCAGGGCTTCATTAATTCGGCATAACGCCGTAATAGATGATATGGCGTGCGGCAGACATTCCCATTCGAACCTTGATCTAAAGGTGATGGCGCTGCATTGCAAATTATCATTCTATTGAAACCTAAAACTTAAATTGCTTACACAAAACACCAAAGCTGTATTAGCTAAATTGATGGAACTCACCTCTGAACGAGATGTGAATTCGCTGGAAATCGTACTGGCAAAAGCATTATTTGATTTGGTGGCATCAAATTCGGTTGTGATTTATCGTATTGTGGATTTTGACAAACAGGTTTTTTCTGCAAAATTGATTGGCGATAGCGACAATGATGATGCTATTCCACAAGCTCTCAATGGCGAATTAATCGAATGTCTCAATTCCGGCAGGCATAGAACGTTCGAAATGGATGCTGAGCACTGCCTGCTTCTTTATCCATTAATGAGCTATAAGAGCGGGCCAGTGGCAATTATTGCAGTAGAGTCTGACCGCAATGATCAGCAGGTGCATGAGATTATCAGCATGCTTCTACAGATCTACCAGAATTTCATTTCGCTGATAAATGACAATGAACGCGATACGTTGACTGGGCTACTAAACCGAAAAACCTTTGAACTTAAGATCAGTAAAATACTGGCACAGATACAAAGCCAGAATCTGCGTGTCACTGACTTGCCCTATCAACGCTATTATTTGGCGATCTTCGATATTGATCACTTTAAACGTGTAAATGATTGCTATGGGCATTTGATCGGTGATGAGGTCTTGCTGCTTTTTTCGAGAACTCTTTCTACTGCATTTCGGGATAAAGACATGATTTTCCGCTTTGGTGGTGAAGAGTTTGTTGCCGTTTTTGATTGCCCGGACGCTGAACAAATGCAGGCTGTTCTGGATAGATTCAAAGATAAGGTACATAAATGCGAATACCCGCAAGTCGGTAATATTAGTATCAGTATCGGGTTCACAGAAATCATGCCGTTCGATAACTTCTCACAGATCATAGATCGGGCAGATACTGCCTTGTATTACTCAAAAAACAATGGCCGCAATCAAGTTCACCAGTATGAGGCATTGGTTGGGTCTGGGAAGCTGGCAGAAACTAAAAATGAAGGGGAAATCGAGATATTCTAAGCTTAGGTTTCCTCTTTAATCCTGATTAAGTCATAGCTCATTTGTTTGATATCTGCCTGATTCACGTCAATATCTCCTCGTAATTACTAGCGCTTCTACTTGCCCAAAATAGCCAACTAGGGAATAATTCGGCACTACCTCCATAAAACCAATAACTAAATGCGGTTTCTTATCGCATGGCTGTATTTGAGGGGGAATTCCTGAAGAATTTATTGACTACCAGACCCAAGCCATGATTTGGCCGGTCAGGTAGTTTTTACGCTTTTATAGATTGATTTACTGATAGGGAGAGATTGAAATGGCAACTCGTGCAGACTTATGTAACGCCATCCGTGCGTTATCAATGGATGCAGTACAAAAAGCAAACTCCGGCCACCCAGGCGCACCTATGGGCATGGCTGAAATTGCTGAAGTATTGTGGAATCACAACCTGAGCCACAACCCAGCTAACCCAAATTGGGCTAACCGTGACCGTTTCGTTCTGTCTAATGGCCATGGCTCAATGCTGATTTATTCACTGTTGCATCTGACCGGCTATGACGTCAGCATTGATGACATCAAGACTTTCCGTCAATTGCATTCCAAGTGTGCTGGTCACCCTGAATATCACTACGCACCAGGTGTAGAAACTACCACAGGCCCATTGGGTCAAGGTATTGCTAATGGCGTTGGTTTTGCGATGGCAGAAAAACTGCTGGCTAACCAGTTCAACAAGCCAGGTCACGAAATCGTTGACCACTACACTTATGTATTCCTTGGCGATGGTTGCATGATGGAAGGTGTTTCTCATGAAGCCTGTGCGCTGGCTGGCACATGGGGTCTGGGTAAGCTGGTTGCATTCTGGGATGACAATGGCATCTCTATCGACGGCCACATTGAAGGCTGGTACACCGATGACACAGCTGGTCGTTTCGCATCCTACGGTTGGCACGTTCAATCTGTAGATGGTCACGATTCTGCTGCGATTCAAAAAGCAATTGATGCAGCTAAGGCTGTTACTGACAAGCCATCACTGATCTGCTGCAAGACCATTATCGGTAAGGGTTCACCAAACAAATCTGGTAGCCATGATTGCCACGGTTCAGCATTGGGTGAAGCTGAAGTTGCTGCAACCCGCGCTGCGATTGGCTGGCCACATGAGCCATTCGTTATCCCTCAGGATGTTTACGAAGGTTGGGATGCACGCACTAAGGGTCAAGGTTCTGAAGCACTATGGAACAACAAGTTTGCTGAATATGCTCAGGCTTATCCAGCTGAAGCTGCAGAATTCAAGCGTCGTATGGCTGGTGAATTACCTGCTAACTGGACAGAAGCAACCAATGCATTCATTGCTGCTACCAACGAAAAGGCAGAAGGCGTTGCATCACGCAAAGCTTCACAAAACACCATCAACGCACTGGCTGCGGTACTGCCAGAATTCCTCGGCGGTTCTGCTGACTTGACCGGTTCCAACCTGACCAACTGGACAGGCGCTCACCATGTTCATGCCAAGAAGCCAGGTAACTACATCTCATACGGTGTACGTGAATTCGGTATGGCAGCCATCATGAACGGTATGGCACTGCACGGTGGCTTGCTGCCATTCGGCGGTACTTTCCACATGTTCTCTGACTACATGAAGAACGGTATGCGTATGTCCGCGCTGATGAAGCAACGTGTTGTTTACGTGCTGACTCATGACTCAATTGGCCAAGGCGAAGATGGCCCAACTCACCAACCAGTAGAAAACACTTCTGGTCTGCGTTACATCCCTAACATGCAAGTATGGCGTCCAGGTGATGCGACTGAAACTGCAGTAGCTTGGGTTGCTGCTGTTGAGCGTACTGATGGGCCAAGCAGCTTGGTGCTTTCACGTCAAAACCTGCCAGGTATCAAGCACGATGCAGCGCACTTTGACCTGATCCGCAAGGGTGGTTATGTGTTCTCTGACGTGGCTGGCAAGGCTGATGTCATCATCATCGCTAACGGTTCTGAACTGGATCTGGCAATCAAAGCGGCTGCTGAACTGAATGCTGCTGGTACTAAGGTGCGTGTGGTTTCCATGCCATCTACCAATGTGTTCGACAAGCAAGACAAGGCTTACCGCGACAGCGTCCTGACTCCAGGCGTGAAGCGTGTAGCGGTTGAAGCTGCGCATCCAGATTTCTGGCGTAAATATGTTGGTATCGAAGGTGCTGTTGTTGGTATCGAAACCTTTGGTGAATCAGCACCAGGTGGCGTATTGCTCAAGCATTTCGGTTTCACAGTAGAGAATATAGTGGCTACTGTTAAATCAGTGCTGTAATTCGCTGATACAGTAATAGCAGTAAGAGAAAGAGCCTCATTTGAGGCTCTTTTTTATTGTGGTAATGGTAATATTTAAGTTCGTTAAGAAAATTCATCAGGTTGGAAAACAAAATGACAATCAAAGTTGGTATCAATGGGTTTGGGCGTATCGGCCGCATGGTATTTCGTGCCGCAATCAAGGATTTTACGGATATTGAAGTTGTTGCTATTAATGACTTGCTGGAGCCAGATTATCTGGCGTATATGCTCAAGCATGACTCGGTGCATGGCAAATTCAAGGGCGATGTAAAAGTTGAGGGCAACCATCTGGTGGTGAATGGCAAGACCATACGCCTGACTGCAGAAAAAGATCCAGCCAACCTGAAATGGGGCGAAGTGGATGTTGATGTGGTGGTTGAATGTACAGGTTTCTTCCTGACAGTGGATACCTGCCAAAAGCATATTGATGCCGGCGCAAAAAAAGTGGTGCAATCGGCACCTAGTAAAGACGACACACCGATGTTCGTATATGGCGTCAATCACGATAAGTACAATGGTGAGGCCATCGTTTCGGCTGCATCCTGTACCACCAACGGCCTAGCGCCAGTGGCCAAGGTGCTGAATGACAAGTTCGGTATCAAACGCGGCTTGATGACTACCGTGCATGCGGCCACTGCTACTCAGAAAACTGTCGATGGTCCATCCAACAAGGATTGGCGCGGCGGTCGTGGCATTCTTGAGAATATCATCCCTTCCTCCACTGGTGCTGCTAAAGCCGTAGGTAAGGTGATCCCTGAACTTAACAAGAAGCTAACGGGTATGGCCTTCCGCATCCCGACTTCCGATGTGTCGGTAGTCGACCTGACCGTGGAATTGAACACCCCAACCACTTACGAAGAGATCGTAGCTGCCATGAAAGCAGCTTCTGAGAGCGGTCCACTCAAGGGCGTGCTTGGCTTTACCAATGAGAAAGTCGTTTCTACTGATTTCCGTGGCGAGACTTGCCCATCCGTATTCGATGCCGATGCAGGCATCCAGCTTGATCCGACTTTCGTCAAAGTAGTGGCTTGGTATGACAACGAATACGGCTACACCTGCAACTTGATGCGTCTTGTTGAACACATCTCAAAATAAGGCGATTCATCATGTCAGTAATCAAAATGACCGATCTGGATTTGAAGGGCAAGCGCGTCTTTATCCGTTCTGATCTCAATGTGCCAGTGAAAGATGGCAAAGTCACTTCTGATGCGCGTATCACAGCTTCCATCGCCACCATCAAGTTTGCGCTGGATGCGGGCGCCAAGGTGATGGTGACATCGCACTTAGGGCGCCCTGAAGAAGGTGTGTATTCGGAAGAGAATTCATTAAAGCCAGTGGCTGATGTATTGGCAGCTAAGTTGGGCAAGCCTGTGCGTTTGCTGAAGGACTGGGTAGATGGTGGTTTTGATGTGGCCAATGGTGAGCTGGTGCTGCTGGAGAACTGCCGTTTCAACAAGGGTGAGAAAAAGTGTGTCGATGAAACGTCACAAAAATATGCCAAGCTCTGTGATGTGTTCGTCATGGATGCATTTGGTACAGCGCACCGTGCTGAGGCTTCGACTTATGGCGTAGCCAAGTTTGCCCCAGTGGCAGCTGCCGGTATTTTGCTGGTAGAAGAGCTGGATGCGCTGACGAAGGCCTTGCTTAGCCCGGCTCGCCCGATGGTGGCGATTGTTGGCGGCTCCAAGGTATCGACCAAGCTGACCGTGCTTGAAAGTCTCTCTGAAAAGGTAGACCAGATGGTGGTCGGTGGTGGTATCGCCAATACCTTCCTCAAGGCGGCTGGTAAGCAGATTGGCTATTCTCTATGCGAAGATGACTTGGTGCCAACTGCCAAGGCTTTGATGGAAAAAATGTCCAAGCGTGGTGCAGCCGTTCCAATTGCTGTGGATGTGGTGACGGGTAAGCATTTTGATGCTGCTGAGCCTGCAGTGATTAAAGACGCAGACGATGTAGCCGCTGATGACATGATTTTTGATATTGGTCCGAAATCTGCTAATGAATTAGCCGAGATCATCATGAAGGCAGGCACTGTCGTCTGGAATGGTCCGGTCGGCGTGTTCGAGTTTGACCAGTTTGGTGAAGGTACTAAGACCATTGCTATGGCAATCGCTAAGACCAAGGCGTTTACCCTAGCTGGTGGTGGCGATACGATCGCTGCGATACAGAAGTACGATATTTATGATCAGGTATCCTATATATCAACTGCAGGTGGCGCGTTTCTGGAGTTTCTCGAAGGCAAGAAATTGCCGGCAGTTGAGATTCTGGAAACCAGAGCCAGCGCTTGATTCCAATCTGCTAAAGATTGATGCTGGGGGACCTTGTGTCCCCCTTTTTGTTTGAATCCGGAGTTTGAAATGAGTTTACGCAAGACCAAGATTGTGGCTACTTTGGGACCTGCTACCAATAATCAGGACGTGCTGGAAAAGCTCATTGTGGCTGGTGTAGATGTGGTCCGCATGAATTTTTCGCATGGTACTGCACAAGATCATATCGATCGCGCTTTGCTGATACGCAGTATTTCTCATGCTCATCATCGCTCGATTGGTATCTTGTGCGATCTGCAGGGGCCGAAGATACGCATAGGCAAATTCGAGAACGGCAAGATTACGCTGAAAGCCGGAGATCATTTTGTACTGGATGCCGAGTGTAAGTCGGGCAATCAGGAGTGCGTTGGTCTTGATTACAAGACATTGCCTAATGAGGTAGATGCCGGGACAATATTGTTGCTGGACGACGGCCGTATTGTGATGCAGGTTGAAAAGGTAGTTGGCCAGCAAATTCATTGCGTAGTGCAAGCTGGCGGTGTGCTTTCCAACAATAAGGGCATCAATCGTCTTGGCGGTGGACTTTCTGCACAGGCGCTCACCGATAAAGATCGTGAAGACATTAAGACGGCCGTTGCCCTTGGCGCAGATTATGTAGCGATCTCTTTCCCGCGTTGTGCTGCGGATGTTGAGTTGGCAAGACAGCTCGTGAAAGAGGCTGGCGGCTATGCCAATATCGTTGCCAAGATAGAGCGCGCTGAGGCAATCACAGCGCTTGATGAAATCATAGAGGCTGCCGATGTCATTATGGTGGCACGTGGTGATTTAGGAGTAGAAGTTGGCGATGCTGCCGTGCCGGGTTTGCAGAAACGCATGATACGTATGGCAAGGGCTAGAAACAAACCCGTGATTACGGCAACGCAAATGATGGAATCGATGATTACCAATCCAATCCCAACCAGAGCAGAAGTCTCTGATGTAGCGAATGCTGTACTCGATGGCACTGATGCGGTGATGCTGTCGGCTGAAACTGCTGCCGGACAATACCCAATTGAAGCCGTTGCAGCTATGCATAGAGTTTGCCTAGAGGCTGAACTTGAGTCTGTAAGCTACCCAATGCGCCAGCGTGGTTTGGATGAGTTCACGCATATCGATGAGTCGATTGCAATGGCCACCATGTACATTGCCAATCACCTGAAAGTGAAAGCAATCGCTGCCATCACGCAGTCAGGCGCTTCAGCTTTGTGGTTATCGCGCTCAGTTACTGATGTGCCTATTTATGCCATGTCGCCGGATAAAAGAACCCGCCATAAAATGGCTTTGTATCGAGGTGTGCATCCATGCCGCATGGATGATGATACCAATGATAGAGACCACATTCTGCACTATGCAGAAGATGAGCTGCTTAGGCGTAATGCTGTAGAAAAGGGTGACTTGATTGTCCTGACTATCGGCGAACCTATCGGCAAGGCTGGCAGTACCAATACCTTGAAAATCGTCAAAGTTGGCGAGCACCGAGAAAACTAGAGGTCAAGCGATATGGCTCTCGTTACCCTAAGACAGGTTCTCGATCACGCAGCTGAATTTGGCTACGGATTACCTGCATTTAATGTCAATAATCTGGAGCAGGTACACGCGGTGATGCAGGCTGCGGCTGCCTGCGATAGCCCCGTTATCATGCAAGGCTCGGCTGGAGCGCGAAAATATGCAGGGGAGGTGTTTCTGCGTCAGATGATCGCGGCTGCAGTAGAAACCTACCCACATATCCCTGTGGTGATGCATCAGGACCATGCTGCATCGCCTCAAGTCTGCATCCAGGCCATGCAGTTGGGCTTTACTAGTGTCATGATGGATGGCTCTTTGCTGTCTGATGCCAAGACGCCTTCTGATTACGCCTATAACGTCAGGGTAACTAGACAGGTGGTCGATCTGGCGCATCAGCAAGGCGTTTCGGTTGAGGGGGAGCTAGGCGTGCTTGGCTCACTGGAATCGGGTATGGCGGGTGAGGAGGATGGCGTGGGCGCAAGGGGACATCTTGATCGTAGCCAGTTACTCACAGACCCTGATGAGGCCGCAGACTTTGTCGCCAGGACGGGCGTTGATGCACTGGCGATTGCGATTGGTACTTCTCACGGTGCTTATAAATTCAGCCATCCGCCCACTGGTGAGACGCTGGCAATCGCAAGGATCAAGGAAATCCATGCACGGATTCCCAATACGCATCTGGTCATGCATGGTTCTTCCTCGGTCCCACAGGAATGGCTCAAAATCATCAACGAATATGGTGGTGATATGGGTGAGACTTATGGTGTGCCTGTCGAGGAAATTGTGCAGGGCATCAAGCATGGCGTGCGTAAGGTCAATATTGATACAGATCTGCGTATGGCTTTTACCGGGGCTGTCAGGCGCTATCTGGCCCAAGATGCTAATCGGCATGAGATCGATCCAAGAAAATTTCTGGCGGCTGCGACGCAATCCATGCAAGCGATATGTCTTGCGAGATTTGAGGCCTTTGGCTCTGCTGGTCAGGCAGCCAGAATTAAGCCCTTGAGTATGGGTGAAATGGCCAAGCGTTATTAAGTTCTCACTTCTGAAGTTGATTGCCTTGGTGACTTCGGGCTTAGCCTCATCTGCGGTATAATGCACACACAAAAGCACAAGTCGTAGCCTGTGCTAACACTATAAAATCAAGCGGTTGAGGAGATAGCCATGAGCCCGAATAAATTCAGGAGTACTGGGCAGTTGTGTTTGAGCGTTGTGGAGCAGGTATTGCTTACGTTCATCGCGGTTGCGACAGTCGTGGCAACATGCCAGCAAATCGGACATGTGTGGTTAGCAGGTACAGTATCAGTTGGTGATCTGCTGTTGTTCTTCCTCTATCTGGAAGTGATGACGATGTTAAATCACTATTTAGGCTCTGGCCGTTTGCCAGTGAGATATCCGCTTTATATCGGCATCATCGCGCTGGCCAGGTATCTGGTACTTGATATACAAGAGTTGGAGGCATGGCGCATATTTGCCGTCTCCTGCTCGATTTTAATGATTGCCGTTGCAATACTGATCGTGCGTTACGGGCATGTACGTTTCCCTTATACCGATGGTACTGATCTGCAGTCCAAATAATTTGTGGAGTATTTGTTTTGACTCAACCTCTCATGCAGTCCAGCATCAAGAGCCTGAAACTGATTAATCAGGGCAAGGTGCGTGATATTTACGATATTGATGCCAGCAAGATGCTGCTAGTTGCAACAGACCGTCTTTCTGCGTTTGATGTGATTCTGCCTACGCCTATTGTCGATAAAGGCACTGTGTTGACCGAGATCGCCAATTTCTGGTTTGAGAAGCTAGGTCATATCATCCCGAATCATCTGACTGGTATAGACCCTGATACTGTGGTGACTGACCCTGCCGAGAAGGCGCAACTGGGTAAGCGTGCGCTGGTGGTGAAAAAGCTCAAACCTTTACCTATTGAAGCAATCGTTCGCGGCTATCTGGCTGGTTCCGGCTGGAAAGAATATAAGGCGAGCAATACAGTGTGTGGGATCAGATTGCCAGCAGGCTTACAAGAGGCCTCACAATTGCCAGCGCCTATCTTTACGCCATCAAGCAAGGCGGATGTGGGTGACCATGATGAGAACATCACACTGGAAAAGTGTGCACAACTGCTAGGTAATGAGTTAGCCGAGAAGGTCGCAAAAGTAAGCATTCGCCTATATAAGGAAGCTGCTGAATACGCATTGACTCGTGGGATTATCATTGCAGACACTAAATTTGAATTTGGCCTGGATGATGCTGGAGAGCTTTACCTGATAGATGAGGTACTCACGCCTGATTCGTCGCGGTTCTGGCCAGCAGATCAGTATGTAGTGGGCAAAAATCCCCCCAGTTTTGATAAGCAATATGTACGTGATTGGCTAGAAGCATCAGGCTGGGCGAAAACGCCGCCAGCACCAGAGCTGCCAGCAGAAGTGGCAGCTAAAACCAGTGAAAAGTATCGCGAAGCCTACTTGCGTTTGACAGGTAAGGAGCTGGTGATCTGAGGCAACAACTTAGCCGTTTAGCGAAGACGCTTCAGACGGAGTTTTTGGTTTATCGCGAAGTTTTACGACATCCTGAAACACCGATGTTGGCAAAATTTTTACTAGGAATGGCAGTAGGGTATGTGCTGTTGCCATTTGATTTGATCCCGGATTTTATCCCGGTCATCGGGCAGTTGGATGATCTGGTAATTGTGCCGTTGTTGATCTATCTTGCATTAATGATGATCCCCGCAAGGATCGTCGAGCAATGCAGGGAAACCATAAGGAAGCAAACAGTAATATGAGTGATATCGATCAGTTAATAAAAGGCTATCAGCGCTTTCACAATAACTACTTTGTGGGTGATGAACCATTGTTTGGCGAACTTAGTCAAGGCCAGAATCCTAGTACTCTGGTTATCGCATGTTCAGACTCACGCGTCGATCCTGCGATTGTCATGGATTCGAAGCCTGGTGATTTGTTTGTGGTGCGAAATGTGGCCAATCTGGTACCACCCTATGAAAAGGGCGGCGGTTACCACGGCGTCAGTGCTGCGCTGGAGTTTGGTGTTTGCGGGCTCAAGGTACAGAATATTATTGTGATGGGTCACAGGCAGTGCGGTGGTATCAAAGCCTTAGCTGAAGGCGTGCCTGATGGTATTGACGGTGAATTCATTCGCCCTTGGGTAAGTATCGCCAGCCGTGCGCATGAGCGTGTGCAAGTCGAGCATCCTGATGCTTCAAAGAATGAGATTGCCTGTGCATGCGAACTTGGCGGCATTATTGTCTCATTAGAAAACTTGCAGACATTCCCCTTCATTAAGTCTGCTCTGGCAGAGGGTAGCCTGACCTTGCATGGTTGGTATTTCGATATTGAAACAGGTGACATGTCTGTCTATAACCCTGAAACATTGCGTTTCGACAAGATAGATTAATTTTTTTGTATAAGTTGAGGATGTAATTGTGGCTTTAATGAATGTGCCTAGCGGCAAAGATTTACCAAATGATTTCAACGTAATTATTGAGATCCCGATGCAGGGTGACCCAGTTAAATATGAAGTGGATAAGGAAAGCGGCGCGATTTTCGTCGACCGTTTCATGGGTACTGCCATGCAATATCCATGTAACTATGGCTATATCCCTCACACTTTGTCAGAAGATGGTGACCCGGTTGATGTGCTGGTGATTACGCCTGTGCCATTGATTCCTGGTGTAGTGGTGCGTTGCCGCCCACTGGGTATGTTGAAGATGACTGACGAAGCTGGCCCTGATGCCAAGGTGCTGGCTGTGCCGGTAGAGAAGGTATGTGGTTTGTACAACCACTTCAAGACCTATGAAGATGTATCAGCCTGGCGTTTGAAGATGATCTCTCACTTCTTTGAACACTACAAAGATCTGGATGCTGGCAAGTGGGTGAAGATTGATGGCTGGATGGGCATTGATGATGCTCGCGAAGAAATCATGTCTGGCGTTAAGCGTTATGATGCTGAAGAAGTAAAACCACATTTCTAAGAAGCAAGCTTGTTAGCTTGGTAAGAAATAAAAAAGGCAGCCTAGGCTGCCTTTTTTATTGGCCTAGGATTACAGCAAAGGCACGATCAGTAGTGCCACGATATTGATAATCTTGATCAATGGGTTCACAGCTGGGCCAGCGGTATCCTTGTATGGATCGCCAACAGTATCACCAGTCACTGCCGCTTTATGGGCGTCAGAGCCTTTACCGCCGTGGTGGCCATCTTCGATGTATTTCTTCGCATTATCCCAGGCACCGCCACCAGTACACATGGAGATGGCGACGAACAGGCCAGTGACGATGGTGCCCATAAGCAAGCCACCCAGAGCAACTGGGCCTAACAGCAGACCAACTGCGATAGGCACAGCCACTGGCAGGAGTGATGGAATCATCATTTCCTTTATGGCGGCGGTGGTCAGCATATCCACAGCTTTGCCATATTCCGGCTTGGCGGTGCCTTCCATGATGCCCTTGATATCGCGGAACTGGCGACGTACTTCTTCTACCACTGCACCAGCAGCACGACCTACCGCTTCCATTGCCATAGCGGCGAACAGGAATGGGATCAGACCGCCGATGAAGAGGCCGATAATGACCAGCGGGTCACTTAGGTCGAACTTCACATCGATGCCAGCGCCTTGTAGTTTGTGTGTGTAATCGGCAAACAATACCAGTGCAGCCAAACCGGCAGAGCCAATCGCGTAGCCCTTGGTCACGGCCTTGGTGGTGTTACCCACCGCATCCAGTGGGTCGGTTACATCACGTACTTCTTTTGGCAAGCCAGCCATTTCAGCGATACCACCTGCGTTATCGGTGATCGGGCCGTACGCATCCAGCGCGACTACGATACCTGCCATACTCAACATCGATGTGGCGGCAATCGCGATGCCATACAAGCCACCAAGATGATAAGAAGCGAAGATGGCGATACACACAGAAATCACAGGCCATGCTGTGGATTTCATGGAGATACCGATACCAGCGATAATGTTGGTCGCATGGCCAGTAGTGGAAGCTTGCGCTACGTGTTGCACCGGCGCGTAATCGGTGCCGGTGTAGTACTCGGTAATCCAGACCAGCGCTGCAGTCAGCACCAAGCCTACAGCACAGGCACCAAATAGTGCGTTGGCACTGATGGCTTGTTCTCCAGCCGTGACGCCGTCAGGGAACAGTTTCATCGTCACAAAGTAGAACGCAATGAGTGACAATACACCAGCAACAGCCAAGCCTTTATATAGGGCTGGCATGACGTTCTTCATGCCAGGCGAAGCCTTGACAAAGAAGCAACCAACGATAGAAGCGACGATGGAAACAGCACCCAACATCAATGGGTAAACCACACCGTTAGAGCCAGCATTTGTCAGCAACAGGCCACCAAGTACCATAGTGGCAATCAAGGTCACAGCATAGGTTTCAAAGAGATCAGCCGCCATGCCAGCACAGTCCCCGACGTTGTCACCAACATTGTCAGCAATCACAGCTGGGTTGCGTGGGTCATCTTCCGGGATGCCAGCCTCGACTTTACCAACAAGGTCAGCGCCTACGTCTGCACCCTTGGTAAAAATACCGCCACCAAGGCGGGCGAAGATGGAGATCAGTGAAGAGCCAAATGCTAGGCCGATGAGCGGGTTGAGGTCGGTTGCGTTCTCGCCGCCGAGGAAGGCATAAAAGCCAGCCACGCCTAGCAAGCCCAGACCAACCACCAGCATGCCAGTAATTGCCCCGCCTTTAAAGGCGACATCCAGTGCTGGTCCTATGCCATGGGTGGCAGCCTGTGCTGTACGCACATTGGCACGCACTGAGACGTTCATGCCGATGAAGCCACAAGCACCAGACAGGAATGCGCCTACTACAAAGCCAATAGCAGTGGTCTTACCAAGAAAGATTGCAATCAGGATTGCCAGTATGACACCGACGATTGAAATGGTTTTGTATTGACGTGCCAGATAGGCGGCGGCGCCTTGTTGTATGGCCCCAGAGATTTCTTGCATAAGCGCATTACCTGCGGGCTGTGCAAAAATCCACTTACTCATTACTGCACCGTAGGCTACAGCCAGAAAGGCTGCCCCCAAGGCTGACATTATTGCTACTGACATGACCTCTCCTATCAAATTTTTAATTATTAGGAGACTCCAAATCATTCCGCCTTACGCCACTTTGCAATCTGGAATTAATTCAGAGTTCCAAAGTTAAAACAAACAACGTAAAAAACTAACGATAATGCTGATAATGCCCAAACAAGTGGCAATTTCATTATGTCATTAAATTGACTGGCTCAACAACCACTATTCGCCGACTTGTAGCAGCAAACCCTTGACTCTGGCAGCGTGGAAATAAGCCAGAAATGCAGCAATCCCGGCAGCCAGATAAATCAGGTTGAGCAGAATCGCAGCATAGAGATGATGAGTATTGAATGTGTGCTGGAAAAGTAGCTCTCGCATTCCTTCAAACACATGGCTTGCGGGCAGACACCAAGCAACTGGTTGCAGCCAAACTGGCAGAACGGCAACCGGATAGTAAATTGCACATAAAGGTTGCAGCGCAAAGACAGCGATCCATGCGACGCTTTCAGCACCAAGGCCATAGCGCAGAACGATACCTGATACAAGTAAGCCTATTGCCCAACCCATGACAATTAGGTTGAGAAAGAAGCTGATCAAGGGAACCCCCATCTCAAAGATGTTGTAATCAAAAAGGAAAATAGCAGCTATTGCTGCGCCACCTACCCCAATCAAGGTACGTATCAGGCTCATGGTAATGAGGGCAACGACCAGCTCGTAAGGGCGTAATGGGCTGACAAACAAATGACTAAGATTGCGAGACCACATTTCTTCCATGAAGATCAGTGCGACACCGAGTTGACCGCGAAACAGTACATCCCAAAGTAAAACTGCAGAAATCAGTATGCCTGCTGCTTGGGCGACATAGCTGCTATTGTTTTTAAGCGATAGGGTAATGAAGCCCCAAAGTATCATTTGTACAGTGGGCCAGTAGATCATTTCTATAATGCGTGGCCACGAGGTTCGAAGTAGATACAGATGACGTAAAACCATGGCACCTATACGTCTGGGGGAAAAGATGATGTCTTTGCTGATCATGAACTTTTTCCCTGTCGTTCCTGATTGCGGGCAATATCAATAAATACCTCTTCCATATTGCTCAGGCCATATTTGGAGATGAGCAGCTGTGGTGATCCAGCGTCAACCACGCTACCTTGTCTTAATATGATGACCTCGGTACACATCCGCTCAACTTCGGCCATGTTGTGGGATGCCAGTAATATGCTTGCTCCTGTGCGTTTCTGGTAGTTTTCCAAATGGCTGCGTATAGCGTCTGCAGTATCCGGGTCTAAGGATGCTGTAGGTTCGTCCAGCAACAGTAAATCAGGTTCATTGATTAGCGACTTCGCAAGAGATACCCGAGTTTTCTGCCCTGCCGACAAACTGCCATAACGCCTATCAATAAACTCACCCAGATTTAGTTCCTGAGACAGTTCTTTGATGCGCGTTTTGAGGTTGTTTAGTCTGTAGAGATGACCGTAGATGGTCAGATTCTGCCTGACAGTCAAGCGCTGCGGCAAATCAGCGTAAGGTGAGGAAAAATTGATTCTATGTAGTAGATGGTAACGGTACTTGAGCATATCCTCGCCCAGTATCCTGATGCGGCCAGAACTTGGAAGCAAAAGTCCTAGCAGCATGGCAATGGTGGTGGTTTTTCCAGCGCCATTGCCACCAAGCAAAGCAGTCGTCTGCCCCTGCTTGATATTGAAGCTGATGTTGTTGACTGCCAGAACTTGGTCGAATTGCTTACTCAGGCTATCTACTTCAATGACATACTGGTTTGATTCTTTAATCAAACAATCCCCCAAAGCATTCTCAATCCCACACAGAGCAGTAATAACGCAAACAGCTTCTTAAGTGTGCTAATTGGTAGCTTATGCGCTAACTTGGCACCTAGAGGTGCAGTAACTACGCTGCTAAGTGCGATTCCAATAAAGGCGGGAAGATAGACAAAGCCGATGCTGTATGCCGGTAGAGTGGCACTCTCACCTGAATGCATGCCAGTGATGATAAATCCCGCTGTGCCAGCAATCGCGATTGGCAAACCGATTGCAGCTGAAGTTCCTATGGCGAGGCGCATATTGATTTTGCAATGGTTGAGATAAGGTACTGAGAGTGTGCCTCCGCCAATGCCAACCAAGCTGGAGATAATGCCGATTAAGATGCCTGCTGTGGCATTCTGTATTCTGGCAACATCATAGCTAGAACCACTTTCGTTTGCAGATTTGGCTGGGGCTGACATTAGTTTGATTGCAACCAGAATCACGAATACAGAAAAAATCGCTTTTAACCATAGTGTGTTGAGTAGCGAGGCTATGAATGCACCAGATAAGGTCCCCAATATGATGTATGGAGACAATTGCCAAAATACTGACCAGTTTACATTCCGCCTGCTGTGATGGGCTCTGGCCGATGACGCTGAGGTGAAAATAATGCTTGCCAGGGATGTCCCCAATGCGAGATGCATTAGTGATGCTTCAGCAAAGCCCAGTTTCTGGAACAAGTAGGTCAGTATCCCTACGATGATGATGCCGCCGCCTACTCCAAATAATCCAGAAAGCAGCCCTGTGAGGGCTCCGGTAATCAGGTAATAAATAAATTCCATCTGTGACTTATTAGCTTTCTTTAACGCGGCTAGCTAGTCTGTCCAGCACTTCTGCCAGAGTTGACCCTTCAAGTTTTTCCGCTAATTCTTTGAGATTCTTTGATGCATTTTCACTGAGGTTACGAGGCGGCTTTTGCCTGTTTGCCGCATGAGATTGCACTTGCACTAGAACGCGAATTGAAGTAACTTCAAGCTCTTGCTTTTGCAACTTGGTTAGCAGGCTTGGTAATAATAATTTAATTTTCGCAGCGATTGCGCCATTATCCGCATAGACGGTTAAGCGCTTATGTTTGATGCTGGTGGCCTGAGTATGATTTTTCAGGGCATCGGGCACGATAGAATTCCAGATTTTTTGCGAGGCAGCGATGCTGTCTGCCTGACTTGCAAGGGATGCAAGCTCGGCATGATCAACAAAAATGGATTTGATTTGCCGCACGCGGGGAATCTCCCAAAAAGGGGAATTGAATGAATGTAATTTTCGTCTCTAACAATATGGCGAAGGCTAGGACTTTGACTCTGGTTCAAGCCGCATTGCTATTGGTGCTGATTATTGCAGTTACAGTAATGTTGACGCTGAGCGTTATTGTGCCACAGAGCGATGGTAAGCACCAAGGAGTCAAATCCTTGCTGCCCTCGCCATTGCATTTTTCGCTACATAATCCACAACAACATATCAATGCTTTGGCCATGCAGTTGGGTGAGATTCAGGCGCGTGTGATGCGTCTAGATGCACTTAGTGAGCGTCTGTCCAAATTGGCGGGAATGAAAGACAAAGATTTGGAAACTGTTGCTCAGGAACCTGGGAGAGGTGGTCCTCAAGTTGCTGCTTATGTTTTAAGTGAAAACGATCTGGATAAAAGTATTGTGGAGCTAAGTGATCAGATTCAACAGCGTAGCGATAGGCTAGCAATGTTAGAGTCGATGTTGGTTCAGCAGAGTTTAAAAAAGAATACATTACCCAGCAGTGCACCAATCGAAGCAGCTTACAATTCATCCAGTTACGGTTATCGTGTTGATCCTTTTACAGGCAAGATGGCGTTTCATGAAGGCTTGGATTTTACCGCCGAAGTGGGAACCCCAATCTATGCAGCAGCTGGAGGTATAGTTGCTGCTGCCGAGGTGACACCGGATTATGGTAAAATCATCAAGATAGATCATGGGTCAGGTTATGAGACTCGGTATGCACACACTTCTGTCATGCTCGTCAAAGTTGGCGATCGCGTTGAAAAAGGCCAGTTGATTGCTCGTGTTGGTAATACTGGGCGTTCAACAGGTGCCCACTTGCATTTCGAAGTGCGTTTGAATGGTACGCCATTGGACCCACGTAAGTATGTGCAGAATTAAAAAAAGATAGAACTGTAGAACTAAGTAAGCGAAAAACTGTTTAATTTCAGATAATCCAAATTCTTCAAAGTTAACCAAGAGGTTTCCGCAGCGGCGGAAAGTCGGTGTCCGTTCATGTTATCCAAGCTGGTCAAACAAATTTTTGGTAGTCGTAACGATAGGCTAGTCAAACAATACTTTAACATCGTTTCAGTTATCAATGGCTTGGAGCCTGCAATGCAGGCTTTGAGTGATGATGGCTTACGTGCCAAGACAGAAGAGTTCAAACAGCGTTATCAAAATGGCGAAACTCTGGAAAAGCTATTGCCAGAAGCATTCGCAGTTGTGCGTGAAGGTGGTCGCCGTGCCTTGGAGATGCGTCACTTTGATGTTCAGCTAATCGGCGGCATGGTGCTCAACGCGGGCAAGATCGCAGAAATGCGAACAGGTGAAGGTAAGACGCTGGTTGCTACTCTTCCTGCATATCTAAATGCACTGACTGGCAAAGGCGTGCATGTCGTGACTGTCAACGACTATCTGGCCAAGCGGGATGCTGAGTGGATGTCCAAGTTATATAACTTCCTTGGGCTGTCAGTTGGTATCAACCTTTCCCAGATGCCGCATGCGGAGAAACAAAAAGCCTATGCCGCAGACATTACATATGGCACCAATAACGAATTCGGATTCGATTACCTGCGCGATAATATGGTCTACACCGCTGATGAGCGCGTGCAACGTGCCTTGAGTTATGCGCTGGTGGATGAAGTCGACTCCATCCTGATTGATGAAGCGCGCACGCCGCTGATTATTTCTGGTCAGGCGGATGACAGTATTGATTTGTATGTTCAGATGAATGGTATTGCCGCCAATTTGATTCGTCAGCAGGAAGAAGAAGGCGAAGGCGATTTCTGGGTAGACGAGAAATCGCAACAGGTATTACTCTCAGAACAGGGCCATGAGCATGCAGAGGCTTTACTGACACAGGCCGGATTGTTACCCGAGGGAGGTAGTCTTTATGATGCTGCCAATATTAGCCTTGTGCATCACATGTATGCTGCTTTACGTGCCAGGTCGCTTTACCACCGTGATCAGAATTATGTAGTCAGGGATGGTGATGTGATTATCGTTGACGAATTCACTGGCCGTATGATGGCTGGTCGTCGCTGGTCGGATGGCTTGCATCAGGCCGTTGAAGCCAAGGAGGGTGTTGCGATTCAGAAAGAGAATCAGACGCTGGCTTCGATTACTTTCCAGAATTACTTCCGTATGTATCAAAAGCTTTCCGGGATGACCGGCACTGCCGATACTGAAGCTTATGAATTTAGCCAGATCTATGGTTTGGAGACTGTTGTGATCCCGACACACAGAACCATGCAGCGCCAAGACAATATGGATAAAGTATATCGTACTGGTAAAGAGAAATATCAGGCAGTGATTGATGATATAAAGGAGTGTCAGGGACGAGGTCAGCCAGTGCTGGTTGGGACTACTTCAATTGAAAACTCTGAACTAATTTCCAGTCTGCTGACTCAGGCTAACCTCGAACACCAAGTACTCAATGCGAAACAGCATGAGCGTGAAGCACAGATTATTGTGCAAGCTGGGCGCTCAGGCATGATCACGATCGCTACTAATATGGCGGGTCGTGGTACTGACATTGTTCTAGGTGGAAATCCTGAGCCTGAGATAGCCGCAATTCGCAGCAATCCAGAACTGTCAGATGCTGATAAAGAATCTCAGGTTGCTGCAGTCAAAGCTGAATGGCAAAAACTGCATGATGCTGTCTTGGCTTCTGGCGGCTTACATATCATCGGTACCGAGCGACATGAATCTCGCCGTGTAGATAACCAGTTGCGTGGACGCTCTGGCCGGCAGGGTGATCCCGGCTCAAGCCGCTTCTACTTGTCATTGGAAGACCAGTTGCTACGTATTTTTGCTTCTGATCGCGTAGCTGCGATCATGGAAAGACTAAAGATGCCTGATGGTGAGGCAATTGAGCATCCATGGGTCACAAGGGCGATCGAAAATGCCCAGCGCAAGGTTGAAGGTCGAAATTTTGATATCCGTAAACAATTGCTTGAATACGATGATGTTGCCAATGATCAGCGTCGGGTAATCTATCAACAACGAAATGAATTGCTCGAGGCAGCAGATATTGCCGAAACCATCACGGCAATGCGCGAAGATGTGATCAATAGCCTGATGGCAGTTTATATCCCGCCAGACAGTGTAGAAGAGCAATGGGATGTTGCAGGTCTTGAAAGCGCACTCGAAGCTGAATTAGGCATGATCATTCCTTTACGGACCATGCTTGAAAATAACCCGGATTTACATGAAGAAACTATTCGTGAACATATCACAGAAGCAGCTAATAAGGCTTACTTAGCTAAAGAGCAAATGGCGAGCGCTGATGTCATGCGCCAGTTTGAGCGTGCTGTCATGCTACAGATTCTGGATAACCATTGGCGCGAGCATTTGGCTGCACTTGATCACCTTCGTCAGGGCATTCATCTGCGTTCTTATGCCCAGAAAAATCCTAAGCAGGAATATAAGCGTGAAGCGTTTGAATTATTCAGCCTGTTACTCGATACAGTCAAGAGTGAAGTGACCAAGGTTACGATGTTGGTTCAGGTCAAGAATGAGGCTGATGTTGAAGCAGTGGAAAAGCCTGCGGAGCCTGAAAATGTACGTTACCAGCATGCTGATTTTGATGAGGCACTAGGTGCCGCGCCTCCCGAAGAAATCGAATCAGCTGCCATGCCAGTCGAACGAGAAGGTGTGAAAGTTGGTCGTAACGATCCTTGCCCTTGTGGATCTGGTAAAAAATATAAACAGTGTCATGGTAAATTGAGTTAACGATGGCTACAGAAGAAATTGTTTCTCCGTGTATTGGGGTATGCGCAATCAGCGAAGCTAGTGGTTTGTGTGCAGGATGCTTCCGTACTCTGGAAGAAATCCAAGGCTGGTGGGATATGACTGGTGAGCAGCGTGAAGGTGTCATGCAAGCATTGGCACAACGAGAGAACGAAGCATTTAACTTTGGCGATTAATTTGCCGATAATATAACCGGGGCAACCCGGTTTTTTTATTTTAAATGTGAGGCGTCCGTGATGCGCTTAATTTTCTGGTCGACAATGCTTGCTTTGTTATTGGCAGTAAAAGCACGGGCTGCAGGCGAAGAAACTGATATACAGGGTTATCCTGCAATGCCCTCAGCAAGTCAAAGTGCTGTGCAATCCCAAACCAGACCACTAATTGTTTTGCCCCCGGATGCATTGCAAGGCCACACTTTGGTATTGCCTTTACCGGGGGAGCCGCCAGCTGCAGTAATTCTGAAAAGGAATTCAATAGAGACGGTCCCGCTCACCCAGCCGCCATTACCGAAATCAGGCAATCCCTCCAAGAAAAAACCACTGGATCCAGTGGTGTATTGAATCTCAACCCATCCTAAGGACTACTGAAAAAGCTTGGTCTGTTTGTTGATAAGTCTGCTTTTCGGGAATATGGCGCTAAATGTGCTCCCTTTTCCGAACTCGCTCTGGATTTCAAGTCGCGCCTGATGTCGCGATAGAATATGTTTGACAATAGATAACCCGAGCCCAGTGCCACCAGTCTCTCTGGACCGGCTTCTGTCGACACGATAAAAACGCTCTGTCAGTCTGTCAATATGTTTCTGTTCAATGCCGATACCTGTGTCCTGAACACTAAAGACACCTTCATTATTTCTTGATTCCCATCGCATATGGATTTCGCCGCCGTCAGGTGTATAGCGTATAGCATTGCTGACCAAATTACCTAGCGCGCTATGCAGTTCTTGTTGTGAGCCTTTCAGCCCAAGCATAGAATCCACATCCAAAGTGATAATATGGCGGCCATTGCTGAGGCTTTGTGATTCGTGATGGATCATATGCAGCAATGATGCGACATCGATTTCTGAGTCTTGAGGGACTGTTGCCCCACTCTCTAACTGGGATAGCGTCAGTAAGTCTTCTATAAGCAGTCTCATGCGGTTAGTCTGATCCTGCATCATGGAGAAATAGGTGCGTGTGGATTCAGGCACTGCGCCTTCAATGTCATTCAGGGTTTCCAGAAAACCGCCAACGACGGTAAGCGGAGTTCTCAGCTCATGTGAAACATTGGCAATAAAGTCGCGGCGCATATGTTCGAGTTTTTCAACCTGAGTCACATCACGGCAAATCAGGAGTTTTTGATTGGCACCAAACGGAACTAACTGGATTTCAAGCGTGATTTCAGGGTTGCGCCATGATTTGAGTTTAATCGGCTCGGAGTAATCTTGCTGGTTCAGGTAACTGATGAACTCGCCATTTCTGAGCAGATAAACGATAGGCTGACCATGATCCTGTT
>Ga0265327_10001823_pt1 | contig 24916 bp, 13 predicted proteins | sample 41621metaG_FD_202089 | JGI IMG/M metagenome (GOLD analysis project Ga0265327, IMG submission 202089) | Rhizosphere microbial communities from Carex aquatilis grown in University of Washington, Seatle, WA, United States - 4-16-21 metaG | ecosystem: Host-associated > Plants > Roots > Rhizosphere...
TAAAAGTTACAAACGCCAGTACAATCGAAATTCCATGTAAGTTTTTCATAATTGATTTGTTGAATTATTGTTTTTTAATTTGTAATAATATCTGACTCCACGAAAAAAACCGTATATCATCAAAAAGACCCCGAAAATAGTTCTGATAGTTTTGTCGATATAAGTGAAATAGCCCGAATATATGATTGTCAAACCAAAACCGATGTAGAAAAAAACCATAATTATACCGAAGTATAACATTGCTCTCGAAAATATGTTTCTGGAATCCAGCATAATATTAAAAAATAATTCGTTTCTGCAATTTAAAAAACGGCAACTAAAATATTAACTATTTTATAAATATTGCACAATTTGCAATTTATTTTGATAAACAAATTTAATTTACTGTCATTTCGCCCGAAATTGAAATTTTTAATAATTCAACTGCGCGGTCGTGCGAAAAATTTTGTCCCAACACAAACATTAGTTTTGTAATTGCTGCTTCGGTCGTAATGTCGTAGCTGCTAATTACTCCGGATTTCTGCAATTCGACGCTTGTTTGATAGCGTCCCATTTCAACACTACCGGCAGCGCATTGTGTTACATTTAAAACAACAATGCCTTTTTTGCAGGCGTTTGTTATGCCATCTATAAACCATTTATCGGTAGGCGCGTTGCCCGAACCATACGTTTCAAGGACAAGTCCTTTTAAATTTTTTATATTCAAAACTGCGTCCACTTGTAGCTTCCCGATTCCGGGAAACATTTTTAAAATGGCTACATTGTTTGTAAGTTTGGTGTGTATATTAAATTTTTTATTGTCAACAGGATAATGTATCGCAGCCATGTTGTAATTTATTCGTATTCCAGCTTCTGCCAAAATCGGATAATTTTCTGAACGAAAAGCGTTAAAATTTTCTGCATGATTTTTTGTTGTCCGATTTCCGCGATACAATTGGTTTTCGAAAAAGATGCAAACTTCAGGTACAATTGATTTTCCATTAATTTTTGACGCCGCAATTTCGATGGCAGCAATCAGATTGTCTTTTCCGTCGGTGCGCAACGTACCGATTGGTAATTGCGATCCGGTGAAAATTACAGATTTTCTATTATTTTCCAGCATAAAACTCAACGCCGACGCAGAGTACGACATGGTGTCTGTTCCATGTAATACAACAAAACCGTCAAATTTTTCGTAATTATTTTTTAAAATATTTGCAATTCTTACCCAATCTTTGTGGTTTATGTTTGATGAATCGATTGGGGGTGCGAATGCAATGCTCGATAATTTGTAGCCCATTTTTTTCAACGGAACTTCTTCGGCAATTTGTTGAAAATCGAAAGGTTTTAACGAACCGGTCAACGGGTCTTTAATCATTCCGATTGTTCCGCCGGTATAGATTATCAATATCGCAGTTTCGCTCATCAGTTATGTTTTTTTAACATGACAAGTTAAAACTTGTCATGTTATATTTAAAATTTAAATAGTCGCTCAGCATTTTGGGTTGTTATTTCAACTACTTTTTCGATTTCCATTTTATACGTATCAGCAACTTTTTGGGCAACATAATTAATGTAAGCGCTTTCGTTACGTTGTCCACGTTTGGGAACCGGCGTCAAATATGGCGAATCGGTTTCTAATACAATATGATTAATGTCAATGTTAGAAATTACACGGTCAAGTCCAGAATTTTTGTACGTAATTACTCCACCAACACCAATCATAAAACCATGTCCAACTGCGCGCTGTGCTTCGATTACATTGCCTCCGAAACAATGAAAAACGCCATATAAATTTTTATCATCTAAGCTTTCTAAAATTTGCAATAATTCGCTCACTGCGTTTCGCGAATGAATAACCAAAGGTAAATTATATTGTCTTGATAATAACGCTTGATGTTTGAAAACTATTATTTGTTCGGCAGTAAAAGTTTTGTCCCAATACAAATCCATGCCGACTTCGCCAATACCAAAAAACTTTTTTCTACTCAACCAATTTTCAACAATTTCGAGTTCGTCTTTATAATTATCTTTTACTGACGTTGGGTGCAGACCAATCATCGGAAAACAATTTTCGGGGAACGATTCGCTAAGTTGCATCATTCCTTCAATTGTTGTTGAATCGACGTTTGGAAGCAACATCTTTTTGACTGGAAAAGGTGCAGCCGTCAATGCACGATTGACAGTTTCGTTTCGATCGCTGTCAAATTCGTTGAGATATAAATGTGTATGTGTGTCTATTAAATACATTTTCGAATTATTTTTTTATTTCGACGGTTCTGCCGCCACGTCCCAAAGCATTGAAAACTTTTAGTTTGACATTTCCGTTTAATTGAAACGGTTTTATATAAACGGTTGAATTTTCATTTGGTTCGGAATTATCGGTTGTAAAACGGATTGTAAAACCCGGATATTCAGTATTAGCATAAACCAGACCGTCTTTGACAATTGCGCCTGCCGGTGGAATCCGGTAATTAAAGCCGCCATACAAATAATCGAGTCGTTTTAATTCCTGCAAACCAATTGTGTTTGCGAAAATATTCCAGCCTTCATCAACAGCTTTTTTACGGACATCGTCGGGTTCGAGCGATTCCCAAGTGCGTTGCGGCGCCCATGCACTTTCAGAAAAACCGATTAATTTTGGTAAAATTTGATAATCCATAAGTTCCGGTTTTGTTATATTTTCCGACCATAATTCTGCTTGCATTCCCAGAATATTTTTTTGCGCTTCGGGTTTTAGCTTTTCCATATTGGCAGCGTCTTTTGCAGTGAATGGCTCGCCCATGTTGCCGTTAAAATGCGTCGATTTAAAAATATCAAACGGACTGAAATCAAACGCTTCTTTCGTTCCAACAAAACCGCCCCAATGCAAACCCGGTTCCAAAGGATGTTTCTCATAAGACAAGTCAAAATAAAAATTCGAAACATTGCAAAGCACAATTTTGTAACCGGCATTTGCAAGTTTGTAGCTCAAGTCTTCGGAACCCCAAATGTTATTCCAAATGTAAGGAATTGCTTTTCCTGCAAACTCCGGATTCGGAATGACTTCTCCGTTTTGTCCGTTCGAAAAAGCAATTTCTTCCCAACCACAAATATTTACATTGTATTTTTCTAACAATTTTTCAATGCGTTTGAAAAAGTTTGCTTGCAAACCGAGAACGCCACCGGTAGAATTATTTTCTATCAGTTTTTTGCATTGCGGCGAGCCAAGCCACGCGCCACGCGGAACTTCGTCGCCACCGGTATGAAAATGTGTGAATGGAACTCCGGCGTCTTTATAAATTGCCTGAATTTCGTCGATTACTTTTTCGTAAAATTTATAAACCGACTCCATGCCGATACAAACCACATTGTCGTTATAAAGTTGAGCAGAAGAATATTTCGACGTGTCTTTTTCGTCGCGCAATCGATATTCGAGCGCTTCGGTTTCTTTGCCGGCTTTCATCAATTTCTGGTAACGGTTTTCCATCGACATAATTGCAGCGCGCGCATGACCGGGAACGCAAAGTTCCGGCACAATTGTTATATGTCGAACTGAAGCGTATTGCAAAATTTCGATAAAATCTTTTCGTGTATAAAAACCATTTCCATAAATGCCGGCGTTTGGAAAAGGACCGATTCCGAAATTCGGCATTAAACAATCAAATCCATTTCCGGCGTGTCCACGTTTTGAACCAACTTCGGTCAATTCAGGCAATCCGTTAATTTCGATTCGCCAGCCTTCGTCGTCCGAAAGTAATAATTGAAGAAAATTTATTTTGTAAAACGCAAACAAATCAATCAATCTCAAAACCAATTCTTTGGAATGGAAATGTCGCGACACATCTAACATCATTCCACGATAACTGAATCGTGGTGCGTCGTTTACTTGTATTTCACAAATTTCGAAAGACGGTTGCGATGTTTTAAAAATCTCAAACGGAAAGAGTGCCATCAAACTTTGGATTCCGTAGAAAACACCGGCTGCATCTGAGCCTTCGATTGTTATTCCATTTTGCGCTGATACTTTTAATTGATATGCTTCTTTTTCTATTTGATTTACTTTTATTGGCGACGTTTTTAAAACAATATTTGTACTACCTGATATTTTTTCGTCAGATATTTCGATAGTCGTTTTTAATGCTTTTGATATAACAGATTGCAAATAAACAGCTTCGGTCTTCAAATTTTTGTCGTAATAAATTTTGGTTCCTGCCGAAATTTTAAATTTACCATTGCCTTGTTTGATTGAGTATGGCGTCGGAATAATTTTCTTTATTTTTTCTGATGCAATTGGCATAATCGCGGCGTTTCGATTATAACAAAATTCGGGTGTTGCCAATGGAATTAAATCATTTTTGCTGCGGTTCATCTGTTCGTCTCTTTCGAAAGGCAACATGATGAAATTTTTGCACAGATAAATTTTTTCGTTTTTTGTATTTTCGTCAACCACAAAATACAATCCTGCCGGAGCTTGCGCATTGCCAATCATTGCGCCATTCATTTCATACGGAATGGAAATTTTTTCGCCGGGTTTTAAACTGAATTTTTTGCCGGGTGCGAAACGGTACAAATCGCCATTGACGTGCTCAACAATACCGGTATCGGATTTCGCCGGAACAATCTGAAATGTCGTTTGATTAAAATATAGTTGCCAATTGTTGTCTTCCAAAACTTTATCGCTTTTGTTTTCGAAAGTAAACACTGCGCGACAAATTCCTTTGTCCGAAATAAAATTACTTTGCAATTCCCAACTTACAAAAATCTTGTCGCATAAAACCTTGGATGAATTGTCCATTTTGCAAGCAAAATTTATTATCAACAAAAAGCCGATAAGTACCGAAAATTTATTTTTATTTTTCATTGCACAAAAAAGATTTTTAATTTATTTATTTTTAATTGACAGACTCCACAAACCAATGTAAGTTATCAAACCGTTTAAAATCAAAAGTTCAAAACCGAATTTGTATCCATTAAACCATGCCACAGAATTTTCGCTTAAAACATAACAAATTATTGGCGACAGCAAACAAACGATTGGTACAAATTTATCAAGTAATTGACGTTTACTAAACAAACCAAACGAATACAAACCAAGTAATGGTCCGTACGTGTAACCTGCAACTGTAAAGAGTTTGTCAATAACGGCACGGTCATTTATTATGCGAAAAATGACAATAACAAACAGTAAAACAAATGCAAACGCTATGTGAACACGTTGACGAATTTTTGTGATTTGCAGTTCGGTCAGGTTTTTGTCTTTCAATCGAAGAAAGTCAATACTAAATGAAGTTGTAAGCGATGTCAACGCTCCGTCGGCGCTCGGATATGCTGCCGAAATTAGTCCGACTAAAAAAACCAATCCCGCAACCGGACTCAAATATTTAATGGCAATTAGTGGAAATAAATCGTCGGTGCGCGTTGGCAGGGGAATATTTTTTTGCGACGCATAGACTAAAAGAACTGCGCCCAAAATGAGAAACAATAAATTTACAAAAATCAATACAAAACTGAAACTGAACATATTTTTTTGTGCATCGCGAATGTTGCGGCAACTCAGATTTTTTTGCATCATTTCCTGATCGAGACCTGTCATTACAATCGAAATAAATGCGCCACTTAAAAACTGTTTGACAAAGAAACGTTTGTCATGCCAATCGGTAACAATCATTTTAGAATATGGTCCGTTAAAAATATTCGAAATCAATCCATGAAAACCGAGATTCAAATCTTTCATAATCAAATAAACCGAAACGACTACTGCCAACAACATAAATGTCGTTTGTAAAGTGTCTGTCCAGATTATTGTTTTTATGCCACCTTTAAATGTGTATAATATAATGAGTAAAATAAAAATTGTGGTTGTCAATACAAATGGAATTCCCCAAGCGTCGAAAACAAAAATTTGCAAGACATTTACAACCAAAAACATTCTAAAAGACGCACCAATTGTTCGCGACAAAAGAAAAAAGAATGCTCCGGTTTTATATGACCAAAAACCAAATCGCTGGTCGAGATAAGTATAGATTGATGTGAGATTTAATTTGTAATATAGCGGCATTAAAACTGTTGCAATTACAGTGTATCCAACTAAATATCCAAACACAACCATCATATACGAAAATTGTGTTGAACCGACCCAACCCGGCACCGACATAAATGTTACGCCCGACAACGAAGCGCCAATCATTCCATACGCAATTACAAACCAGGGCGACGTTTTGTTGCCAATAAAAAAACCATCGTTGTTTGCCTTGCGCGATGTAATCCACGTAATGATAAACAGCATTGCGGTATATGCTAAAAATACAGATAGAATGAGGGTTGGAGTCATCTTTTTAATTAAGAATTAAGAATTATAAATTATGAATTAAACAAAAAAATTCGTAATTCATAATTCGTAATTATTTAAGCTAATGCGTCATATAAAATTTCGACCGGATGTTTTGCAATTTTACCAGTTCCGTCTTTAATCTGGCAACGACAACTCGTTCCAGAAGCAGCTACTAAAACATCATCAGGCAAATTATTGATATATGGGAAAAGTACCATTTCGCCAATTTGCATAGATAATTTGTAATGTTCTTTTTCATATCCAAACGAACCAGCCATACCGCAACAACCCGAAGGAATTTCTATAACTTCGTAATATTTAGGAAATGACAGAATTTGTTTTGAAAACGCAATTGAACTTATAGCTTTTTGCTGACAATGACCGTGTAAATATACAGTTGCTTTTTGCAAAGTAAATTGACTTTTGGAAATATGCCCTTTGTCCATTTCGCTTGCCAGAAATTCTTCTATGGTAAAACAATTCTTTGCCAGATTCTGCGCCATTTTTCTATGTGCATCACCAACCAAATCGGGATATTCGTCTCTGAAAGTCAATATTGCCGATGGTTCAATACCAATCAATGGTGTTTCGCTCGAAATAATTTCATTAAAAATCTTTACATTTTTCAAAGCAATTTTCTTCGCTTTAATAATCATGCCTTTCGACAAAAATGTACGTCCGCTTTCGAAATGTTTTGGAATAAAAACTTCGTATCCCAAGCTTGTCAATAACCTGATAGTTTTTATACCGATTTCTGTATCATTGAAATTCGTAAATTCGTCATTAAAAAGATAAACAAGATTGTGATGGTCATTGGTAAATTCATCAATATTTTTCGGACGTCGTTTGCGAATCGTAAACGAATTGAGTTGATGCAAATATTTTTCAGTCCAACGTTCGAGCGTAATATTATACAAAAGCGGCAGATTACGTTTTGACGCAAATCCAAACATTTTTTTGAAAATGGATGACGTAATTTTGTTCTCCATTAAAAAATTGAAAATAGATGGCGACTTTGCTGCCAATTTATTCAAAGCAGAAAAATTAGCAATCAGTCTTGTTCTTAAAGGCACACCATGCGCGTTATAATAATGTTGCAGAAACTCTGCCTTTAATTTTGCAACGTCAACACTCGACGGACATTCCGATTTACAAGCTTTGCACGACAAACATAAATCGAAAATATCATACAATTCTTTGTAGTCGAAAGGATTTTTTTTGTCTGATTGTGTTATAAATTCGCGCAACATATTTGCCCGCGCGCGTGTTACATTTCGTTCGTCGCGCGATGCTTGAAAACTTGGGCACATTACTCCGCCAATAATCGATGATTTGCGACAGTCGCCCGAACCGTTGCATTTTTCGGCTGCCCGCACGATCCCCTGTGTGTCGCTAAAATCTAAATAAGTTTCTATTTTTTTTGTTGACACATTCGGCTCGTATCGCAGATGCGAGTTCATCGATTCGGTATTTGTTATTTTACCCGGATTTAAAATATTTTCAGGGTCCCAAGTTTTCTTAATTTCCTTTAACAAGTTGTAATTGCGCTCACCGATAATAATTGGAATAAATTCGCCACGCACACGACCATCGCCATGTTCGCCACTAAAAGAACCTCTATATTTCTTGACAAGTAAAGCTGTCTCCTTAGCAATTATTCTGAAAAGCTCCACGTCGTCTTGTTTCTTCAAATCCAATATCGGACGGATGTGCAATTCGCCGCTGCCAATGTGTGCGTGATAAACACAGTCTAAATTATATTTGCTCAAAATGAGTTTAAATTCTTTAATATAATTTGGCAAATCGGCTGGTTTAACGGCGGTGTCTTCGATAAATGAAACCGGTTTTGCGTCGCCAACCATGTTAGACAATACACCAAGTCCGGCTTTGCGCAAATTCCAGACTTTATTAATATCGCTGCCCCAAATCAATGGGAAATGGTAGCCCAGATGCAATGATTGCATTTCGGTTTCGATACTTTTTGTAAGCGCAAATATTTCATCGCGCGTGGGACGTGCAAATTCGATTATTAAAATCGAACCTGGGTCGCCTTTTACGAACGATCGGTTTTTCTGTTGCTCTAAATTTCCTTTTGTGAGATTTAAAATTGAATGATCCATCAGTTCTACTGCACCCGGATTGTATTTTAGCGCAACCAGATTTGCCTGAAGCGCGTCTTCCAAAGTCTGAAAATGCACTGCCATCACAGCTTTTTCTTTTGGGGGCAAGTCAACCAGATTTAATTTTATTTCGGTAATGAAAGCTAAAGTGCCTTCGGAGCCGGCTATCAGTTTACAAAAGTTAAATGGTGCACCAACTTTGTTAAACGGAACGCATTCGATAAGTTGGTCAATGGCATAACCGGTATTTCGCCGCCAGATTGCGGGATCGGGATATTCTTCTTTTATATGGGCGACATTCTCTGATTTTGAAAGAATGTCGTTAATTTGTCGGTAAATTTTATTCTCTAATCTTTCACCCTGACATTTTAAATCGAACTCGGCTGCCGATAATGGTTTGAAAAGAACTTCGCTGCCATCGCTTAGTATTGCTTTAACCGACAAAAGATGATCGCGCGTTGAACCGTAAATTAATGAATGAGAACCGCAGGCATTGTTGCCAACCATACCACCAATCGCACAACGGTTTGACGTAGAAGTTTCGGGGCAAAAAAATAATCCGTAAGACTCCAGATATTTATTTAATTCATCGAGCACCACGCCGGGTTGAACTTTTACCCAATGTTGTTCTTCATTCATTTCGATTATTTGTGTTAAATGACGCGAAACATCAACTACAAGTCCATTACCCACAACTTGACCGGCAAGAGACGTTCCTGCAGCACGGGGAATAATGGCGAATTTGTTTTTTTTTGCAGAATGAATTATTTTTTTTATGTCATTGGCATTTTTAGGATAAGCAACCGCCAAAGGCAACTCGCGATAAACTGATGCATCTGTGGCAAAGATAACTCTATGTGTTTTATCGGTAAACAATTCGCCATCTAAGTCTTTGGCAAGGTTGTCTAAAAAAGAAATTACATTATCAGGTTGCATAAAAAGCATTTTTGTTCTTTGCAAAATTGATGTTTTTTTTGAGAATTAAAAAAAAAATTGCGCGGGTTCAAAAAAACTAAAAATTATATTGTACATAATCAGTAATTTGGGAAAATATTTTAGCTCAAATTGAAAATAAATTTTTAAAATCGAAATAAAATAACGTATCTTTGCAACGGAGAGATGGCAGAGCGGTCGAATGCGGCGGTCTTGAAAACCGTTGAGGGTAACACCTCCGGGGGTTCGAATCCCTCTCTCTCCGCATATTTTAAGCGACCGCTGCCAACCAAGATTTCAACCACATAAAATTTGGACTTCTTTAAGGAACATCAAAAATTAACTGGCATTTATTACACTCCGTTTTTATTTGCACAAACAGCCCTGACATTATTAGAAAAAAAATTAGGAACTGCATGGTGGTCAAGTGGTGAATTTCGAATTTGGGACATGGCTGCAGGTATAGGAAATCTTATATACCACCTACATCAAGATGCTTATCAATTTTGCTATCTTTCTACTTTAAATCAAGATGATGTTGCATTTTGTGAGAAAAAATTTCCATTTGCAACCTGTTTTCAATACGATTATTTAAACGACGATATCAACAATGTTTTTGCTGATAATTCTACAAATTGGAAGTTACCAACAAAATTAAAATCTGACTTAGATGACAAGTCAATAAAATGGATAATTTTGGTTAATCCACCTTTTGCCACAAGCCAGACTGCCGGTAATAAGAGCCTCCGTAAAACTGGAGTCAGTGATACGCAAGTTCGTAAAAAAATGCACAGCCAAAATCTGGGTGAAGTTTCGCGCGAATTGTTTTCGCAATTTATTTTTCGTATTAAAAAAGAATTTGAAAATAGGACGGCGTACCTTGGATTGTTTTCGAAAATAAAATATCTGAATGCAACGAATGACCAAAAATTCCGCGACTCCATTTTTCAATTTACATTTATTGACGGATTTTTTTTTTCGTCATCAAATTTTGACGGAACATCCAAGCAAATTCAATTTCCGGTTGGTTTTTTATTGTGGGACATGAACTGTTTGCAAAAATTGGAGTCGCAAAAAATTACGCTCGAAATTTTAAATCCGCAAGCAGCAAAAATTGGAATTAAAACAATTGTTGTTGAAAATAAATCAAAATTTCTGAACAAATGGATTGAACGTCCTGTTGCTCGAAATATTTTCCCACCAGTTGGTTCGGCAATTACGTTTAAGTTTGACAATAAAGATTTACGAAATCGTGTTGCTGATAATTTTTTAGCATCGCTGATGTGCGCCGGAAATAATTTTCAATGCCAAAATCAAACTGCAATATTTTCTGCACCAGCAGTTAGCGCCGGCGCAATTTCGGTTACACCCGATAATTTTGGAAAAGCAATGGTTGTTCATGCTGTACGTCGCATTCCAAAAGCGACCTGGATAAACGACCGCGACCAATTTTTAAAACCGAACCGCAATCTTGCCGACGAATTTATTGTCGATTGCGTTTTGTGGAATTTATTTAGTCCGTCGAACCAAACGGCAGCTTTAAAAAATATTGAATATCAACAACAAGTCTATCAAATCAAAAATAACTTATTTCCATTTTTATTGTCCGACATTGTAAGTTGGAAATTTACTGATGAACTAATTTTTAATTCAACATTTTCTGACAAAAATCGTTATGTTTCAGATTGGTTAACTTCAAAAATATTGTCTTCGGAAAGTGATACTGTGCTGGATGTCGGAAAAAAAATTTACCAATTCTATTTCGAGAATTTATATCTTATAAATTTGCAAAAATATAAAATAGAAACCTGGGATGCCGGTTGGTGGCAAATACGTAATGCGTTGCGGGATGCTAATTTGGCTGATGAATTATTAAAAAAATTACAAATTGTGCACAATAAACTGCGCGATAAATTGTTGCCGCAGATTTATGATTATGGTTTTATTATTGATTAAAATGGCTCAATTCTAAACTGATACTTATTATAGTCAGCGGTCGTCATTTTTTAAATGATTTATTTCAATTTCAAGTTCTTTAATTCGGTTTTGAAGTTCTTCTTCCTTCTTAATTGCTTCAACTTTATACGCATCAAAACAAGACTGTAAATTTTCCATTTCATCGGCGGCTGATGCTTCTAAATCTCTGGTTTTCCGGTGCATTTCTTCTTGTGTAGCCTGCAACTCTTCCATATTTTGTCGCATTTCTTCTTCTTGTGCTGCCATCGCTTCCTGTTGTTCTTGCGCACGCTCCAAAAGACGTGTGGTTCTTTCATTTATTTTGACTGAGAACAAAGTTGAAGCAATACTTTCGCCAATTTTTTCGACAAATTCTATTTCATGTTTTTTAAAAAATTCGAAAGATGCCAATTCGACAACACCAAGTAATTCGTTCTCGCGTTTGAGTGGAACAAGCAATAAACTTTTGGGAGTTGCGCTTCCCAAACCCGACGAAATATTTGTATAATCTTCTGGCAGGTCAGTCAAATATACAGTTTTACGTTCCATTGCGCATGTTCCGACAAGTCCTTCGTTAATCATTATTTGTCGCTTAATGTATCTTCGTTTGTCGAAAGCGAATGCCGCAATCAGTTCGAGAAAAATTTCTTCGCGGTTTTCGTCATTCAAAATAAAAAGCGTTCCTTGTTTGATATTCAGATAATCTACCAATTGGGCAATTATTTTATAACCCAGTTCGCGAATATCGTTTTGGTTCTGACGCAAAATGTCGGCAAATCTTGCAATTCCTCTATTTGCCCAGTTTTGTAAAAGGTCTGCATCTTTTCTTTTTTGTTCTTCTTCATTAGCGCGTTGCAAACTTTTCTGCATTTCGATAAGCGATAGTCCAAGCAAATCTTTATTACTTAATAATTCATAAGGCGTATTCAGATTGCCTTTGCCAATTTCCTCAGCAAAATCAACGGAATGTTTAAGTCCATCAACAAGTGTATTGATAGAATTGGCAATTTCGTCAATTTCATTTTTACTGGTAATTGGAATGTATTTCAGGTTCGAGATGTTGCCAACGGCCATTGTTCTTAGGTTTGCAATTATTTGCGCAAGTCGGTCAAAAATAACATTTACAATAATCCACACAATTATCAGTAAAACAACAAATCCAATCAATCCGATGATTAATATTACAAATAAATTGTTATCGCCGGCTTCGGTTAATTTTGTAATTGGTAACGCCAAACAATATGTCCATGTCATTGTTGATTTTCCGGTAGGAATAGGCTCGAAGAACAACAGATATGGTTGACCTGTTTCATTGAGGTCTGCAAGGATTTCGAATCTTTCGCCATTTTTCAACCGCTCTGTAATATTATATTGTTTCTCAATTTTTGGATAAATGTCGCGGAAAGGTTTAGATATATTAACTTTGACAGGATGTCCCACAAAATTTCCTTCGGATGAAATTAGCATTGAAATTCCGGACTTGCGGTAATGGCTTGTATCAATAATATTTTGAAAATAATCGAGCGGTATATCTATACCAACTACTCCAATAAACCGCGAGCCTCGAAGAACCGGTATTACCAATGAGGTTTCAAGTATTTCATCGTTTTTTTTGCCGGAATACGAATAATAATATGGTTCGATGATACATTCCGTACGCTTCTTTTTTGGAAGTTGATAAAAATCTTCGGTCTCAAGTTCGGTTTCTTTGGCGGATGTATTTATTTCTTTTTTTATTTGACCGCCGCTGCGGAAATATGTGCCGAGATATTGTCCTGTGTAACCTAACGCAGGGACTGCATAAATCGAATCGAGATTATCAATTGTGTGTTTTTCCCAAGCCGTCCAAACGCTCAAAAATTCGGGATTTGCACGCAAAACACCTTCAATTAATGAATTAAAAATTGTTCTGCGCTGGCGTTCCGGTATAAGATCGTAGCGTTGCATTGACTGAGCTAATGTCCGTGCAGCATCGCAAGAATTATCAAGTTCGTTCTTAATAAATCGTGCCTGCCCGTAAACATAATTGCGTGTATTGGTTGTCTCTAAGGCTTTCATGCTATTATTGACATAATAGTTGGAATAAATTACCAGCGTTAATATCACCAAAAACGAAAATAATCCAATCAGGATTACCAACTTTAGTTTGAACGATATTAATTCTAATTTTTTGAACATCCGTAGCCTCCTGCTATTTTCAATAATTTTCCGTTTTACGATTTATTTGATAAATATTTTTGTATCTATGTTTTTGCAATCCATTCTTTTGCTTTTTCTAAATCTTCGAAATAAGCGTTTTCGAAAGGATGAGTTACTTCTTCTTCGAGCACTTGTTCGATGGATATTTCTGCAACAAAATCGGTACTGCAAATAATTGCGTGTTTCTCAATTTGCAGCTCGGCATATACCGGATAAAGATTTTCTATTAACCATGTTTGCGTTGTAACATTAATAATAAAATCGAATTTCTTTGTATTAACAATGACGTTTTTGGGACGCTTTTTTTTTATAAATTCTGCAAACTCCAAAACATATTCGCGATATTGTTTATCTGTCATTATTTTTGTGTCTTCGAGCCACAAACATTCGACTGCATTCAAATCCGGATAGTGAATTAATTTTATAAAGTTATTCGACGGGGTTTCCATTATGATTTAAGTTTCGATATTTCGTTTTCTCGTTCTTTTAGTAGTTCTTGTAAACGATTTTTAACTTCGGTTAATTCTTCAATTTTTTGCATTAAAGATTTTTTTTCGGTTTCCATCAAAGTTTGTTTCTCTTCTGTTTCGTGTTGAATGTTAACGAGCATTTCGAGATTTTGCTGCAATTCTTCTTCGTTCGATTGAAGTTCGCGTTTGTCGCGCACCAGTTCTTCTTCCATCAGCTTCATCTTTGTAATATCGAGCGCAATGTTTAAAATTTTGCGGACATTTCCATTGACATCAATAACAGGATTGTATGATTCTGATAACCAAAATTCGCTGTCTTCGTTTTGAATATGCGTAATTTCTTTTCGGGTAATTCCTTTGGCAAGGTCTTTCCAAAATTTGCGGTATTCATCCACATTTTTAGCATACGTTCCAAGTTCAGAATGATTCCTGCCAAGCATCTCGCGCTTTTTTGTTTTGAATAAATTACAAAACTGTTCGTTCATGTCAATAATCTGACCATTCATGTCGTATTCTGCTACAAGCGTGTTCATGCTAATGGCAGTCAAGACAGTCCTTAGTTCAGATTCTTTTGTAGCAATTGCCTCTTGTGTTGCTTTCAGTTCTTCGAGGTTTTGACGGAGTTCCTGCTCATTCAACGCAAGCTCAGCGCTTTTCTCCTGAAGTTTATATTCATTTTCTTTTGTTTTTTGGAACGACTTCTGCAACACAACTTCGTTTGCTTTCATTTTTTCGTTGGCTAACTGAAGATTCTTTTGTTGCAATTCGAGTTCTTCTTTTGCGCGTTGAAGTTCGACCAAATTTTGCTTCATCCTGTTTTCTTGTTCGATAAGCAATTTGGTTTTCTGTTGGGTTTCTTCAAGCAGTCTGTTTACTTCGCTTTCTTGCTTTTTACTTTCCGAAATGTCGTTACCCAAATATAAAAATTCTTTAACATTGCCATCAATATCGCGTACTGCTGTAAATGTACTTAAAAGCCAGATGTAACCTGTTTTGGTTTTGTGTTTGACTTCGTGCTCGAAATGTTTTCCGCCGGAAACTAAACTTTCCCACGAATGCTGGAACGTTTCACGGTCTTCTTCCTGAAAGAAAAATGTTACATGTTTTCCGTCTGCTTCGGACGACATGTAACCCATAATTTCGAGGAACTTAGAGTTTGCATAAGTTAAAAATCCGTCAACAGAAAAATCGGCGCGAATTGCGGTGTGATTGACTGCATTTACGAAACTGCGGGCTTCTGCTTCTTTGCGAGCTGCTTCTTCTTGTGTAGCTTGCAATTCTTCCATGTTTTGACGCATTTCTTCTTCCTGCGACGACAATGCTTCTGCTTGTTGTTGCGACTGTCGCAATAAATCGCTGGTGCGTTGGTTTATTTTGGTTGACGCCAAGGTCGAAGCTATATTTTCGGCAAGTTTATCGACAAAATCAATTTCGAAATCTGCAATCAGACTGAATGATGCAATTTCCATAACGCCAAGCAATTCTTCTTCGCGAATAAGTGGCACAATAAGCAAACATCGAGGTTCTGATTCGCCAAGTCCCGATGTAATTTCGATATAATTGGGCGGCAGTTTGGTAAGGAAAACGGTTTTCTTTTCGACGGCGCATGTCCCGATTAAACCTTCTTTTAATGCAATATGTTTTTGCATGTATTTGCGACGGTCATAAGCGTAGGCAGCAACCAATTCGAGATGAATGTCTTCTTTGTCATCGTCGTTAAACAAGAAAATTCCGCCTTGATTTGCTTTGAGATAATTTATTAAATTACTGACAACGTTGTAAGAAAGTTCGGAAATGTCTTTTGCGTTCTGGCGCAGAATGTCACCAAAAGTTGCCAATCCGTGCGTTGACCAATTGCGGTGTTCTTCTTCAATTTTGCGCCGTTTGTCATCTTCGGCGGTTTTAAGTAAACTGCTCTGCATTTCGAGTAACGAATTTCCCAATTCGTCTTCGTTGCTTAATGGTGTGAATGTCGCATTTAATTCGCCATTGCCAATGCGGTTTGCAAATTTTGCTGTCTGCGTAATGCCGTCGAGATAAGTATTAAGTGCTCCAGCCATTTCTGCGATTTCGTTTTTCTCGGGCATTATAATTTTTTGCTTCGGAATGAAGCCACGACTGAGGTGTATCAGGTATTCGCGCAGTTTATTTATAGGGTTTGATACTTTTTGCTTTAATATAATGATTGTAAAAATGTTTAACAATATAATGATGGCAAAAAAAGTATAAAGGGAATTGACGTAATATACTATTTTGTTGTCGAGTAGTTGCGTGTCGGTTTCAATTCTATCGTTCACCATTTGATACAGTTCGTCGATAGATTGCATAAGTTTTGCTTTTACGTTGTGATAATTTTCGTCGTGCAACATGCTTATTGCGGTCTGATTATTTCCTCCTGATTGATTTGCTGTCCCTGTTCCAAACTGCGACGAATCTGGCTGTGCGATGAGTGATGCATAAGGATCATTCGCAACGGCAGTATTTGTATTTTTAAGAATATCCAATGCGCCTCGTTCAATGTCTGTTACTGCTGAAAAATTTTGTTCAATTTCTTTAAACTTTGCAAATTCTTCTTTTGTAAAACCGGCTTGTTCTAATAATTTTTTAAACGAAACCGTAACTTTTTCATCAACGCGAGGTTTCTTTCCGTTCCAAGCCATCAAGTCCCAATAAACTCTATAATATTCAACAGGTCGCAAACGTTCACCAATAAAAATGGAATGTACATCGGCGTAATAATCTTCGTACCGCGAATTACCTGTAACTGCAAATGTTCTGGCGAAGCGTGTCATGTCGTCGGTGCTGTGACGCAACTCGTCGATAAGTAAATAGGATTTATGTTTGTTGTCGAGCATAAGATTATGGGCTTCTTGCAGGCTGCGGACGCGGTAAACCAAACCGAAAAGTACCATAATCAATATTATGACTGCAAAAACTATTGTCAAAAATAGTTGTGGTATGGTAAGATTGTTTAAGAAATTAAATCGTCTCATATTTTTATGTTGTATCCCATTGAATATGTATTAAATTCAGCTTCCGATTTTTTTTCGAATCGTGTTTATGGATATTGTTTTGTCCAGTTTGACTTTTGTAAAATCTATCAAAAATAAAACATCATTTTATAAAAGCAAATAAAATGCCAGTAATTTTATTATTTTTGACCTTAAATGTTACGAAAGTAAGCATTTATTTTTAAAATTTATTCTTGACGATTAATATTTTTTCCGATTTTAAAATTACGATGCTTTCGAACGTCCAATATATTTGCAATATTTAATTATTGTTTAACCTCCAATTTTTACTTTATATCCAAGCATTTCAATTTCGCATTTTAAATATTCGAGTTCACTTTTATTCAACGACGGAGTGTCTGCCATTTTGTTTTCGAAATTCAGACGCATGTATTTATGATTCGCAATTGTGTGATATGGTAGCAGATTGACAGTGCATTTATTTCTCGGCATATTGTCAAGAAATTTTTTCAGACGTTCAATATTTTCAATGGAATCTGTAATGTTTGGAATTACCGGAATTCTAAAATTGATTGTACTACTTTTTGCGGCAATGAGTTCTAAATTTTCGAGAATCTTTTTGTTTGACGCACCTGTAAATTCTTTGTGCTTTTCGTTTTCCAACAACTTAATGTCGAACAAAAAAATGTCAACCAACGGAATCAATTCTTCGAATTGGTTTTTGCTGCCAAATCCGCTTGTGTCAAGCGCCGTATGAATACCGTGAGATTTGCAAAGCGTCAACATTTCTTTTAAAAACTCAAACTGCATCAAAGGCTCGCCACCCGAAAATGTAACGCCACCATGCGATTCGTCGTAAAAACTGACGTCCTTTTCAATCTCTTTTAATAAATCTTTTGTCGATATTTCTTTGCCAATTATTTCGTTGCAAATAAAAGGTTTGCCGTCCAGCATTTTTGTTACTTCAACGGTTTCAATCTCTTTCGATTGACTTTCTGGATTATGACACCACCAACATTTCAGCGGACAACCTTTGAAAAACACAGTTGTACGAATTCCCGGTCCGTCGTGCAAGGTATAGCGTTTTATATCGAATATTGTACCCAACATTTTAATTATGAATTATAATTTTAGGAATTATGAAATAAATAAAAAATTGAAAGAATTGTTGAAATAATAAATTAACACATCCAACATTCGTAAAGGCAACGACCGAACTTATGATACAATTTTAAATGATAATTGCGGGTAATCATTCTAATAATTTTTATAATGCAAAAGTACATTTTTTTCAACAATTTTGGGTTTCAAAATTAATTTTAAATCAGCATTTAATATAGTGTATTAAAAACACATTTTAAATTTACAATAAAAATATACGATTTAATTAAATTAAACTTTCAGATTTTTATATCGAAAACTCCTTATAATATTTATCATTAAAAAATTAAATTACATTATTTTAATTTTAATAAAAAAATTAAAAGATTTTTTGGTACTATAATATTTTATTGTACCTTTGAAACTATAATCAGTGTTAAAATTACACTTTAATTTGGTTGTTCAAATTTATGTTTTAAATATTTAATTCTGATTTTACAAAAATAAATTTTCATTTATGAAAAAATTCGACTCAAACCTTATTAGATTTTTCATTAACCGTGCGTTTGATTTAAACTTGAAAAGTCTTTACACAATTTTTCCACACTTGATATTATTGTATCTTATTTTAGGAATATCAAATTTGCAGGCTGCATCAACGATATTGCCAAGTCGTACAATTACCGGCGTTGTAACCGACAAATCTGACGGTAGTCCAATACCGGGCGTAACGGTGCAGGAAAAAGGAACTTCCAGTGGTAGCATTACAGATATGGATGGAAAATATTCTATAATTGTTACAAGCGAGCATCCGGTTTTGATTTTTAAATACCTTGGAATGAAAACGCAAGAGATTGAAGTCAAAACAGAAAGTGTTATTAATGTAGCGTTGGAAGCCGAAGACAAAACAGTCAACGAAGTAGTTGTCATAGGTTACGGAACGGTCAAGAAGAAAGATTTGACAGGTGCGGTCAGTACATTAAATTCTGACGAATCAAATAAAATAACTTCGCTAAATGCCGAACAAGGTTTGCAGGGAAAAGTTGCAGGCGTGCAAGTTACCAGTACAACTGGCGCACCCGGCGCAATTCCGGTAATTCGTATTCGTGGAGTCGGTACTTTCAACAACACCTCGCCGATATTTGTGGTTGATGGTGTAATTGTGGATGACATTTCATTCCTTAGCTCAAGTGACATAGAAACTTGGAATGTCTTGAAAGATGCTTCTTCGACGGCAATTTATGGTTCGCGTGGCGCCAATGGCGTCATACTTATAACAACCAAAGCCGGTAAAGCCGGACAAGAAAAACCAGTCATCAATTTTTCGTATGAATATAGCGTACAATATCTGGCAAAAAAGATTGATTTACTTAATGGTTCGCAATATGGAACAGTTTATAATTTACTGCATCCGGGATATTATAATAATGTAGCTTTATTACCAAATACAGATTGGCAAAGTCTTATTTTCCGCAATGCACCAATGCAAAGTGCGCAACTTTCTTTTTCCGGCTCGACAAAACTGACACAGTATTATTTCGGATTCAGTTATTTCGGACAAGACGGAATCATACCAAAGTCATACTATCGCCGTTTAAGTTTTAAGTTTAATGACACTTATAACTTGTTTTCGAATTTCCGGTTTGGAAACAATATCACTGTTACACCTTATACACAAGAAAATGCGCCTGATGTTACAAACATGGCTTACCGGGCACAACCGGTTTATCCCGCATATAATTCTGATGGTACTTACGGACAAGTTCCGGGCGTTGGTAACCCGCTTGCTGCCATTGATTATACCAACAGTTACAATACCGGAATACGCGGAGTGGGCAATATGTTTGTCGAAGCCAATATTTTAAGTTCACTCACTGCAAAATCAAGTTTTGGTATCGATGCTGCTTACAATAAATCTGAAAGTTTTTCACCGGCATATTATGTTTCGCCAACACAAAATAATGAATATAGCTCATTAAACAAAGGAAGCTCGGACAATGCAACCTGGCTTTGGGAAAACACGTTGACTTTTAATAAAGAATTCGGTAAAAATTCTATCAATGCAGTTGCCGGTATTACGATGCAAAATTCCACATCAGAAATTATAAATGTTCCTGCACAAAATCTAATTCGCGACGACCCGAGTTTCTGGTATTTAGCGCCGTCGTATATTCAGAATAATAATCCAAATATCAACACAGTTCAAGGTATTTCAGACGTGGTTGATGCTAATTTGTATTATTCGATGTTGTCTTATTTGTTTAGAGCGAATTACACTTATGATAACAGATATATTCTGACGGCAACTTTCCGTCGCGATGGTTCGTCTAAATTTAGTCCGGCAAATCGTTATTCAAACTTCCCCTCGTTTGCTGCCGGATGGAATATTTCGAACGAGGATTTTATGAAGAGTTATACATTTATCTCAAATCTAAAACTGCGCACAAGTTGGGGGAAAATTGGAAATGAAAAAATTCAATACACTGACAGGTTTTCACAAGTAGTTATGACCGGAGTTGGCGCAGTACTCGGAACAACACCTGCAATGAATGCGGCGGCTACGTTAGGCACCAGTGGAAATCCCGATTTAAAATGGGAAACCACAACCCAGTACGATGCCGGGCTGGAAGCAGGAGTTTTAAAAAACCGGCTAACCGGCGAACTTGATTACTATAATAGAGTTACCGATGATATTCTTTTATATTTAACAACACCCGGTTATCTTGGTAATGGCGTTGGGCAACAAGTAAGATTTAATGCAGGTTCGGTTTTAAATCGCGGAGTAGAATTGAAAATTACCTGGCGCGATAAAATCGGAGCTGTCAATTATTCTGTAACAATGGTCGGCTCTACTATTCACAATGAAGTTTTAAAAATGGGCGGTATCAGTGGTTCAGATTCAATACTGATGGGCGGCGCACTTGCCAATGGACAATACACAACACAAAGCAGAGTTGGTTTACCGATAGGCGCATTTTTTGGATATAAAACCGATGGAATTTTCCAAAACCAAAACGAACTGAATGCCTATCCTCATCTATCAACTGCCGGTATTGGTGATATGCGTTATGTTGACATAAATGGCGATGGCAAACTAACTGCGGCAGATAGAACAAATTTAGGGTCGCCAATACCCAAGTATGTTTATGGATTTACGTTCGAAGCGTCCTACAAAAATTTCGATTTGTCGATAGATATACAAGGGCAATCCGGCAATAAAATTTTAAATGCAAAAGAAATTGTCCGTCCTGATCCTTACAATTATGAAAAGCATGTTATAAACTATTGGCATGGCGCGGGAACAAGCAATACAGAACCATTGCCACAAGACGATTACAATTATATTCCATCCGACAGATTTCTACAAGATGGCTCTTTTGTTCGAATCCGCAACGTATCACTTGGATATACATTACCTAAAACGCTTAGTAACAAATATTCTATTTCACAACTTCGTTTCTATTTGAAAGCTACGAATGTTATTACTTTTACTAAATTTACTGGTTATACTCCTGAAATTGGCGCTGGTTCTGTTATTGACAATGGATTAGATAACGGAGCATATCCTGTTACTTCGGTTATTTCAATTGGTGTAAATTTAACATTTTAATAAGATGAAAACGTTATATAAAATCCTTTTTATAATTTTATTTGTATCGCTTATAACAAGTTGCAATAAATTTCTCGACAAACAATTACAAGGCACATTAACACAAGCGTTTTTCCCTGCTACACCATCTGACGCGCTATTAGCAACCAACGGCGCTTACTTTACATTGCGCGACTGGTATTTCCATTTTGGCGGTTATCCGATACTTGATATTATGTCTGACGATGCAAATAAAGGAAGTAATCCAGACGACCAATCTACGAATCTGATTCCCTACAATAATTTTACATTCACACCATCGCAAGACGGACTTGACAGATGGTGGGCTTCGCTTTATCAAGGAATTAAACGCTGCAATGTTGTTATCGAAAAAGTTCCTTTAATTACTATGGATGCGACATTACAAAATCGTTACGTCGCCGAAGCAAAATTTATACGCGCTTTAATTTATTTTGATTTGGTGAGAGCATGGGGAGCTGTACCAATAGTTACAACGACTACGCCTCAATTAGGTTTGACAAGGTCGCCCAAAGAAACAGTTTATGCTTTAATTTTAAGCGATTTAAATTTTGCACTAAACAATCTCCCCGAAAAAAACCAATACAATTCAATTGATATGGGGCGTGCCACAAAAGGTGCAACCAGAGCGCTGTTGGCAAGAGTTTATTTGTTTCAGGGAGACTTTGTAAATACAGAAAAATATACGTTGGACGTTATCAATTCATCACAATACAGCCTCGAACCAAATTTTATTGATGCCAATGGAGTCAATGGAAACAATGGCGTCGAATCTGTTTTCGAAGCCAGTGCGTTGCCTTATGATGATACAGGCAAAGGAGGCGATCAATTCGGAAATACACAAGGTGTGCGCGGTTCGCCCAATCGAGGCTGGGGTTTTAATCGTCCGACTTTAAATTTACGTTATTCATTCGAACCCGGCGATCCCAGAGTTGTAGGAACAATTATCGATTTAGGTCAGGTAATTGATGGAGTTCTCATTAATGGCGATCCAATTACACCCGATTCAACAATGAATGCGCAAGGAGTAGTTGTTGAACGCGAATGTTATAGTCGCAAAGTATGGACACCGGGTACTGATGTTCCCACCCAATGGGGCTACCACCGTCGATTAATTAGATATGCCGATGTTTTATTGATGGCAGCCGAAGCATCGAATGAAAATAATAAACCTACACAGGCATTACAATATTTAAATATGGTCAGGGCAAGAGCAAGAGGAGGAAATTCAAACATTCTGCCCGACATAATAGTTACCGACCAAACACAACTCAGGGCGATTATTCTTAACGAACGTCGCCACGAACTGGCGCTCGAAAATTTCCGTTTTTGGGATTTAGTCAGAACAAATAATGCAGCAACAGTTTTAGGTCCTTATGGCTTTATCAAAGGAAAGCATGAACTCTTACCAATTCCGCAAAGTGAAATTGATATTTCGCAAGGAACATTAACTCAAAACGCGAATTGGTAATATAAATAGTAAAAACAAGTCTATTATTAATTTTAAATTTAAACGTTATGAGAAAGAAAATTTTATTTGGAATTTTAGCAACAGCTACAATTCTGATTGTTACGATTATTGGTTGCACAAAAACCAGCAACTCGTTTTCGCTAAACAGTATTACTGCCGGTGGAGTTGACTTAAACACTGCCACGGCTCCGTCTGGCGTCCCCTTTAATGCGACTATAACAGCCACATTTTCTTCGGATGTAAATGCAACCACTGCAACTTCGGCTAATATTCAATTATTAGATTATGCAGCGAATGTCATTCCTACGACCATTTCGGCTTCTGGTCCGACTGTTACTATCATGCCCACAGTCAAATTGGGTTCCGGTACAATCTATACCTTATCTATTAGCGCGCTTTTTGCTGGTGCTAATGGAACAGTATTAGGTGCAGTTACCCGTTCGTTTAAAACAACCGGAGCTTTTACGCCGGCAGGACAAGTTGCTTACTGGAATTTCGAAGGCAACGCAAATGACCAAATTGGTTCATTCAGCCCGGCTGGTACAGCCAATGTTATCGACATTACTTACGCTGCTGGTCGTAATACATCGGCTGGACAAGCTGCTGTATTCAATGGAACGACAAGTTTGATTGAAATTCCTAATGGCGACCAACTTTTAAATTGCACTGATTTTTCTTTGAGCTTTTGGGTCAACGTTGATTCTGCTTTACAATCTGACCAATTTGTAATGGGGCTTGCCGGATGGAATGGTTTCCAATTCGAAATTAACAATCATGGTAATGCCATGTTAGGCGAATGTAAACTTGCAGCTCAATACAGTTTAAGTGGAGGAACAACTGCAAGCCAGGATTTATGGTTTAATGGAGCTGCCACCAATTCTACTTTAGCGAATGGCGGTTGGCAAGGTTGGACATATTGCAAAGATTTAACAACAAATGGCACCGGAGTAAAAAGCTTGTTAAATAAAGTTTGGGCAAATGTTGTTTGTACCTATGATGCTACTACAAAATTAGGTACAATCTATATTAATGGCGTTAAAATGAAACAACAAGATTTTAATTTATATGGAACAACACATCCATTATACAATGCTACCGGTTTAAAAATTAATTCGGCAGTTGTTAATAAAAATTTTGTTTTTGGATTTATTCAAGACAAAGGAAATCCATCAATTACCGACAGTTGGGCTGACGAAACAATTACTACAAATGGACATTTCAAAGGTATGCTCGACGATGTTGCAATTTATCATAGAGTACTAACTACAACTGAAATTGGTTTGATGTATGCAAGTACTAAATAATTAATCGTACTTAGTCTATTATATAAGGAGATTTGAAAACAAAAACCCCGCTGGTAGTAGCGGGGTTTTTTGTTAATAGCGTTTTTGACGCTGCCATGTCCTACTAACTATGGAAGGTTTGATTTTCGTTTCCGCTTTTTGAAAACAAGGAAAGCATTTTTATTTGCGTATATACCTGAAGTCTGCCAAAACACGATTTTGATTCCAAAAGCATGTTTTCATTGCAAAAAACGTCAAAATGATGTCAATTTGACAGTTTTTCGCCGAAAAACTGCAAAATAGATATCTACATGGCACATCCGCAAGTGCGGATGCATAATTGGTATATCTAAACAGCGTATCCGCCAATGTAAAATCAACTATTTGGAATCTAAGTTATATATTTGCACTTGTAGATTTGATAAATATATATCTAAATTGCATATTTGCACATTGCAAAAGCACAATTTAGATATATAATTGGCTTGTTC
>Ga0265327_10001824_pt1 | contig 24898 bp, 21 predicted proteins | sample 41621metaG_FD_202089 | JGI IMG/M metagenome (GOLD analysis project Ga0265327, IMG submission 202089) | Rhizosphere microbial communities from Carex aquatilis grown in University of Washington, Seatle, WA, United States - 4-16-21 metaG | ecosystem: Host-associated > Plants > Roots > Rhizosphere...
ATGACCACTCACGCCATTGAACTTAACACTCGCGACGGGGAACAGCTTCGTTTCGACTGCGCCTCCGACCAGAACCTGCTGGAAGCCGCCGCTAATGCCCATATCATATTGCCCGCCCAATGCGGGCAAGGTAATTGCGGTACCTGCTATGCCGACGTCACCGACGGCGACTTTACTTTAGGCAAACATAACCCGGCCGCATTGCCTATAGGCGATGCGGCGAAAGGCGGAACCCTGCTCTGTTGCACTTTTCCTAAAAGCGCTTTGCGTATTGACCTGCCTTTCGATCATGACCGTATTCTGCTTGGCGAAATCAAGCTTCGAAATGCTGAAATTACCGCTATCGATTGCGTCGGCGAAAATACTTTACGTCTGGAATTGCACCTTGCGCCGACTGAAGACGGCGGCAGCACGGCCGAATTCGAACCCGGCCAGTTCATGGAACTGGAAGTGCCGGGACAAGACATTAAGCGCGCTTATTCGCTAGCCAATATAAGCAACTGGGAAGGTCGGCTGGAATTTTTAATCCGGCTGCAACCCGGCGGAGTTTTTTCCACTTGGCTACGGGAACAGGCGGCTGTCGGACAAAGCTTAATCGTTCACGGCCCCAAAGGCGCGTTCGGCTTATCCGAAAACGGCCTGAGACCGCGCTGGTTTGTGGCCGGAGGTACCGGTTTAGCACCGATGCTGTCGATGTTAAGGCGCATGACCGAATTTCAGGAACCGCATCCGGCGCGGCTTTATTTCGGCGCCAACCGAGTCGAGGAATTGTTTTGCCAAACCGAATTAAAAGAACTGCAAGCGGAACTGCCCCAACTTCAAGTGATTTTTTGCGTATGGAAGCCGGATGAGCTATGGCAGGGTTTTTGTGGAACGCCGGTTGACGCTCTGGCTCAAGACCTGGCCGATGCGAGTGTTTTTCCTGACATCTATCTATGCGGGCCTCCGGCCTTGATCGATGCCGCCGAAGCGGCCGCGCGAGCCAAAGGCGTACCCGATAAACAAGTATTGAGCGAAAGATTTTTACCCGCTTAAGCGCAAACTCGATAAGCAGTAAGCGAGTGGATTCATCATCACGAACGACGGTTACCCGGCTGTCGTTCGTATCTTTAGAGGGTACGCTTATCGTAAAGTGATAATATAAAATTGAAGCCTTTTTATAAAACCGGCAAGAATAAACACCGTTAGACAAACCTGGAGCTTGTTGTTATGCTGATATGACATCAGTTAATGATTACACGAAACGTGGTTGTCTGAAGAAATTAATGAACCGCTTAGCTTCACTAAAAAATAAAAACGCCTCTGATAAATGAGAAAACACGTTAAAAATTCTCAATCAGTCAAGCCTCTGCTTTTAGCCTTAATCGGCTCCATTTTTATCGGCGAAACACTCAGTCATTCTTTTATTGACATGTTGCCGCCGCTTTCGCATTGGCATAAGCCCTTGCTTGATGCGGCCTTACTCTTGACTTTGGTGTTTCCCGCCATCTATTTTCTGGTCTTTCGCCCGCTTAAAATTCAACTGATCAAGCAACAAAAAGCGGAAACCCGATTGCGCAAAATTGCCGGTCAAGTGCCTGGAATTGTTTTTCAATTTCAACTGCGCCCCGATGGCAGTTGTTGTATCCCTTATGCCAACGAGGGTCTGCTCAAAATTTATCGGGTTAAGCCTGAAGATGTTCGCGAAGATGCTTCCTACGTATTTACTGTAGTTCATCCCGATGATCTGGATACCCATCTAGCCTCCATTCATACATCGGCGCAAAACTTAACGCCTTGGCTTCAGGAGTATCGTTTGAAGTTTGGCGACGAACCGGAGTACTGGCTACTCGGCAATGCGTTGCCGCAACGGCTGGCCGATGGTTCTACGCTTTGGCATGGTTTTATCACCGACATCACCGAGCGCAAACAAATAGAAGTTGAGCTTCAAATCGCCGCGACCGCCTTCGAATCCCAGGAAGGCATGGTTATCACCGACACTAACAATGTCATTATCAAAGTTAATCAAGCCTTTATTCAGCTTACCGGCTATTCGAGCGAAGAGTTGCTTAATCGTAAAATGAACATATTAAAATCCGGCCATCATGATACGGAATTTTACACTTCGATGTGGGACAGCCTGATTCGCACCGGCACATGGCAGGGAGAAATATGGAATCGGCTTAAAAACGGTAAGGTGCATCCTGAATTTGTCACTATTACTGCGGTGAAGAACAATGGTGGCGAAATCATCAATTATGTTGCCACTTATACGGATATTACCGAGCGCAAGGTTATAGAGGAAAAAATCAATAATCTGGCTTTCTACGATTCGCTGACCCAATTGCCCAACCGGGTATTATTGGCCGATCGCATCCAGCAAACTCTGGCTCGTTGCCGGCGCAATCAAGAAATTGCCGCCGTTTGCATGCTTGACCTGGATGGCTTTAAGCAAGTCAACGATACCCTAGGTCACGCCTCAGGCGATCAACTGCTATGGGAAGTGGCGCAACGCTTAAAAGATTGCATACGCGAAGAAGACACCGTCGCTCGCTTCGGAGGTGACGAATTTGCCTTGCTGCTCGGCGGCTTCACCGCAATCAGCGAATGCGAGCAAACCTTGGCCCGTATCATCGCCATCACCGCGGATCCCTACCGGATATTCGGACAAGCGGCGTATGTTTCAGCCAGCATCGGCGTTACTTTGTTTCCCGAGGACAACAGCGATCCGGATTTACTGTTACGCCATGCCGACCAAGTCATGTATGAGGTCAAACAAACCGGCAAGAACGGCTATCGGCTGTTTAACGCGATGCCTGAAAACACAGCCAAGCCACTGGCGATGATCTCAAGAAAATCTCTGTAGCCTGGAAAATTTTACTAGCGCCGCAAAAACGCCGGAGTATTATTTCGCGTTGCTGCTGAGTTAGCGCTCAGGCAGTTTGACTTGAACGGGTCAAAATGAATCCTTTCGGCTACGCTCGGGACTAAAAGCTTTATTGAAGCCAGTCAAATAGAATGAGTTGATAGGGCGAAGCTAAACAACTTTTACACGACTATATCAAGCCGACTGAGGGTTAATATCCCAATCAGCAATATGAAGAGGAGTTCAAGAATAGAAGGGAAGGTAGAGCCGGTTCGGGGAGAGTCGCTGGAGCTATAACTCGATTGGAACGATAAAAAGCTTTAAACCCTATCAGAAAACAAAATATTGTCCTGATAGGGTTTAAAGTCAATGTTAGATTAGACCTTTTAAAGCTTCAAACATTTTAGCCGCATCTCTTAATTCTTGTTCAGCTTCTTGCAAAGCTGATTCTTTAGCGTGAGTTTTCGCCGCTTTTAGTTTGTTGTTAGCTCTTGAGCGCGCGATATCGACTTTATCGTTAGCGTTTATCTCTTTGCTTGCATCCAATGCATCTTTAATAAGATCGGAAAGTTTTTCCCCTTCTGTGCCGGAAGTTGCGGCATCAAGCGCTATTTTAATTTTACCGCTTACCAAATCGATTGCATCGGAAGGGCTATAAGTAATTCGACCTTTATCAGTTTCCGCCAATGCTGAAGTTGAAACAGCGCCCATAGAAGCTGCAATTAATAAAGATAGTAAAGCTTTTTTTAAGATATTCATATTGCACTCGACCTCAAGTCATTGTTATTTTTTAATTAAATAGGCTGGTTAACTACCGAAATATAATAGTCACATACCGGAAATAATTTTAACACATTTCGAAACTGTTCAACCATATGTGGAAGAGTGTTTTTAGCGAGGTTTAGTTGTCGAGTAAAAAGTCGGTTAAATTGAATTATGTCAAAAATATAATTTTAATAACACATAGATGCCTTCGTTAATTAAGTAACATAGACCTGCTGCAAATCAAGCGCAGTTCTTAGCTCACACGTTTATTGTGTCGCTTAATTAAAGTAATTTTTCTAGGCCCATGCTAGAATGCGATCAATGTGTATCTGGTTTATTACGCATAAACACCAAAAATCTACCACTTCCATAAGGAAAAAGTTTAAATGACTTTATTGAAAAAATCAGCAATCGCTTTATTTATCGGCACTGCGTTTCTCGCAGCCGCTCCTACTGCGATGGCAAAGCCTGCAGGCAAAATAGAAAACCAAACACCGGAAGGTGTTAAGGCTGCATTTGATGAAGCAATTGCAGCAGCCGAAGCAGCTGACGCGGCTTTGCAAGCATTGACTCACGGCGCAAATAACGATGCTGTTTTAGAGCTAATGAAAGAAGCAAAACAAGCACTAAATCATATTGAGAGCGCTACAGTTAATAGAGAAAAGGAAAGAGCAAACGGTTTTCTTAAAGATGCTCGCGGGGCTTTAATCAAAGGTGATCTTACAGCATCAAAAGCCTCAATGACTGCGGCTGTTGAAAAATTTAAAGAGCTTAAAAAAATATACCTTAGCTTCTAAGGCTCTTTAAGATTTAATAAAAAGGGGGGATTGGTAAGCCAATCCCCCCTTTTTTGTTTTATACGCCAAGTAAATGCTGCACACTCAATTTCAATTCTGATAGTTCAGTAAGTTGATAACATTTTTCATTGCCCGGCATTTTGCGCGAATGTGTCACCAGATAGTCAGTGATGTCGTCATTCCGAATGAGGCTCATGCAAAGCTGTTACAGCCCGAGCGATAAGTCGCTAAACCTTTTCTCACAGTGGTGGAAAATTCAGCACGGACTTATTCGTCATCCCTTTTGACGTCGATAACCATTTCCCCGGCATCGTCCTCGGATAAGATAAACAAAATCGGCGCGCAACAAACCGCACAATCTTCATAATATTGCTGCGGCCCGGAACTCGTATCGACCAATACATCCAGAGATTCGCCGCAGTAAGGACAGACGATAATGATTTCATCGAGATCATGCATAATTAGACCTTTTTAAGCAAAAAATCCAGCCACGACATCGGCAGGATACGTTTAAGAAAAGCAAACAAATAGGTCGGAAAAGTAACGTAATAACGCCTCTTAGGTCGCTTGGCTTCCAACGCATGGATAACTTTTTCGGAGACAGCTTGAGCCGGCAGCGTGAACGGAACCGCAGCCCCTTCTTTTTGCAACCGGGCTTCCATGGCTTTATAAGTTTCCTTATGGTAACTGTGCGTCGGATCTATATTTTTCTTGTACAGGGCAAACGCATTTTTCCTGAAATCGCTCAGGATAGGCCCTGGTTCAATCAACGAAATATGGATATTAGTACCTTGAAGTTCCAAACGTAAAGTATCAGCCAAACCTTCCAACGCAAATTTGCTGGCATTATAAGCGCCCCGATAAGTCATCGCGACAAATCCCAACACCGAACTGTTGTAAATAATCCGGCCATGCCCCTGTTTACGCATCAACGGCAGGATCAGGTTGGTCAATTCATGGGTGCCGAACAGATTGGTTTCAAACTGAAATCTGAGCAGGTCGCGGCTTAAATCCTCCACAGCGCCCGGCTGCCCAAAAGCGCCGTTATTAAACAAGGCATCGATCTTGCCATCGGTTAATTCAATCGCCAAAGCGACCGCTTGTTGAATGCTATCAGTGTCGGCCAAATCCAGTTGGATTGCGGTAAAACCTTCCTGTTGCAGCCGGGACACGTCTTCCGGTTTTCTTGCCGATGCGATAACGTTATGGCCGCGTTTTTTTAATTCAATCGCGGTAACGTAACCAATGCCGCTGGAACAACCGGTGATTAAAATTGTTTTCGATCGATTCATCGCAAGCATTACTCGGCCAAGTCCTGTTCGGTGAAATAGAAACTTTTTCCACTGCTGCAATCGACGGAAAAGACCAATGCTTTCTTAGTGCTTTTGCTGTGCAGTTCGACAGCTTCAACGCGAGTGCATGTTCCTGAAGCCAATGCTTTTTCTGCGGCTTGTCTTCTCAAGCGTTCAATATCAGAGAGTCTGACTTGGTAATTTTTAACCAAATCGGGTAATTGTTCGGGATCATAAGGCGGAATAGAAAACGCTGAAAACTTCTCAGGATTATTTTTTATAAGAAACTGATTTTTTGCACTTTCGCTCATCGCATCTTGTTTAAGCTGGGTTTGTTTCTTTAACGCCAGCTCCTGTTCAAGTTTTTCCGCTTGTTCTTTTTCCGCCACATCCTGGTTTTGTTTTTCTTGATCCGATGCATCGGTAGCGCTTCCGGTCTTAACATTAATTTGTACAGTCTTATGCTCGGGGTCGCAAGGTTTTGCTTGGTAATCCGTTTTACCGTTAAGGTCGGTGCATTTATAAATTCCCGCAAAAGCGCCCACAGAAAAAAGACTTCCTAAAATAAACAATGTAATTCTCATTTTTCCTCGGTTTTTCCAGCGTAAATTTCAGATTGGAGAGTATAGGGGATAAAAGCAGGACAAACTCACTTAAACAAAAATCTTTTATTTTTAGTTATTTAAAAACTTAAATAAGCGGATTAATTTATAAGTATTTGATTTATAAATAACTGCTATCCTGTGATAAAACTTTTGCCCGCAAAATAATAGTAACAAATTGAAAGAACTTAAAACTATATTATTACTATTAGCTAAGCAAATACCTGTTGATAAGTCTATTTCCATACATAAAATCAAAAACTTGAATGACTTGATAAAGTGCGATTAAGAGCATCCGTATCTTGTGTGCCGATTGTGGATAACTAAAGGCTTAAATTTATCCACATCGCTATCCACAACTTATACCGAATTATTTAACAGCTTTACTCTATGTCGCCTCGAGCTATATCTGTATAAAATAGGCGATCTTTCGTCCTGTGGATTAAATAGCGTCATGCCAGAACAAAACAGCACTAAAAACACTGCTCAACCGGCCTTAAGGCGGTTACAAAATTATATAAATCAGGAAATTATCGGCCAGGATGTGCTGGTTGAAAGGATGTTGATCGGTTTGTTGGCTGATGGCCATATTTTGGTTGAAGGCGCTCCGGGCCTTGCCAAAACCAGAGCAATCAACGTGTTAAGCAAAGGCATACAAGGCGATTTTCACCGGGTTCAGTTCACGCCCGACTTGTTGCCGGCCGATTTGACCGGTACTGAAATTTACCGTCCGCAACAAGGCAGCTTCGAATTCCAGAAAGGGCCTTTGTTCCATAACCTGATATTGGCCGATGAAATCAACCGGTCACCAGCAAAAGTCCAGGCCGCGTTATTGGAAGCCATGGCCGAACGGCAAATCACCGTAGGTCAAGCGACTTACCCTTTGCCGAAGTTGTTTATGGTCATGGCGACGCAAAACCCCATTGAGCAGGAAGGCACTTATCCGTTGCCGGAAGCGCAGTTGGACCGGTTTTTACTGCATGTAAAAATCGATTATCCGAAAGCGGAACATGAAAAAAGCATTTTGCATTTGGCTAGAGCGGAAGCTCGCTCCGGTTCGGTAAAAAAAGGCGATCACTACGAGCCGATCGAACAAAAGACCTTGTTTGCGGCGCGCAATGAAGTGCTGGATTTGCATATGGCGGAGAGCCTTGAAAACTATTTGCTGCACATTATTTTGGCGACCCGTAACCCGGCGGCTTACGGGCAAGATTTGGCCGCTTGGCTGCAATACGGTGCCAGTCCCAGAGCCAGCATAGCGCTGGATCGTTGTTCCAGAGCCAAAGCGTGGCTGGCGCAACGCGATTTCGTCAGTCCCGAAGATATTCAGGATATGGCTTTTGATGTGTTGCGGCATCGTTTGATTCTGTCTTATGAGGCCGAAGCGGAAGGCATTACCACCGATCATTTCATTAAAGAATTGATTGCCCGAGTTGCGGTGCCTTGATGGTTTTTACTAAACCTGCAAATCCGCTCAGCGAATTGGTTTCAGTGTCATTAAAGACCCTGGTCGACTTAGCCAAACCTGCGGCGGGATTAAACTTGAAACATTCCGCCATTCGTGCCGGACAAAGCGGCGGTTACGTGTCCCGATTTAAGGGCCGCGGCATGGAATTTGAAGAAGCCAGAATTTATCAGCCGGGCGATGACATACGCAGTATCGATTGGCGGGTTACCGCGCGCACCGATAAACCCCACACCAAGATGTTCCGCGAAGAACGGGAAAGGCCGGTATTCATCTCCCTGGATAACCGTCCGGCGATGCATTTTGCGACACGCGGCGTTTTTAAATCGGTATTGGCCGCCAAACTTGCCGGTTTGCTGGCGTGGGCGGCTCAACATCATGGCGACAGAATCGGCGGGCAGATATTCACCCACACCGGCTGCCGTGAATTAAAGCCGCAAAACGGTAAACACGCTGTGTTGCGGCTTTTAAACGCGATCAGTAGTCCGGAGGGTTTTAATCGCGTAGAGCAAGCGACGATTACGCTGGAGCAAGTGCTGGCCAGGTTGATGCAACACGCCCGCCCCGGCAGCTTGGTTTATATCGTCAGTGATTTTCGCGGCGTTAACGACTCCGTTGAAAGCTATCTGGCGAAGCTGTCGCGGCATTGCGAGGTCGTGTTGATTTTTGTCTATGATCCGTTGGAAAGCCATTTGCCGGAAAAAGGCCGCTACCGTTTTATCGCTATGGATGGTGCCGCCGGAACAGGCGCGGCCACCGGCGATGAGCGGGATGTAGTTATCGACACCTCTGATCGGCAACGGCTATTAAACTACCACAGGCAGTTTGCCGAACGGCTGGATCGATTGGCGCAAATAGCCAAAAAAATGGGTCTGGGCTTGATTCAATGCAGTACCACAGACGATCCGATACAACGTTTAAGATAGCTTAATAAACCAAAACCGAAACATGCAAGCCACCGAACTCCCGCTTAAAGACATACACCTACCCGAAGCCATAGGCTGGTGGCCTCCGGCTGTCGGCTGGTGGATTTTGGCGGTATCGATTCCGCTGCTGGTTATTTTGCTGGTCTGGCTTTATAAAAAACTGACCCGTAAAACCGCGATTAAAACCGCCAACAAGTTACTGGCGCAAATCAAAACAGACCCAACGCGGGACAACTTTCAAAAATTATGCGACCTTTCCGTGTTGATCAGACGGGTCGCGATTAGCACATCGCCGCGGGCAAAAGCCGCCGGCTTAACCGGACGGCAATGGCTGGCGTTCCTCGACAATTCGGTAAAAGGCGCGCCGTTTAGCGAGGGCGTCGGTCAACTGCTGGCCGAAGCGCCTTATCGAAAAACGCCGCCCACCGAAGCGGAAATTTCCCAATTAATCGATCTTTGCAAAGACTGGCTTAAATCCCAGAAAAAATCATGATTCACTTTGAATGGCCTTGGCTATTGGCCGCTTTACCCTTGCCTTTATTGGTCCGTTGGCTGCTTCCGGCGAAGCTGCCGGTAGAGCAGGCGGCATTAAAAGTTCCGTTTCTGGAGGATTTTTCCGCCGCCCAAACCCGAGCCGTCCCCCAAACCCGACAGTGGCGGTTATTGCCGGCGATGATTGCCTGGCTGTTATTGATCGTCGCCTGCACCCGGCCGCAATGGCTGGGCGAGCCGATTGAACAAGCGGTCAGCGGCCGGGATTTAATGCTGGCGGTGGATTTGTCAGGCAGTATGGAAGAACAGGATTTTTTTATTAACAAGCGGCCTATTGACCGACTGACCGCGGCCAAAGGGGTCGCCGCCGATTTTATCAACCGGCGTGTCGGCGATAGAGTGGGGCTCATTCTGTTCGGCACTCAGGCCTATCTGCAAACGCCCTTAACGTTTGACCGCAAAACGGTCATGACTTTATTGAACGAGGCGGTCATCGGCCTTGCCGGCGACAATACAGCAATAGGCGACGCGATCGGCCTGGCGGTCAAACGTCTTAAAGACGAGCAGGCCGACAGCCGGGTTTTGGTGTTGATGACGGATGGAGCCAACACCGCCGGTGAAGTCTCACCGTTAAAAGCCGCCGAATTGGCCGCCGCCAATCATTTGAAAATTTACACCATCGGCATCGGTGCCGATGAAATGATCGTGCGCAGCTTTTTCGGCAACCGTAAAATCAATCCTTCGGTTGATTTGGATGAAAAAACCTTGATCAAGATTGCCGAGAGCACCGGCGGCCATTATTACCGGGCCAGAAATACCGATGAACTGAATAATATCTATATGAGACTGGACGAGTTGGAACCGGTTGAAAAAGACAAGCAATATTTCAGGCCCCGTAGCGAACTGTATTTTTGGCCGTTGTCGCTGGCATTAGTGTTGGCGACGATTATTGCATTATCAAAGGTGCGTTTATCATGACTATCGGCGATTTTCATTTTATCAGGCCGTACTGGTTGGCCGCGCTTATCCCTTATTTGGCGATTTTGGCTTTAATACTCAGGAATAAGCCGGCTCAAGGCAATTGGGCGGCGGTGTGCGATGCCGCCCTGTTACCTTATCTATTGCAGAAAAAAACGCTTAAGCAAAATCGCCGACCGTTAACCGCGGGAGCCGTCGCCGCGTTACTGGCGATTATTGCGCTGGCCGGGCCGACTTGGCAGCGCTTGCCGTCGCCGGTCTTTAGAAACGATTCGGCGTTGGTGATCGTGTTGGATTTGTCTGTTTCGATGGATGCGGCCGATATTAAACCCAGTCGCTTGATTATGGCGCGCTACAAAATCACCGATATTTTAAAGCAGCGAAAAGACGGCCAGACCGCATTGCTGGTTTATGCCGGCGACGCTTTTACGGTAACGCCGCTGACCGACGATACCGAGACTATAGACAGCCAGTTGTCGGCATTAAACACCGACATTATGCCGAGTCAGGGCAGTAACGCGGTATTGGCGCTGGAAAAAGCCGTGCAGTTGTTCAAACAGGCCGGGCTGCAAAAAGGCCAAATTTTATTGGTCACCGACGGCGTCGATGGGGATAAAACCTTGGCGGCAGTAAAAGCGCTGGATCATTATCAGCTGTCGGTATTGGGCGTCGGAACGGATAACGGCGCACCGATAGCGTTGCCCGAAGGCGGCTTCGTTAAAGATCAGCTGGGCAATATTGTGGTGCCTAAATTAAATGCCGGCGAGCTGGCCGAACTGGCGCAGGCAGGGAAGGGCGTCTATCAAACCCTAACGGCAAACGATAGCGATATTCATAACCTGCTGGCGGCCCTCAATCAATCGGTGCGGCAGCAAGGCCAGACAAACAACAATTTGTTGCTGGATCAATGGGCGGACAAGGGCCCTTGGCTGTTGTTGCCGGTTTTGCCTTTAGCGGCGCTGATGTTCAGAAAAGGTTTGTTATGTTTTGCTTTATTGCTGATTCTGCCCTTGCCTAAAAACAGTTACGCGTTGGGCTGGCAGGATTTGTGGCAGAGCCCGGATCAACAAGCGCAACAGGCTTATAACAAACAGGATTTCGCCAAAGCGGCGGAGCAGTTTCAAAATCCGGACTGGAAAGCGGCAGCCTATTATAAAGCGGGCGAATACGATAAAGCATTGGCAACGCTGAAAGGCGATAAATCCGCTTACAATCAAGGTAATGCGCTGGCGCAAGCCGGTCAGCTGGAGAAAGCTATCAAAGCTTATGAAAAAGCGCTGGCTGCTAATCCTAACGATAGCGACGCCAAATATAATAAGGAAATCGTAGAAAAAGCCCTGGACAAACAAAAACAGCAAAACCCGCAACAAGACAATAAACAACAGGAGGACTCTCAGCAAAGCAAGGACGGTGATCAATCCGATCAACAAAAATCGGATCAAAATAAAACCGGGGAAAAGCCCGAACAAAAACCTGAGCAAAAGCAATCCGAGCAACAACAATCCCAGGAAAATCAACAGCAAAATAAAGCCGAGGAAAACAAAGCGGAAGCCGAAAAAACCGAGCAAGCCGAGCAGGACAAAGACGAAGCCAAGCAGCAAGGCAAAGAACAAGCGCCCGCCAATATCCAACCGTTAAATGAACAACAACAAGCTAACGAACAATGGTTAAAAAGAATCCCCGACGATCCGGCCGGCTTGTTAAAACGTAAATTTAAATATCAATACGGACAGCGTGGCAACCAAACTCGTGGCGACGCCAACGATTGGTAGACACACTCATAGCCATTATTCACCGTCAAAATAGCTTCGTGTACCGGCCTATACCACAGCTCCCGCATTTGCCAAAAACTTTTTACTCTATCCTCGACTTCAATATGCTATCTTTTCCATTACATATTTATTACGAGCGATCAAAGTCCACCTGAAAAATTGCTTAATGATAGCGGCTGACAAAACAAGGCAACGGCGGAAGGATTAAACGACATAAGAGGCAACAAGCCGTAAGTATGGCCGGCATTCCGTAGCCGAAAAATAAACATTTAACCTGAATCGGAAATTATGTTTGCTATTTCGAAAAAATAATATCATTTACTATCAACAGGATGCTAAGGAGGTACGGAATGTCAGGCATGAGATCGATAAAAACGCATTTAACCTGTGTTCTTTTATTATGCATTCTGCTACCCACCGGCTTGATAGGCGCAACGGCATGTTGGTTTTTATATAACGGCATCAGGGAAAATAGCATTGAGGATGTAGGGCGAATAGCCGAGGCCCGCTATGAAGAACTGCGTAGTCGTTTAGACAAGGATAACGAGCGCAGCAAAGTGTTACTGGCAACTTTGATAGCGGCTTGCCGCTACAGCGACAACGGCGTTAATAGTTGTACTCGGGCTAAACTGGAACAGTTTGCCGCCATTAATCCTGCGCTCGGCTTTAGCTTCCATTCAGGAAGCGAAAGCGACCTTGCGGTAGGCGGCGATACGATCACCTTTGCTCAATTAAACCAGCCGTTCCAGCCCGGCCAGATAGCGGCAACGTCTAAACTAAACGGCGTTCCGCTGTTATCCATGGTCGCAGTCGATTCGGCATCGGGCTTTAGTTTAGTGACAACCTATCCCGGCCGGGAACTGCAAGATATTTTTATCAATGCTCCGGCATTAGGGCAATCGGGAGAAACTTTTTTGGTCGATAACCAGGGGTTTTTCATCACCAAGCCGCGCTATGCTTCGCAACAAGGGATTACCAAACCTATTTCAACTATACCGATGCGGCACTGTTTGCACAAGGAAAGCGGCGAAACACTCAATCTCGATTATCGAGACGCCTCCATCATCCATGGTTTTCGCTTCGTACCGGAAATCGGCGGCGGTTGCATCATGGCGCATGTCGATCAAGTAGAAGCTTTTGCGCCTTTAAGGCAATGGCTTATGACCCTGGGCGGTGCGGTTTTCCTTTTTGCCGGTGGTGCTTGGTTAATCGCAACGATGATCGGCCGGAGCATGTCTAAACCCATTACCGCCTTGGCTGATATGGCGCGGGCCTTGTCTTTAGGTGATTTTACTCAACGGGTTTGTTCAGCCAATTATCTTGAAATCACCGAATTGACCGAACTGTTCAATAACATGGCCGAACAATTGGACAAGACCCTCAGCCGTTTAAAAACCTCCGAATACGAGTTGGAGCAGAAAGTCATTGAACGCACTTCCGAGCTTCATCAGCGCCATCGAAAATATCGCTCGGTCATTCGATGCACCGGCGAGGGTTTTTGGCAAATAGACAGGGATGGCCGTTTACTGGAAGTCAATCCTGCATACGTCCGTATGTCCGGATATTCCGAAGCGGAATTAATCGGCATGCGGATCAGCGATCTGGAAGCGCCGGAGCAAACGGCTGACCATATCCGCAAGGTTATGCGCTATGGCTCGGACACTTTTGAAACCCGGCATCGCCGGAAAGACGGAAGCCTGTGGGATGTTGAGGTCAATGCCTCTTTCATCAGCGAAGACGGCGGCTATTTTGTCGGTTTTTTTAAGGACATTACCGAGCGCAAACGCATAGAAAAATCATTGGCGGAATCGTATAACCTGCTGCAATCGGTCATTGAAACGGCGCCGGTGCGGATTTTCTGGAAGGATCGCGATTTGCGTTATCTGGGTTGCAACAAACTTTTCGCCAGAGATATTAAAGAGCAATTTTCACAGGATGTGATTGGTAAGGACGACTTTCAGTTGGGCGTTGATGAGCATGCTGAACTTTACCGTTCCGACGACCTCTATGTGATGAAAGAAGGCTTGCCCAAACTCGATTATGAAGAATCCAGAGCCGCTCCCAATGGCCGCCCGATTTGGCTGAAAGCCTCAAAAATTCCGTTGCGTAATGAAGCGGACGAAATCATCGGGGTTCTCGGCGTTTATACCGACATCACCGAAAGTAAACGGATAGAACAGGAACTGCGCATTGCCGCCACCGCTTTCGAGACCTTGGAAGGCATTACTATCACCGACGCCAACGAAGTTATCATCCGCGTCAATCGGGCCTTCACCCAGATTACCGGCTATACCGCCGAAGAAGCGATTGGCAATAGACCGTCTATGCTTAAATCAGGACGGCATGACCAGGAGTTTTATCGCAACATGCATTACGCCTTGCAACATGAGGGGCAATGGGAAGGCGAAATATGGGACCGCCATAAGGATGGCCATATCTATCCGAAATGGCTCGCGATAACCACGGTCAAGGATGATAGTGGCCGTATCACCCATTATGTAGGCAGCTTTACCGACATTTCCGAGCGCAAAGCCTCCGAAGAAAAAATCAAAAACCTCGCCTTCTACGACACTCTGACCCAGTTAGCCAACCGGCGTCTGTTGGCCGAACGCCTGGAACATGCTATCGCCGTGCAAGCGCGCACCGGATCTTATGCCGCCTTGCTGTTTCTCGATCTGGATAATTTCAAATTGTTAAATGACACCCAGGGGCATGGCGTCGGCGATGAACTGCTGATTAAAGTTGCGCTCCGCTTGAAAGGCTGTGTCCGGGAAACGGATGCCGTGGCGCGCTTGGGCGGCGATGAATTTATCGTGCTGTTGGAAGAACTCGGCCAGGTATGCGACAGCGCCGCGGTGCAGGCGAAAACCGTGGCCGAAAAGATTGTTTCGGCGCTGGCGGAGCCGTACAGCTTAAGCTGTGTCGTCCATAACTGCTCCAGCAGTATCGGTGTAGTGCTGTTTTGCGATTCCGGCATAACCGCCGATACCGTATTGGCGCAGGCGGATACGGCGATGTATGCGGCCAAAAAAGGCGGCAAGAATACCTACCGCTTTTTTGATCCGGCCATGCAGCAGGAATTGGAGCAACGGGCAAAATTCGAATCCGCGTTGCGCCAAGCCATCAGCAATGACCAACTCATGCTCTTCTATCAACCCCAGGTTGATGCGAATAAACAAATGACCGGCGTGGAAGCGCTGGTGCGCTGGCATCATCCCGAGCTGGGTTGGATTCTTCCGATTCAGTTTATTCCGTTGGCGGAAGAGACCGACATCATCCTGATTATCGGGCGCTGGGTGCTGGAAACCGCCTGCGCCCAACTCAAGGCATGGAGAAGCCGGCGCTGGACGCAAAACTTAAGTATTGCCGTGAACGTCAGCGCCAAGCAGTTCTACCAACCCGGATTTGTCGATGAGGTGCGCAACATCATGGCGCAATACGCGATAGGACCTATGCAGCTTAAATTGGAATTGACCGAAAGCATGGTATTGAAAGAGATGGATGCCGCTATCGCCAAAATGCTTGAACTTAAATCCATCGGCGTACTTTTAGCCATGGACGATTTCGGCACCGGTTACTCATCGCTGAGCTACCTGAAAAATTTGCCTTTCGATCAGATTAAAATCGACAAAAGTTTCGTCGAAGGCATCAAGAAAAATAATAATGACGCCTTTATCGTACACAGCGTGTTTACCCTGGGTAAGTTGATGGGGATAAATGTGGTGGCGGAAGGCGTGGAAAATATCGAACAGGATGAACTTCTAAAATCGTTGGGTTGCATCGCCTTTCAAGGCTATCTGTTCGGCAAGCCGGTACCGATTGAAGAATTGGAACGTCAGTTAAGGGAACGTCTGATCGAACTGATGCCGGATTCGGAAGGTTTTCAGCCCGATAAAGAAGGTTGAGCTTTTTATTTTTTCCATACATAGCCAAGTAAGCGCTTTAGTACGTTATTTTGCTGCGGTTGCGCTCGATTATTTGATGCATTAAGCGTAGCAATGTCGCCTTTCTTGGCGGATTTAACAGCTTTCTTTTGCTTATCCTTGCTTTTGGCTAACTCGGCAATTTCCGCATCCAAACGCTGTGCAAAAGCTTCTAAAGTATCTCCGTCTTCATCTTCCTGAATTTCTTCGGGTTGTTTAATTTCCGCAGTTGTCTTAATTTCTTCGGGTTGTTTAATTTCCGCGGTTTTCTCAATTTCTTCGGGTTGTTTAATTTCCGTCGTTTTCTCAATGCCCTTGACTTCGGTATTCTTGACCTTATTCTTTTTAGCCGCTAACGGACACCAGTTATTCAAAAAGGCAACGGCCAATTCTTTCGCTTCCGGTTTAATATCGTTGAGTTTTACCTGATCCCGCTTCAACGCTCTCGGCGAGATACCCTGTTCAATGAGCGCCAAGCAATCGCTTCGCCATTGACGGGCTTGGGCTAATGAGTAAGCGGGATATTTACCTAAGGTTACTACTATTTCCTTGCCGGCCGGTTTATAACGCAATCGCCAAAATTTAGCGCCATCGGTCAGCACTTCAACAAATAGCCCACCGCCGTCCGGTTCCCGATAAGCTTTGTCTTTAGGTCCTAAGCTCTGTAATTTAACTTCATTAGTAGCCATTGCAACTTCCACCGTTTTTGCTCATGAAACTTCAGCCTCATGAACGCATTAAAAAATCATGAGCGCATATCAATGAAAACAGGATGCGGCAACCACATGCTGTTTTTTACCCTCATGATGACAAATATATTTTTAATAAGCATATATATCCGGCGCGATTATAGGAGGAGTGGAACGGAATGTGCAAGTTACTGCGTTTTCAAATGCAGTTAGCGGCTCAAATAACAAAATTAGTGTTTAACCTTAATAACGGTTAATCGGCTAAGGCCTATTGATATAAAAACGCCCCTTAAGTTAAGCGATACTGCGTTTTTGAATCTGTTTTTCCGGACTCTCCGCCCATGCAGATCTCGGTATTAGCGTACGCGCTTGAGAGTTTTTTTTGCGCATTAGGCAACATGCCGTAAAGCCCCAGCTTATGCCTCAGTACATTACGGCTGATGTCCAACAAGCGCGCGGTCTGCACCTGGTTTTCCTCGCAAAACTCAAAGGCCGCCCGAATAACCGTCTCTTCTATAATTTCGAAGAGCTTGGGTGGCCCTTGCTCACAAAGGCGTTGCAATGCGTGCTCTAAAGACGAGGTTGAAACCGACGGTCCCTGTTCCGAAATCCTCACTCCGGATAGCTTGAAATCCTCGGGACGTAAACGATTGCCGGGGCAAACCAGAAGCGCTCGGTGAACGGCGTTTTCCAGTTCGCGGATATTACCCGGCCAATCGTAATTCAATAAGGTCAATTCGGTGGCCGGCGACAGCTTGATTTCGCCATAACCCAAACGGTCGCCGTAAATTTTTAGAAAATGTCGTGCTAACGGCAGAATATCGCCCAGCCGTTCGCGCAAAGGACTTAGCTGAATAGTCGCAACATTGAAACGGTAATATAAATCGGCGCGAAAGTGCGAAGCGGCAACCGCCTGTTCCAGATTGACGTTGGTTGCCGCAATGATTCTGACGTCTACCGGCACCGGTTGTCTGGAACCCACTTTAACGACTTCGCGCTCTTGCAGCACGCGCAATAATTTAGCCTGCATGCCGAACGGCAAGTCGCCTACTTCATCCAGAAACAGACTGCCTTTGTTGGCGGTTTCGAACCAGCCGTCTTTACTGGTTAAAGCCCCTGTAAACGCGCCTTTCTCATGGCCGAACAATTCGCTCTCGATCAGGTTCTCGCTCAACGCCGCGCAGTTTAAGGCGCCGAAAATATTTTTGCTGCGTTTACTGAGCGCATGAATATGACGGGCGACAAGTTCTTTACCGGTTCCGGTTTCGCCGATAATCAGCACGGTAGCATCGCTAGGTGCGATACGTTCAATCTGTTCCAGCAAGCGACGGGAAACCGGGTCTTCAAAAACCAGGGCGGTAGCTCGGACTGAGAGCGCCAGTGATCGTGATTGCAATTCATCAAAAGCCAACAGTGTCGAGGTGGTTTCCTCTGGGGTATCGGCGAGATTGCGGCCTGTCAGTGTATCCATAATAATGTGCTCGTTTTCTTTTTAAAATGGGTCGTTCAACCCTTTTCAGGGTCGTCATCCAGGTTTAAATCAAATCGATATAGCAATCTTTGACATGAGACCAAAAAAGCCGATGCCTCTTAGAATAGGCGCACCGGCTTCCGGTGATCCGGTCAGCATCAATCGCATTTCAGTTATCGTTCATTTTTGTTGTGGCTTAGGCTGTTAAAAACAGCTTAGGCAACTCGCAATAAATCTAAATAGTTCCCACGCCGGAGCGTGGGAACGATAGCTTTGGGGGATTTATTAGTGCGAGTTAGCTTAGTTCTTATTCCTGCTAAAATCTTAGCGACCCGGTCAGCCTTAACATGCGCGGCTCCACCGGATGTCTGAGTATGCCATCGACGCCTTCAGCGGCTTCTCCCGGCAAACGCGAAGTATAGGCATAAGCCGTGTCGTTGCTTTTAGATCCCAGCAAGTTGAACAGGTCCAGTTCAAGTTTCAAATCCTTGTGCTGATAACCCAATCCCCAATTAACCAATGTCGTATCGCCCGCGCTAAAACTGCCGCTGTCGTTAAGCGGAATGTCGCCGAAGTGACGTAAGCGCAAGGTAGTAAAAGTATGATACGGCAACTGCACCACCGCTCCGGCGCTGATGATCCGGCCTACCGAATTGGAAATACGGTTAAGCTCGCGCGGCACGCCGACATAGCGGGCTTTTGAAAAAGACAGGTCGGCATCCAGCGTCAGGTTATCGTTGACTTGGTAATAGTTGCTCCATTCCACGCCGTGACGCTCGCTACGTCCGCTGGGTTCGGTAGTGCTCGCATCGCCGACGAAAATCAGTTCGGAATTGACCTGCATCCACCACAGCGCCAGCGTGGAATTCAGCCCCGGAATTAAGCGATTGCGCAAGCCGATCTCGCCTCCGCGTGAGCGCACCAAGGGCGACACCGACTCGGCCGAATCGCCGCTGACCGGATTGACGCGCAAGGTAGCGCCGCGCGCGTCATTGGAGTGATGACCGTAGCCCAGATTGGCAAACACTTCGTTAGACGCCCAAGGGCCGAAAATCAGACTGAGCTTTGGACTCAATAAAGAGGCCTTGCGTTGCCCCGAATTGGCCGCGAGTGTTAGGCTGTTCACATCCATATCCAAAAAGTCGGCGCGTAAGCCGGAAATACTGCGGAACTTTTTCAACCACTGAACCTGGTTTTTCAGGTAGACCGCCACGCTGGTTTCGCTAATGTCATCTTTGCGCACTGTTTGAAAAATCCGGCGCTGTTCGCTGTGGTTTAACGCGGCTCCGATAACCTCGTCATGGCGGATTTGCAAACCTAAGCTGTTGTCGACGTCCACCCCGAACCATTGGGCAAACCAGGTTTGTTCGCCGTTGCCGCCGCTAACCACGCGGCGCTCGGTTTGATGCACTTGATCGCCTTGCACGGGGTTGTCAAGGAAACCGGTAGGGTTGGAATACAAGTTGAGATCGTAATAAACCAAGTAGGCGTTAAAGTCGTTTTTATAGCTGTCGCCGCGGCTCCAAGCATTGCTCGACACGCTGTAACGACTGCTGTTGCCGCCGTCGGACCTATCTATGCTGCCGTACAAATCGAGCAGTCCGCTGTCGATAGCCCGCTCCGGAATTTGGTTAGTCGCATTCCAGCCGGAATGATAGGCTTTGGCGTTGACCGATAAGCCCCAATGCTTGTTGTCCAGCGTGTAACGCAACATGCCGTTGTACTTGCCCAAGTCTTCCGGCTGTTGCCATACCCCATCATAGGCATTGAATTCACCCGCGGCCAGCAAATTGCCGGAACCGATTTTTGCGGAATCGGCCAATAGCGTGCGGTAATAACCAAACTCGCCGCCGGTAAATTTAAGCAGCCCTTTGGGCAAATTATGCATGGTGTGCATGCGCGAATAACCGGCCGAAGAAAAATCGCCGGCATCGGCGTAATACGGCCCTTTGCCGTAGTCGATACGGTCGACCAGTTCGGGAATGACGCTGTTCAAGTCCAAATAGCCTTGGCCGTGCGCATGACTGGGCATGTTCATCGGCACACCGTCCACCATTACCGAAAAATCAGTGCCGTGGTCAAGGTTAAAACCGCGCAAATAAAACTGATTGGCTTTGCCCGAGCCGCTGTGCTGGGTCGCCAATGCGCCCGGCACTACCTCAACCAGCTCACCGGCTCGCGCCAAGGGTCGATAATTCAGTTTCGCTTGCTCGACTACGCCTTGCGATGCCGATGTTGCTGCGCCTAATGCACGATTTACCGGAGCATTGACCTCTACCGTGTCCAAGGCGACGATGCCTGTTTTATCGGAGGATAGCGCTTGCGATGAGTGAGTCTGAATGAATCCGGCCAGCAATAAGGAACCAGCAATAGGTTTTTTCATTCACCGTCTCCGGCCGGCAAGTGTTCTTGTAGCCGTTCAGGCAGTTCACAGAACCTTATCATTTGGGCTTATTTTGATTCGGATACCAAAAATGCTGATGACACTGTTCGCAGGCATCATCAATATGTCCACCGACGACAATCAAGTCCGCCGGTTTCTTCGCGTCGATCGCGGCCAGCGCTTGCACGCCGGCATCGTGAAGCCCATACGCAAACTTCACATAACTGGCCCAATCGGCATCAAGCAAGCGCTGAACAGCCTGGGGACTTTCCTCGATACCCGGATTCTCCGATTTGGCGCCGTCGTGAGCGACCTGCCGACCTTTAATCAGCAAAAGGTTCGCCGCTTCGATCAAGGTAATGGCGTTGCCTCTGACGGCCTGCCATTGTTGCTCGGTATGCGGCTGTTTATCTTCGCTACCGGCTTGGGTAACGGTGCTGCTAACCGAGTTCCAAAGGGCGTCCGCGACAGGATCGACCATCGACAGCATAATATCCTGCACGGTGGCGGTCGGCTTAAAATAACCTTCCGGTGGCGGCGCTTTGACCTCGTTGAAACAAGCCGCCAACAGCGGCAACAGGATAACGGGTAGAAACAATCGCTTTCGTTGCATGTCCAAATCCTTTAATTAATAGTGTACCGATCGTCAACGACTGCGGGATGCAGGCTGGGTAAGATAAACCGCATGACAACTTTCACACGCTTCATACAGCGTATTGCCGGCGCTGATGACGCTATCGGCATCCTTAGCATCGGCGGCGATTGCCGCTTTTTTGGCTGCGTCACGCATATTCCCGGCAGCTTCCTGCCAGCGTTGTTGATCAATCTGGGCAGGATAAGCCAGAAGCCATGCTCCGGAATTCTCCAAGGCTAAGGCATGCGTTTTCACCGTCGCCCACTCGTTATCGTCTTTGGGTTCAGTGCCGGCCACGGCAAACACGGTATTGGCTGCGGGGACGGTAACTTGCTGCATGTGCTGTTGGACGGTTGCGCCTGATTGAATAAGCGGATGCGCGCAATTAGCCAGTCCCAACGGTAACATCGCGATGAGCGTCAGTAAGCGCTGGCGCCGTTGCCTACCGGCAAATTGCTTAAACATGAGCTAAACGAATCCTATCGCCCGTCCGGCAAGGCCAATGCCAAACCACAACGTCAGTGAAAACAGCCCCGCGCTTTTAGTCAATAAAGGATTCGGAACCGTTTTCTTAGTCAGGATGAAAACTAACGCGACCTGGAGCGCCAGCGCCACAAGCAACAGGCCGATCTTGGGCAAAAACATCGGATTGCGGTAGTACATCACCGGAAAGGTCAAAAACAAAGACGTCCCGGAAGCTATGGTAACGATCAATCCAACACCCATAAACGGGTAAAAAGCCTGAAAAACCTGCGTCACTGTTTGCTGTTTTAGCCCGGTCCCCAACAATCTAAGGTTAATAATGACCAAGGGCGACAGCAGCAACAATAATCCGAGGACATGCAGCACTTCAAACACGACGATAAAATCGTGATCGATCGACCTAAGAAAAGTGCTGACTGAAGAGTCTTGAAGAGCATTTATAGTCTGGGTTGTCATAGCGGTTATCTCGGCGTGATGTTAAATACGGGGTTAAGGTTTCAGCCGCTCATATACGGCGTCAATCGGCCAAAAATAGTCACACCGCCCCATAAAATCAGCGAGGCAGCGGCGGCGAACTTAATATCCAGCGGTTCCAATACCTGATCCAGCCAATCCGCCCCGCGTCGAACACATTTGATCTCGAACAACAGCGCGTTTATCAGCGCCAGAAACATAAACACCAGCTTTATCTGAAACCCGGAGTTAGCCAGCATTTTGGCGGCTTCAGCCCAAAATAACAGCAGGCCTGAGATAAAAGTGGCGACGAAGCCGCCAAAAATCCAGGATCGGAATTGATGTAAAAGCACCGAGATAGGGATGCCGGGTAAAAACAGTCCCAGCAAACGCAGATCGACGAAAAAAATCAATCCGAACGAAAGCGCCAGCCCCAGCAAATGGGCGCCTTCTACAATCGGGAACATATATTGAGACTCGCGCAGCGCTGTACCGAACTCCGAGTTTTCCAGTGATTGGGCCATTTCAATGAGTGTCATAATGAGTACCTCGTGTTTGTTTTTTTAATCAAAGCTATTTGTCAACAGCATCGTTCTCAGCATAATGCAGTCTTCCACTTAAGGGGTTTCTATCCTTATTTAGGCAACTCGTAATAAATACCCCACAGCCCCGAATAGTTCCCACGCTCCGGCGTGGGAACGATAGACGTAGGCCGGAATAAGCTCACCCGCCGGCGATAGCCAGGGTGGGCGTTTCCGGCACTCCCAAGCCTCGGGATGCCGGAAACGCCGGTCCTGCGCTAAAGCGCGGACCGACTTATTCCGGCCTACATCGAGATGTGTATAACGATGAGCGCTCCTGCGTGGGAACGATAGCTGTGCGAGATTTATTAGTGCGAGTTACCTTACTGAGAGACAATCTTCTCGGTAATGTAGTTATCCGTATTTTTCTCGCCTTCAATACAGGCATATTCCCACGCTTCAAAATCCGGCTCGTCGGTATTGGCGCGAACCTGCTTCGAGGACACCGTCCAAGGCCGCGTGTAAACGCTTGGGTCTGTATAGGTAGCCTGATATTGATAGGTGTTCGCGTCGATAAAGCTAAAGCGCTCCTGGATATGCACTTTATCGCTGGAGAAATCGCCTTCGTTGCTCAATCGATGTTTGGCGTTACTATTCGTCACATCGACCACCAGCGTGTTGCCTTCCCAATGCCCTCTGGAATCGGACATCCATAGCTTGATGTTGCCCGGAATATGCGGCCGTCCGTCGAGAGGAATTATTCTCCGATCCGCATCGCCGATGATGATCAGGTAATTCGGATATTGGCGAATCTCGGTGTTATGCCACCATTGCTGCCTGGACACGCCGCCCGGAAAACAGCGCGCCTGAGGATCGACTAAATCCTGGCTAACCGGGTTATTAAAGTTGGCCTGAACATGTTGTTGCTTGGCGCGCGCGGCGGCTAGATAAGGCACTTGCCCGTCCGCCGGATCGATGATGCGGCTGGGTTTTACTTTTCTTTTCGGGATTTTTCCGTCCTTGTCCGGCTTGCCGTCCTGACCGTTACGCGGATTAATCAGCGAATAGGTGCCTTGATTTTCCGGCCGCCAAAAACCCTGCACGTCCGGTTGCCCGTCGGCAAGCCTGTTTGGCGTCCAAGCACCCGATTGGGCGGAGTTGTCTTGGCCAGCCGCAAACCCAGGCTGCGCTATGACCGCGCATGCCAGCAATACAGGAATCCACGCCCTGACATTATTAAATCGATGATTCACAATCGCCTCGCCTTGACCTTGAAAGGTTTTAAAATCTTGTTTCATGGATAGAATTTTTCATAATCAAAGGTAAAACCGTAGTTTTCCAATAATTGAAAATCCTTTTCCTTATGCCGGTAAAAAACCAGACTGATCGTCCAGGGTTTGGTAAACACTTTGGGATCTTCGATAACGGCTTCGTATTGAATATGATCCGGGCCGATCGGTTTATAACGTTCAATCACATGCAAGGCATCGCTATGAAAATTGCCGGAACGATCGAACCAGGTTTGATCGTTAAAATGGGTCACGTCGACCACCAGCGTGTCGCCTTCCCAATGCCCACGAGAATCGCCGATCCACCAGTCGATGTGGCCTTCCGGATGCTTGGTGCCGTTCGCATGTATCGTTCTGACCGTTTGGCCGAATTCATAGATAAAGGTAAGCTGCTTATCCGACTGAAAAATCTGAAACGGCTCCGGCGTGTAATTGGCACGGGGAATGCCTTGCATAAAATATTTTCGCCGAGGGTCCAAGGTAGCCCGATTCTCGAAATTTTTAAGCTTTTGCGCCAACGCCCAAGGTTGATAAGGAATCACATGACCGACCACGACGCCTAAACCCGGCGGCGCATCCTTGCGTGCCTGATGCGGCTCAAGATCCCAATCCGCCGTGCTCAAGGTTTGCCAGATCCCGGATAGATCGGGCTTGCCGTCGCTAGTCCGCGGCATACCAACGGATGCGACGTTATCCTCAGTCTTGACCGGCTGTGTACCGCAGCCAAGCAAAATAATAGAAACAGCACAAATGGCTATGCCTGAAAGTTGCTTGAATGCGCAACAACGGCTTGAGCGCTCGAATTTATGCTTATGCTTGTTAGGGTTGATTATTCTCATAGTCTCTACGCTGGTTTCTCATATAACTGCCGTCTATGGTTGAAACGACGCTCTCTAAGGTAACTCGCACTAATAAATCTCCCTCCGTTATCGTTCCCACGCTCCCGCGTGGGAACTATTCCGATCTATGGGATATTTAGTGTGAGTTGCCTAATTGCTTGCCGGTTTAGGCGGTTCCGGAGCCCCGGTATTTTCCGATCCGGCAAAGAAGTCACGACCGTCCGGCAATTTTACGGTGCTGCCGTTAGCGACCGGTTTGCCGCTTTTAGCCAGATAACC
>Ga0265327_10001825_pt1 | contig 24892 bp, 20 predicted proteins | sample 41621metaG_FD_202089 | JGI IMG/M metagenome (GOLD analysis project Ga0265327, IMG submission 202089) | Rhizosphere microbial communities from Carex aquatilis grown in University of Washington, Seatle, WA, United States - 4-16-21 metaG | ecosystem: Host-associated > Plants > Roots > Rhizosphere...
GACCCAGGAGGTGTTCCTGCGGCTGGTGCGCAGGCCGGACGCCGAGCAGATCGACAATCCCGAAGCCTTCCTGTTCCGCACGGCGGTCAATCTGCTGCGCGACCGGGCGCGGCGCGGAAAGACCTTTTCAGGTCATCAAGCGGAAATCTTCCACCAGCAGGATCGCTTTGAGGCCCTGTCCCCCGAGCGCGTCTTAGAAGGCAGGCAGTCGCTCAGTTCGGCGTTGCGGGTTCTGGAGGAACTGGACGAGCGCACCCGGGACGTCTTCATCCTCCACCGCCTGGAGGGTCTGAAATATGAGGAGATCGCCAATCTTTACGGCGTTTCGGTAAGTTCGATCGAGAAGTACATCATCAAGGCCCTGGCGCATCTGGCGAGACGCGTCGGGCCGGTCTAGAGCCCCGTCCTGTGTCCCCACCGGAACCTCACCCCACCGCCCATGATGAGGCCGCCGTCTGGCTCCTGCGCCTGCGCGCGCAGGGCGACGCCGGTACACGGGCGGCGCTGGAGGCCTGGCTGGCGGCGGACCCCGGCCATGCGGCGGCCTTCGACGCCGTGTGCTCCGCCTGGAGCCTGTTCGGGGACCAGGCGGCCGCGCCGGAGCTCCTGGCCATGCGTCGCGACGCCCTCAGCCGCGCCCACCGCGCGGGCGGCGCACGCTGGGCCGGGCCGCAGATAGGGCGACGGAGCCTCGCCGCCGGGATCGCCGCCGTGGTGGCGGCGCCCTTGGGGGCCCTCTGGTGGTTCAGCGCCCGATCGTCGTCGGGGCTGGCCTATCGCACGGGCCTGGGGGAACAGCGCACCGTGACCCTGGAAGACGGCTCGCGCCTGTCGCTCGACGCCCACACCGTGCTCAAGGTGGCCTATAGCCGGGACCTGCGGCTGATCGAGCTGGCCACCGGGCGCGCGCATTTCGAGGTGGCCAAGGACCCCGCCCGCCCCATGAAGGTGCGGGCCGGCGCCAAGACCATCACCGCCCTGGGCACGGCCTTCACCGTGGAGCGTCAGGCCGAGCATGTGGTGGTCACCCTGGTGGAGGGGCGGGTGGCGGTGAGCGATGACGGCGCGGCGCCGACGGAAATGCGGCCCCAGCAGCAGCTGGTGCTGGCCCCCAATACGCCGCCGGTCCTGCATCAGGAGGTCGATGTGGACCGCGCCATGGCCTGGCGGGAGGGCAAGCTGGTCTTCGATGATGAGACCCTGGCCGGCGCGGCGGCGCGCATGAACAACTATTCGCCGCTCAAGGTCGTGGTGGAGGGGGACGCCGTGCGCAATCTGCGGATCAGCGGCATCTTCAAGGCCGGCGACACCCCCGCCTTTGTCGAGGCCGTGAAGGCCTATTTCCCGGTGGACGCCCAGACCTCCGACGCCACCGTGGTGATCCGGCCGGCGAGCTGACCGGCCGCCCGGCGAAAAGTTCTTGGAAACCGGTGTCAGAAACTTTTGAGGGGTTCCGGATCGAGCGCGTCGTAACGGTTGGCGGGCAGGAGAAACGCGCGCCGGCAACAACGGCGTAAGCCGAGGGGGAGGGAATCCATGACCGTCCACGGTCCCAAGGCGCGTCGGCGTCACCTGTATGCGAGCGCGTCCGTCGCGGTCGTTCTGATCGGCGCGGCGATGGCCCAGCCGGCCATGGCCGACACCGCGTCCACCTTTCAGTTCGATATCCCGGCCGAAAGCCTCGCCAAGGCCCTGCGCGCGGTCGGCGACCGCTCCGAGACCCAGCTGCTGTTCGCGCCCGCCCTGGTGGAGGGGCGCACCAGCCACGCCCTGCAGGGGCGGCTGTCCAGCGACGAGGCGCTGAAGCGCCTGCTGGCGGACACCAATCTCACCTTCCACCGCACCGCCTCCAATGTGGTGCTGATCACGGAGGTGAAACCTGCGCCCGCGTCCCCTCAGCCGGCGCCGGGCGAACCGGCGCAGACCCAGGTCGCCGCCATCGTCCCGGTAAGCCTTGAGGAGATCGTCGTCACCGGCACCAAGCGGCCGGAGAACGTCCAGAGCGTGCCCGCCTCGGTGTTCGTGGCCACGGCGGCCGGGATGGAACGGGCCGGGGTCCGCGACTTCGACGACCTGGTGAAGATCGCCCCGTCGCTCACCATCACCAAGACCAGCCAGCCGGCCAACAACTCGATCAATATCCGCGGCATCGGCACCTACGCCTATTCCATCGCCACGGAATCCAGCGTCGCGGTGGTGATCGACGACATCCCGCAGGCGTTCCAGGCCGCGGCCTTCGCGGCCCTGGTGGACGTGCGCCAGGTGGAGGTCCTGCGCGGACCGCAGAATACGCTGTTCGGCAAGTCGGCCTCCGCCGGCGTGGTCAACATCACCACCCAGGCCGCCACAGACACCTTCACCGCCCACGCCGAGGCCATGGCCACCGATGACCATGAGCAGCGTGTCCAGGCCACGATCTCGGGCCCGATCGCGCCGAACCTGAAGTTCCGGCTGGCGGCCAATTACAGCGACTACCGAGGCAATATCTACGACCTCAGCAACGGCCAGTGGCTGAACGGCCAGCAGGACACCACCCTGCGGGGCAAGCTGGTCTGGACGCCGGCTGACGCCTGGACCGTGACCGCCTCGCCCTACATCACCAAGACCGTGGCCAGCTGCTGCGCCGGGGCGGAGTATTTCGTCAGTCCCGGGGTCACCTTCGGCAAGAACAACATCCCCCAGTCCGTGATCCTGGCCGGCATCACGCCGGGCCCGGACAATAAGCTCACCCGCATGGACGTCCCGGCCCGGGGCAATGCGCTGGACTATGGTTCAGGCCTCAAGGTGGAGCACGAGCTGGGCGCCTTCACCCTGGCGTCGATCTCCTCCTACGACGCCTACCAGCTGCATGACCTGCAGGACACGGATTCCAGCGACTTCGACTTCCAGACGGTGGCGCCCACCGCGCCCCATGGCGGCTCGGCCAATGGCGGCTATTTCAAGATCAATTCGGTGACCCAGGAGCTGCGGCTGACCTCGCCGGCTGAGGGGCGATTGCGCTATGTGGCCGGGCTCTATTACAGCCGCACCAGCTCGGAGCGCTATTTCGTCCGCGGGTCCAACACGCTGGGGACCTACAACAATCTGAGCTCACTGCCGTCCACCAACTCGACGGCCTATTCCAACTACCTGTCCCGGGCGCTAGCCACCAATTACGCGGTGTTTGGCCAATCCACCTACAGCGTCACCGACAGGCTGGAGCTCACCACCGGCCTGCGGCTGAACAAGGAAGAGGTCAGCTATTCGTTCTACGACAACGGCAATCACGTCACCTATGGCGCGCCGGACTGTTCGACCGCCACCCCCACGGCCAGCGTGCAGATCCACACCTGCGACAGCGACACCGCCGTCACCGGCCGGGCCAGCCTGCAGTACCACTTCACCCCGGACCTGATGGTCTTCGGCGGCTATTCGCGAGGCTATAAGGGCCTGGCCTACGATCTCACCAGCACGCTCACCACCCGCACGCCGGTGGCCAGCGGCCCGCTGAAGGGGATCCCCACCGCCGACGCGGTGGCGGCCAAGCAGCCGATCCCGCCGGAGACCGTGGACAGCTACGAACTGGGCTTCAAGAGCAGCTTCTTCGAGCACCGGCTGACCTGGAACGTCACCGCTTTCGACGAGGTGTTCCACGGCTTCCAGGCCCAGAGCCGCGACCAGCTCACCGGCCAGAATGTGCTCAACAGCATTGGCCAGGTCACGTCCAAGGGGGTGGAGACCGAAGTCGCCGCGGTGATCGGCAATCTGACCCTCAACGGCGGCGGCGCCTACAACAAGGCCACCATGGACAGTTTCCCCAACGCCAATTGCTACGGGGCCCAGACCGCCGCCCAGGGCTGCGTGGGGGGCATGCAGGACCTGTCCGGCAAGCCCCTGTTCAATGCGCCGGAATGGAACTTCAGCCTCAACGGGCAGTACGACATCCCGCTGCCGGCCAGCGACATGCGCGCCTTCGTCTCCGGCGGGTTCCGCTGGCAGTCGCAGGTGATCTACAACCTGCTGCAGGATCCGGACTCGGTGCAGAAGGCCTATGGGATCGTCAACATCGCCGGCGGCCTTCAGACCGACCGCTGGAAGCTGACCCTGTTCGTCAACAACCTGCTGGACAAGAGCTACGCCCTGACCCGTGGCCGCGACGCCCAGTTCAACATCAGCCAGGCGGCGAGCCCGCCCACCGACGCCATCACCTGGAAGCCGGCCCGCGACGACCATCGCTATGTCGGCGTCCGCGTGGCGGTCAGCTATTGATCCGGAGGCCCTGGCCGCGCTCCCCCGCGGCCGGAGCCGATTTGCAGGCGCGATGATGAACAAGCCCAGCACTCCCGGCGGTGGCGCGGCCCTGGTCCTGGTCCTTGGGATCCTGGCCGCGTCGCTCGCGGGCGCCGCCCATGCGGCCGGGCCAGCCGTCGCCTACAACCAGATCGTGGCGCAGAGCATCCAGCCCCAGGCCGAGCGCCTGCTGGTGCGGCTGGCCAAGGACGGCCGGGGCCTGGTCATGGACGGGGTTCCGGTGTTCAACGGCGAGGACAAGTTCCTGCCGGGCAAGATCGCGCTGGGCCTTACCGACTTCCTTGCGGCCCTGCCCGCCGATGACCCGCGGCGGCCGGAATACCTGAAGGACTTCCGTGCGGTGGCCCGGCTCACCGTCGATGACGCCAATGACACCTGGGGGATCTACTACTACCTGTCGGCGCTCAACGGCTTGCGACAGGCGGGCGTGCTGAAGGATGCGGTGGACCCCCTGACGCTCGCCAAGCTGAGGGTCCGGCTGGACTGGCGCAGCTTCGTCGATGTGGACGATCTGGCCCTTATCGACCATCCCAACAACTATTACGGCGTCGCCTTCGCCATCGCCCGCCTGCGCACCGCCCTGGGCTGGGAGGACGCCGCGGGGTCCGAGGCGTTGCTTGCCAAGGTGCTAGAGCATTACCGGAAGTATTCCGGCGCCTACGGCTTCGCCGACGAGACCGATGGGGACGGACGGTTCGACCGCTACAGCGTCCTGCTGGCGGCCGAGCTTTCCCAGAGGTTCATCGAGACCGGGTCGAAGCCGCCGCCGGAAATCCTCGGCTATCTGCGCAAGTCCGTCGAGGTGATGCTGCCGCGCCTGAATGCAGACGGCGAGGGATTTGAATATGGCCGCAGCCTCGGACCCTACGGCGAGACCGCCATCATCGAGGTGATGACCGCCGCGGCGGTGCTTGGGGTGCTGAGCGACGGCGAGAAGGACCTGGCCTATGCCTATGCCTCCCGCGCCGGCCGCCGCTATGTAGAATTCTGGCAGAGCCCGGCCACCGGCTCGGTGGACCTCTGGGACCAGGGCCGGAGGACCGACGCCTATCGGGGCAAATTTCGGATCCTGGGGGAGAACCTCTCCCTGGCCCACCAGTATGTCTACACCAATGCCGCCTGGAACCGCCTGGGCTATCGGGACAAGCCGCCCATGGCGAACTTCGCCCAGGCCCTGGAGGGCTTGCCGAAGCGCACGGTCACCTGGTTCGCCCGAGGGACCTATGACCGCCTGCTGGTGACCTTGCGCGACCGGCGCCACGTCATCGGTCTGCCGGTGGTGAATGGCGCCGCCAGCCAGCACATGCACAGCCCGTATTTCCCAATCCCCTATTCCCCCGGGATGCTGTCGGGGGTGGCGGACGGCTCCGCGTCCCAGTTGATCCCGCAGTTCACCTTGGCGGACGGGTCGGTGCTGGCGCCGCTCGCCTGGTTCCGCGACGCCAAGGTGACGACCCGGGGTGACACCACCATCGTGACCTGGCGCCAGGACGAGCTCGACCGGCTGGGGAGCGATGCGCCGGTGAAGGACGACCGGCTTGCGGTCACCACCACCTATGTGCTGGCGCCGGGGCGGATCACCCGGACCGATGTCTTCCGGCCGAAGGCGGCCTTGCCGGTCAAGGGCGTGGCGCTGGAGTTCGCCAGCTGTTCCGACGCCCCGGTGCTCAAGGGCGGCCAGGCGGTGTTCGGCCACGGCGCCGTGCGCAGCTTCGGGACCAAGGGGTTCCAGGCCTGCCGCGGCGACGCCGTGGAGGGCCAGGCGGCCTATCGGACCCCCACTGGTCCCTTCGCCAGCAAGGTGGCCTGTCAGGCCGGGGCCCGGACCCTGACCGGGCCCATCACCTTCAGCTGGTCGCTCCGTTATGACTGAGGCTGGAGCGGCGCGCCTGCCGCGCGGTGGCCGACGGGCGACCATAGATGACATCGCCCGCCTGGCCGGGGTCTCCAAGCGGACCGTGACCCGGGTCACCAACCAGTCGGCCGAGGTCGGCGAAGCGACCCGCGCCCGCATCCAGGCGGTGATCTCCGACTGGGACTATCATCCTGATCCCGGCGCCCGGTCCCTGGCGCTCGGCCGGTCCAGCCTGATCGGCCTGGTCTATGAGAACCCCAATCCGCAGCACATCCTGCACATCCAGCAGGGTCTTTTGGACGGCCTGGCGGACTCCGGGCTCAGTCTCATCGCCCATCCCTGCCGCCAGGCCGATCCGGGCTTCCTCGACGAGCTGGCGCGGTTTGTGGCGGGGCAGAAACTGTACGGCGTGGTGCTGCCGCCGCCCCTGTCCGAGGACCCGCGCATCCCCGAGCTGCTGCGCCGGATCGGCTGCCGCTATGTCCGCCTCGCCGCTGCGGCCCTGGACGAACCGCAGCACATGATGGTGGGGCATGACCGGCTGGGCGCCCGGGCCGCAGGGCGCCACATCCTCGATCTCGGCCACCAGGTGATCGCCGCCATCTCCGGTCCGGCCAATTTCCTCTCGTCGGCGGAGCGGCGGGCCGGGCTGGAGGACGCCTTGGCCGAACGGGGCCTGCGCCTCGACCCCCGATGCGCCCTGCGCGGCGCCTACACCTTCGAGTCAGGCGTGGCTTGCGGCGAGGCTCTGCTGGCCCTGCGGCCCAGGCCGACGGCGGTGTTCGCCGGCAATGACGAGATGGCCGCCGGCGTTCTGCGCGCCGCCCTGGCCCAAGGGCTGCGGATCCCGGACGACCTGACCGTGGTGGGGTTCGACGATTTCGACATCGCCGCCCGGGTGTCGCCGCCGCTCACCACTGTGCGCACCCCGACACGGGAGGCGGCGCGGCTGGCGGCCCTGAAACTGATGGACCCCCAAGGCCCGGGTCGAGCCTGGCCCGAGGTCATGCCGGAGCTGGTGATCCGCGCCTCGTCCGGGCCTGCTCCCGCGGCCCTTAGCTGATAAGCCGGCGTACCGCGGTCTCCAGGGCTTCCTGGGCCCGCTTGATGCTCAGGCCCTGATCCCGGCGCAGGCGCGACCAGGACTCGTAGCTCAGCAGCAGGTCGAGGATCTCCAGCTTCGGTCCGTCACGGCGCACCTCGGCCGGCAGTTCCCGCTCCAGGATCTCCCGCAGGGCGGCGGTCAGCCGCGCGCCATCCCCCTCCAGGAACTTGGAGCGATGGCGGAAGGCGTCGGACGCCCGGCGGAAAGGGCCGATCCGCTCGAACACCGCCGAGCGGCGATGGATCAGCTCCACCATCCGCTCGCGCCAGTCCTGGGAGTGGAACGGGCTGTCCACCACCGTGCGCAGCTCCGCCTCGATGACGACGGACATTTCCCGGTAGAGGCTGTCCATGTCCTGGAAGTGCCGGAACACGGTGCGCAGGCCCACATCGGCCCGGGCGGCCACCTGCTCGGCGCTGGGGGAGAGGTCACCGCTCTGGATGATCTCCAGCATGGCGGCGACGATGCGCGCGCGGTTGTCGTGCCCCCGCTGCCGGCGGCCGTCCACGACCGGGGTCGCCGCCAGGTCGGTCTGCAGTGATTTCAGTCCTCGCGCCACGCGTCACCCTTGCTGTCCGCCGCTGATTAGAGGGCTCGGCGCCGCTGCGCCAGGGGTCATGCGAACAGCGGAGCGAGACCGGCAGGTTGCAGCAGGGCGTCGACCCCGGCTCGGGCCGTGTCGGGCAGGCTTGCGTGGGAATCGCGCAGCCAGCCCAGGCATTTGGCCTGGTAGGGGAAGGGCTGCTGGGTCCAGGCCTGGCCGTCCACCGTGGCCTCGACCTCGGCGGCGCCATTGCGCACCGCCTTGGCGTTGGCCAGCATCACCGGTGGATAGACCCGGCCGATTTCCTTGAGCAACCCTGCGAGCGTTGAGGGCGGCGAGAGCGGCGAGATCCAGGCATCGTCGCCGGGCTCCACCCCGGACTGGTCCTCCATCATGCCGACCCAGGCGGTGACCCGCGGCGCGATCTTCAGGGTCAGGGCCATGGGGGTGGGATCGAACTCGGCCAGCTGGGTGAGCTGGCCGAACACGGCGAAGTCGCAGGCGGCGGGCCGGCCGCCCAGCAGATAGGGCAGGTGGGTCAGGTGGGCCTCGAAGGCCTCGAGGAAGCGCCGATAGCTGGCCTCGATCACCGGACCGGTGGTGGGATTGGACCCCACATAGCGCAGGCGGCCGATCTGGCGTTCGGCCACCATCTTTCCCCGCATGGCCAGGTCGGCGTCGGGAATGGTGAAGCCCCGCCAGCAGGGCAGGATGGCCGCGGCCTTGGCGATGTCCGGCTCATAGGCCCATCGATAGTGGAACATGGCCTTGGTGAGCCACTCGTCGGCATAGTCCTCGATCAACTCATCCAGGAAGGCCAGCGCCGGATCGGAGGGGATGACGCTGCGTCCTTCATGCTCGCGTTCCAGCCGCCGGATGATCGGGGTGGAATCGGTCACCGCCTGCAGGTCGCCCGCCCCGTCGGGCAGATAGAAGGTGGGCAGCAGCCCCACCTTGGGCTGGGGCAGTCCGGCCAGGGCCGGGCCGCTGGGGGGCAGGAACCGGTAGGGGATCCGCCGGTAGCGCAGCACCGCCAGCATCTTGCGGGTGTAGGGGGAGCCGGGGGCTCCCGACAGGGCGATGGGGGCGGTCATGCTGCGCGCTCCTGTTTAGCGGAAAGTGTTGAGCCGGTTGCTGCGGCGGATTTCGGCGGAGCCCACGGGCAGGCTCACAAAATCGCCATCGTGCCCGACCCGGATGGTCCCCTTGAAGATCTGCCGGGAACGGCCGAGCCACGGACCCTCGAGGGCGTCGACCGGCAGGGGCGGGATGATGTGCTCGAACAGCAGGTAGCGGACCCCGGCCCGCTGGGCGATGCCGGCCGCCGCCTCCGGGGAGGTGTGATAGGACAGGATGTCGTGGGTGATGGCCGCCAGGTTGGTGCGGCCCGCCGCCACCGCGGCGTCGTGCTGGATCGCCACCATGGCCGGGGAGAGGCCCTCATGGGCCAGGACGTCGACCCCCTTGGCCTCGGCCTCAAGCCGGGGCGACGGCGCGGTGTCGCCGCTTACCACGACGCTGCGGCCCTTATAGTCGAAGCGGTACCCCACCGCCGGCTCCACCGGCGTGTGATGCACCGGAAAGGCGGTGACCTTCAGGCCGCCGTCATTGATCAGCACCATGTCGGGCTCGTCGGGGCCGCTGGCGAAAGGATGGGGCGCGCCGCCGAAGCCGGAGGACGGCGCCACCTTCTCGCCGTGGTGGGCGATCCGGTAGCCGCGGTCGAGCGTGTAGGCGGCCATGAAGCCCGCGACCACCTGGTCCACGCCGGTGGGCCCGTAGACCGGCAGGGGGCTTGCATTGGCCCCCCCCGCCCAGCGCTGCAGCATCAGTTCCCCCAGCCCGTCGATGTGGTCGGAGTGGAAATGGGTGAGGAACACCGCGTCGACCTTGGCCGGCGGCAGGTTCATCAGGGCCAGGTTCTTGGTCCCGCCGGCGCCCACATCCACCACGAACAGGCGCTGGCCGGCCAGCACCACCACGCAGGGGCCTGCCCGGGTTGGGTCGGGCATGGGGGAGCCCGCGCCGCAGAGCCCCACATGCAGGCCGTCTCCCAGGCCTTCGTAGGGGTCGCGTCCCAGGGCGTGGGCGTAGATGCGCGCCATGGCCGCCACCGCGATCCGGCCGCGAAGGGCATAGGCGGTGAGGCCCGCAAGAACCAGGACCGCCAGCAGGGCGAGCCCCGCGATACGCCAGCGCTTCATGTGGGCCTCCCCGGGGTGGCGTCCGCTTGACCGGATGCCGATATAGTGACACTCATATTGTCACTATATGGCCCGCGATCTGGCGGGAAGTCAATCGATGGAGACCGCCATGCAGGTGTTGCGAACCCCCGACGCCCGCTTCGAAGGCCTGGCCGACTGGCCCTTCGCGCCCCACTATGCCGAGGTCGTGGACGCAGACGGGACCTCCCTGCGGATCGCCTTCGTGGACGAGGGGCCCCGGGACGCCGCGCCGGTGCTGCTGATGCACGGCGAGCCCTCGTGGTCCTACCTCTACCGCGCCATCATCCCGGGCCTCGTGGCCCGCGGCCACCGGGTGATCGCGCCCGACCTGATCGGCTTCGGCCGCTCGGACAAGCCGTCCCTGCGCACCGACTACACCTATGAGCGGCACGTGGCCTGGATGAGCCGGTGGCTCACGGGCCTGGACCTGACCCGCATCACCCTGTTCTGCCAGGACTGGGGCGGGCTGATCGGCCTGCGGCTGGCGGCGGCGTTTCCGGAGCGGTTCGCCGGCCTGGTGATCGCCAATACCGGCCTGCCCACCGGCTCCGGCATGAGCGAAGGCTTCGACGCCTGGCTCAAGTTCAGCCAGTCGGTCCCCCAGATGCCCATCGGCGTGATCGTCAATGGCGGCACGGGACGTGATCTGTCCCCCGCCGAGATCGCCGCCTATGACGCCCCCTTCCCGGACGAGACCTATAAGGAAGGCGCCCGCCAGTTCCCCACCCTGGTGCCGGTGACGCCTGCACATGCCTCGGTGGCTGAGAACCTGGCCGCCTGGCAGGTGCTGGAACGCTTCGAAAAACCTGTAGTCACCGCGTTCAGCGACGGCGACGCCGTCACCCGGGGCGGCGAGGCCGCCTTCCAGGCCCGCATCCCCGGGGCCAAGGACCAGCCCCACGTCACCCTCAAGGGCGGCCACTTCCTGCAGGAGGACGCCCCCGCCGAGATCGTCGAGGTCATCGACGGCCTCATTCAACGCCAGGCCTGAAGGAGCGCCCCATGGAAGTGAACAACGCCGTCCTGCCCCCTATGGAGCAGGCCATGGCCTTCTTCGGCGGCGCCGAGGACGGGCCCTTCGTCATGGTCAACCTCCTGAAGTTCAAGCCGAGGGCCGAATATGCCGACGGCTCCGACGCCCATCTCTCCGGCCAGGAGGCCTATCAGCGCTATGGTGTCGAGGTGGCCAAGCTGGTGATGGGCCTGGGGGGACGCATCCACTACAGCGGCAATGTCACCGGCCTGATGATCGGCGAGGTGGAGGAGCTCTGGGACATGGTGGCGCTCGCCGAATACCCCTCCCTCGCCGCCTTCCGCACCATGGCCATGTCGCCGGAAATGCACGCCATCGAGTACCATCGCCTGGCCGGCCTGGCGGGGCAGCTGAACATCAAGACCAAGGCGGCGTTCGGGGCCTAGGGATCGAGCTCAACTCGCCCTGATCCCGCGAGGATCTTGGTTCCCTTCTCCCGCAAGGAGAGAAGGGTATCGGTGGTTGGCCTGCTAGACTTCCTGCGCCGATGGAGTCCGCCGCGGCCTCAGCGCCAACACCAGGAACACCGCCGCCAGCACCACCGTCACCACGCTGGCATAGTGCTCCGGCGGGTGGTGGCCGCTGGCGGGCGGGGATAGCACCCAGCCCTGCAGGGCCATCAGGCCGCGTTCCACCATCACCGCGACAAGCATCAGCGGGACCAGAGGCCGGTAGCGCAGGGCCACGGCCAGCATCGGCACGGCCAGGGCAAGCTGGGTCGCCCCCTCCCAGCGGAACACCGCGATCACCAGGTCCCGCCGGTCGCCCATGTCCAGGTGGGCGATGACCCCGGCGCCGCCGTCCGGCGCGAAGCTGTGGATCAGGCCGGGGACGATCGTCAGCACCCCGGCCAGCGCCAGGAACCAGGGCGCAAGCGGACTGCCCCGATAGTCACCATTGGTGGACGGGGGCAACAAGCCCGGCCGTTGATCGCTTCCAGAGGACATCCTAACGACTCCCTCTGGCGGGCCTGATGGACCGTGCGAGCGAATCGCCCAGGCCCGCGCGCCCTTCGCTTCCCCCACTTGGGGGGGAAGTGTCACAAGGCGCTGTCGGGCCACTTCCCCCATGAATTGGGGGAAGCTGAACCGCGACGGTCGGTAGACGCCCAGCTCGCAAGCCAGCGGCTCACTGCCCTAATTGTCCCACAGGATGTATTCGTCGCCCTTCTTCTGCGGCGCGCCGCCGGGCTTGTCGACGAACACCGGTCCCTGCAGCAGGGAGGGCCAGATCGGCTTCACGCTCTGGGCGTCCTGGGCCGCCAGCATGGCCAGCATGACCTTGGTCCGCGCGGGCTCGGCCGCCGACAGTTCATGCTGCTCGGTGGGGTCGGTGGCCAGGTTGTAGAGCCAGACCTTCTTCTGGGCCTCGCTGGACTGCAGCTTCCAGTCCCCGTCCAGCACCACCTTGTACTGGCCCGAGCGCCAGAACATCGTCTGGTGCGGCCGACCCTGGGCCTTGCCCTGCAGGTAGGGGATCAGGTTCACGCCATCGATCACCCGGTCGGTGGGCAGTGGCGCGCCAGCCGCCGCCGCCGCGGTGGCGAAGATGTCGATATGGCCCACCGGATAGGTGTAGCGGGAGCCCGCCGGGATCACGCCCGGCCAGCGCATGAAATAGGGCGAGTGGATGCCCCCCTCGAAGAAGGTGGCCTTGAAGCCGCGATAGGGCTTGTTGATGTCCGGCAGGCCGATATAGGCCGCGCCGCCATTGTCGCTGGTGAAGATCACCAGGGTGTTCTTGTCGAGGCCCTCGTCCTTCAGGGTCTGCAGGATGCGGCCCACATTGCGGTCCAGGTTGCGCATCATGGCGCCATAGACCCGCAGGCGGTGGTCCTTGATCTGCGGCAGGGCGTCGTAGTCTTCCTTCTTGGCCTGCAGGGGCGTGTGGATCGCGTTGGGGGCGAAGTACATGAAGAACGGCCGGTTCTTATTGGCCTTGATCGACGTCACCGCTTCGTCGGTGAGGTAGTCGGTCATGTAGCCCTTGGGGGCGAACATCTTGGAGCCGTTGAACTGCACCATGTAGGGCAGGTTCGGCCACAGGAAGCGGTCGATGGGATCCCAGGGCTGCTTGGAGTTCTCGGCGTCGGCGTCATGCTCCGGCAGGTACATGGAGCCGCCCGCCATGAAGCCCAGGCTCTCGTCGAAGCCGCGCTCCTCCGGCCGGGTCCCCTTGGCCGCGCCAAGGTGCCACTTGCCGAAGTGCATGGTGTGATAGCCGCGGCTCTTCAGCAGGGCGGCGATGAAGATCTCGCTCTGGGGGACCGCCAGGTTGTTCACCGCCTGGGCGCCCTTGGTGGTTCCGGCCGGCATGTCCTTCAGCCGGTCGGCGTAGAATTTCGGGCCGACGATGGCGCCGGGCTCGGCCTCGGTGCCCACCATCTTCTCGAAGGCCACCGGGGCTGGGGTGAACTCGAAGCCGAAGCGGGTGGCGTAGCGCCCGGTCATGATCGTCGCGCGGGACGGCGCGCAGGTGGCGTTGCCGTCATAGCCGTTGGCGAGGTCGGCGCCGTCATGGCCGATGGAGTCGATGTTGGGGGTGGGCACGGCGCCGTGGTCGATGCCGCCGCCGTTGAAGGTGATGTCGTTATAGCCCATGTCGTCGGCCAGGATGACCACCACATTAGGCGGCCGCTCGCCGGGGGCCGGGGTCGCCGGGCCCTGGGCCCAGGTGATGGGGTGATTGGGCTCCACCTTTGGCAGCTGGGAATGGGCGATCGCCATGAAGATCGCCTCCTTGTGGGTCGCCGCCCATCCGAGCGCCGCCAGCAGGAGGAGCGCCACGGCGCCCAGCCAGGTCCAGAGCTTCATCATTCCCTCCCGTTACGGCCGCGCGTCTGTGGATGATGCGATCGGAGGCCGAGGCCCGGATCATATAGTGACATTGATTATGCCGCTAGTCTTGGTTACGACCATGACTGGCCAAACCGCGTCGGGCGCCCCACATCGGAGGCTGCGACCCACCCGATCCCCTGCGCCAGGAGTCAGACAACATGGCCGACACGCCCCCCTATACGCCCCCCAAGGTCTGGTCCTGGAACAAGGAGAATGGCGGCCGCTTCGCCAATATCAACCGCCCCATCGCCGGGCCGACCCATGACCAGGACCTGCCCGTGGGCCGCCACCCCTTGCAGCTCTATTCCCTGGCCACCCCCAATGGCGTCAAGGTCACGGTGATGCTGGAGGAGCTGCTGGCCCTGGGCCACAGCGGGGCCGAGTACGACGCCTGGCTGATCCGCATCAATGCCGGCGACCAGTTCGGCAGCGGCTTCGTGGCCGCCAATCCCAATTCCAAGATCCCCGCCCTGGTGGACCGCTCCGGCCCGACCCCGATCCGGGTGTTCGAATCCGGCGCCATCCTCATCCACCTGGCGGAGAAGTTCGGCGCGTTCCTCCCCACCGATCCAGCGACCCGGGCAGAGTGCCTGTCCTGGCTGATGTGGCAGATGGGCAGCGCCCCCTATCTGGGCGGCGGCTTTGGCCACTTCTACGCCTATGCTCCCACCAAGATTGAATACGCCATCGACCGGTTCGCCATGGAGGTGAAGCGGCAGCTGGACGTGCTGGAGCGGCATCTGGCGGACCATGAGTTCATGGCGGGCGAGGCCTACACCATCGCGGACATCGCCATCTGGCCCTGGTATGGCGCGCTGGCCAAGGGCAAGCTCTACGAGTCCGGCGAGTTCCTGGCCGTCGAGGAATATGTCCACGTCCGCCGCTGGGCCGACGCCATCGCCCAGCGCCCGGCGGTGAAGCGGGGCGGCATGGTCAATCGCGGCTGGGGCGACCCCGCCGGCCAGCTCCCCGAACGCCACGAAGCCAGCGACTTCGAGACCAAGACCCAGGACAAGGTCGCGGCCCCGGCCTGATGACGCGGCCTATTTCGGTGGCAGTTAACTTAATTCGCCCTTTGATCCTGGGTCTGGGACCAGTTGGCCAAGAGCGAATTAAGTAAGCTGTCACCGAAATAGAGCTCAGCGCTTCAGGCGCCGCCGCGCCGCGCGAGTCCCTGCTGCTCCAGGCGCCACTTGAACTGGTCGAAGCGATCCTGGCCGAAGAAGGGTTCGCCGTTGAAGGCGATCATCGGCACGCCGTAGTGGCCGGCGGCGCGCTGGGCGGCCTGGTTCTCCTCCACCACCGCATCCAGCCGCGCGGCCTCCGTATCCAGGGCGCCGCCGAGCTCGACGGGATCCAGGCCGGCCCGGGCGGCGGCCTGGGCCAGGTGATCGCCCTCGTGCCAGTTGTCCACGGTCCCGCTCCAGATAAGCCGGCTGACCTCTTCCAGATAGGCCAGGCCACGGCCGCGCTCGGCGGCGGCGACCCCGGACTGGGTCAGGCGATGGATGTGCGGTTGCTCTTTCGGATAGGACCGGGTGGCGAAGTCCATCAGCACCGGATCGGGCCGGGGCCAGCGGAACGGCAGGCCCAGGAAGGCGGCCTCCCGGTGGATGTCCACCTGGAAATAGCTGAACCACAGGGGGTCCCGGGTCTCGAAGAATTCCGGGGTGCGCACCGCCAGGGGATAGACCGGCCGGATGCGGCCCTGGACGTCATAGTCCCGCTCCAGCGCCAGCAGGCGATGGACGATCATGTAGGAATAGGGGGAGCGGAAGGACCAGAACAGGTCATAGGTCAGGGACATGTGAGGTCGGCTCCGCCTTGCAATCTGCGCAGATCGTGGCACGCATAGCGTCACAATAGACGCGGAACCCCGCCGGAGCCCACCCCCCCCATGATCAAGACTGTTCTGCGCGCCCTGGTGGGCGTGGTCGGCGCCCTGGCGCTGGTCCTCGCCCTGCGCCTCTGGATCGATCCGGCGGCGGCCGCCGCCAATCTGGGGCTGATGGGCCGCGGCGCCCTGGGCCTGGCCAGCCTGCGCGCCGATGTGGGGGGCTTCTTCGCCGTGGCGGGCCTGCTGTCCCTGCTGGGCGCCGTGCGCATGGATGGCCGCCTGCTCACCGCGCCGGCCCTGCTGGCCGGGCTGGCCATCACCGGCCGGCTGATCACCGTTGTGCAAGCGGGCCTGACGCCCGATCAGGTCATGCCCATCGTGGTGGAGGCGGTGCTGGTGGTGGTGCTGGTGGCCGGCCGCCGCGCCTTCGGCGTTCGCTAGAACTGGCCGAACACCACCTCGGAACTGCCCACTGGCAGGTCGATGGTCATGCCGTCCCTGGCCAGCCGCCAGTCGGGAAAGCCCGCCTTGTCGATGCCGCGGGTGAAGGCGTCGGGCGAGAAGAACGGCAGGCCCGCCTGGGTCAGGTGATAGAGCACCAGCTGCTTCACGCCTGCGGTCTTGGCGATCTCGGCCGCCTCCACCGGGGAGGTGTGGTAGCTCACCGTATCCCCCATGATCGAGGCCATCCGCCCCTGGCCGGCGCCGGCCAGGGCCTTGGACAGGGCCCGGGTCATGTCGTTGTTCTGGGCTTCGTGGATCAGCAGGTCGGCGCCCTTGGCGGCCGTGGCCAGAGGCGGCCACTTGATGGTGTCGCCGCTGATCACCACCGAGCGGCCCTTATAGTCGAAGCGATAGGCGTAGGCGGGGGTGGCCGGGTCGTGATGCACCAGAATGGCGGTGACCTTCAGGGCGCCGTCGGTCCAGGCGGTGGCGCGGCGTACGCCCTCGGCGTCGGGCCTGGCGGGCAGGATCACGACCTTGGCCTTCAGCAGGCCCAGCGCCAGGGGCAGTTTCACCGCGTCATGCTCGTGATGGGCGTGGCGGAAGCCGTGGTCGGGGCCATAGGCGAGGTTCAGGCCCTGGGCGAGGCTGTCGACTCCGGGCGGGCCCACCACGGCCAGGGGCGCCGGGCGGCCGGCCACCCAGCTCTGCATGTTGAATTCGCCCAGGTCGCCGATGTGGTCGGAGTGCAGGTGGGTGATGAACACCGCCTTCACCGTGGCCAAGGGCATCCGCCACAGCTGCAGGTTCTCTGAGGCCTCCGAGCCAATATCCACCAGATAGAGCGACCCGCCCGCCAGGATCGCCACGCACGGCTTGGCCCTGTCGCGGACCGGCAAGGGCCCGGAGGTGCCGCACATGACCACCTTGAGGCTGTCGGTCGCGGGGGCGGCAGGGGCCTGGGCCGCGGCCGGCCAGGCGGCGATCAGCGCCAGGGCCGCGATCCATCCCGTCAGCATCCTGAAGCTGTTCATCCTGCATCCTTCCAGATCGGCGATTGTCGGGCCGCGAAACTACTGACATGATTTATGTCACTAAACGACGATCTTCGAAAGCGCTCATGAAGGCTGCGGCAGGCCGCCCGTCTCGCCCGGGCCCATCAGGCCGCCGCCAGCCGGCCACGCCGATGTCTCGGCCGCGGACTGATTCGAACCCTCAGTCTTCCCGCCGGGCGCGGAAGCCCGGATGACCATCGACGCTGATCATGAAGCTGCCCAGGGCGGCCTTCTGAATGACCACAGCCGAGCCAGGTCGCGGCGGCCGCGCCAAGGCGATGGAATCGGTCTGACGCCAGACCTGGCCGCCGTCGAGCACGATGACCCAGCGCCCTTCGGAATTGCGCGAGGCGCTCCGCACCGTGGCGGTCAGCACCCCCATCTCCTCGGGGCGTTCGCCCCGCTCGACCACCGACAGTGACGGCAGGTTGAAGCCGAAGGCCTGACGGCGCACCTCGCGGCGCTGTTCGCGGTCGAAGCTCACCAGGTCGCCGTCGCCCACCGCCTGGGCCAGCTTCGACACCGCTGCGTCATAGCAGGCCAGCCGCGCCTCGGCGGCCGCAGCCTTGCGGCAGTCCAGCACCGCCTGGATCACCGGGCTTACCGCCGAGGCGACGCGTTCGACCCCGTAGCTGGTTCCCGCCAGCCCCATACCAACCACAAGGGCGAGCCCGGGAACGCCCGCCCGGCCGGCCATTTCACGCAGTGTCATTCGCAGGCTCTCTGTCAGATAGTAAATATAGTTTCGATCATGCAACTAATTAGTATTCATGACGGAGCTATATGGACAAAGGATGGCCCCGAAAAGCAACCTGTGGCATGAATGCGACAGACAGTTGGCCGAACATAACAACCATATGATCTTTATTGACCCACCCATGGGGCGGTCATACCCCGGGATCAGATGACGAGGACTTCTTCGTCGAAAAGATAATCTGTGAATCGTATGCGCCGGTCTTCGGCCGCGCGCTGACCGGAGGACGTAGATTTGCTAACCAAAACCACGCGGGAGCGCCTTTTGGCCTCCACGACGATCCTGGGGGCTATGGCCCTGCTGGTGGCGACCCCGACCCTGACTCAGGCCGCCGCCGCGGCGGCTGCGCCGTCGTCAGCCCCTGCGGAAGTTTCTGAAATCGTCGTCACCGGCTCGCGGATCCCGCAGCCGAACCTCACCAGCGTCAGCCCGGTCCAGGTGGTCACCGACCAGGAGTTCAAGCTCCAGGGCAAGACCGACACGGTCGACCTGCTGAACAACCTGCCGCAGATGTTCCAGAACGCCGCGACGGACTTCTCCGGCACCTCCAACCCGCTCTCCGGGCCCGGCGGCGTCTCCACCGCCAACCTGCGCGGTCTTGGCCCGCAGCGGACCCTGGTGCTGGTTGACGGCCGCCGGCTCGGCATCGGCGACGCCAACAGCGGCAACCCCAATCCGGCGCCCGACCTGAACCAGATCCCCACCGCCCTGGTGGACCGGGTGGAAGTGCTCACCGGCGGCGCCTCGGCCACCTACGGCTCCGACGCCGTGGCCGGCGTGGTGAACTTCGTGATGAAACACGATTTCCAGGGCGTCCAGATGGACGGCCAGTTCGGCATCAACCAGCACAGCCAGCACAATGACGTGGCCAAGGCGTCCCTCAAGGCCGCCGGCTATCCGGTGCCCAAGGACGATGTCTGGGACGGCCGTTCAGGCGACCTGTCCGTGGTGGTGGGCGCCAATGGCGCGGACGGCGCGGCCAATGTGACGGCCTACCTGACCTATCACCGGCAGGAGCCGGTGACCGACATCGCCCGCGACTTCGCCGCCTGCCAGATCAAGCTCCACGCCAATGGCCAGCCCTTCTGCACCGGCTCACCGAACTCCAACCAGTTCTTCGAGGCCGCCGGCAGTGGCCCGGGAGTCAATAACCAGAACGGCTTCACCGTCATCGGCAACCAGTTCGTGGACTATGCCGCCGCGCCGAACACCGGCGTGCCGGGCCTGGTGTTCAACTCCAACCCGTTCGAGTACCTGCAGCACGACGACACCCGCTATTCGGCCGGCTTCTTCTCGCACTATGACCTGTCGAAGAACCTCAGCCTCTATGCCGACTTCTCGTTCATGGATGACCGGGCGGTGACTCAGGTGGCGCCGGCGGGGCTGTTCGAGGGCAGCGGCGTGTCGCCCAATGGCGGCTTCCTGGTCAACTGCAACAATCCGCTGCTCAGCGCCCAGCAGGCCCAGACCCTGTGCTCGGCCGCGGATATCGCCAGCGGCGCCAATGCCGACATGGTCATCGGCCGGCGCAATATCGAGGGCGGCGGCCGCCAGAGCCATTACGAGCACCAGAACTACCGGGCCCTGGTGGGCGCCAGGGGCGAGGTTCCGGAATTCGAAGGCTGGAAATACGACGTCTACGGATCGTATTATTACACCTCCCTGTTCCAGTCGAACCAGAACTATCTGAGCCAGGCGCGGATCCAGAACGCGCTGCAGGTGGTGAGCGTCAATGGCGTCGCGACCTGCAAGTCGGTGGTGGCCCAGACGGACGCGGCCTGCGTGCCCTACAACATCTTCAACCAGGGTGGCGTCACACCGGCCCAGGTGGCCTATCTCAACGCCACGGGCACAGAACAGGGCACGGTGGAAGAGGCGATCTTCCAGGCCAACCTCACCGGCGACCTTGGTCGCTACGGGGTCAAGTCGCCCTGGGCCAATGACGGGGTGGGCGTGGCCTTCGGCCTCGAACATCGCCGCCAGACCTATGACTTCGCCCCCGACCAGGCTTCCCTCTCGGGCGACCTGTCGGGCTTCGGCGGCGCCTCGACGGCCATCAATGCGGCGCTCGGGGTCACCGAGTACTACGGCGAGTTCCGGGCCCCGATCATCCAGGCGCAGCCCTATGCCGAGGAACTCACCCTGGACGGCGGCTACCGCTATTCGGACTACACGACGGGGGTGACGGCCGACACCTACAAGGTCGGTCTGGAATGGGCGCCGGTGTCCGATATCCGCTTCCGCGCCTCGTTCAACCGCGCCATCCGCGCCCCGAACATCGTCGAGCTGTTCAACCCGCAAGCCGTCACCAACACCAGCGAAGTGTCGGTGGATCCTTGCGCGCCGAACGGCGGGGCGCCGGCCACGGCGACACTGGCGCAGTGCATGCGCACCGGCGTCACCGCCGCCCAGTACGGCAACGGCGGCACCACCAACCACATCATCCAGTGCCCGGCCGGCCAGTGCGCCGTGCTGCAGGGCGGCAATCCCAACCTCAACCCGGAAAAGGCCAACACCTACACGGTGGGCTTCACGGTCAAGCCGCGGTTCATCCCCGGCTTCACCGGCAGCCTGGACTATTACACCATCAAGCTGGACGGCCAGATCACCAACATCCCGCTGGCCTTCACCCTCAACCAGTGCCTCACCACGGGCGAGGCGGCGTTCTGCAGCAACGTGGTCCGCGCCCCCAGCGGCGGCCTGTTCGGCACTTCGGTGCAGGGCGGTGGCTATATCAACGGCTCGGCGATCAACATCGGCGCGGCCGAGACCTCGGGCATCGATCTGCAGGCCTCCTACAGCATCCCGCTGAACGAGATCGGCCTCGGGGACCACGGCACGCTGCAGGCCATGTTCATCGGCTCTGAGCTGCTGAAGTCCACCTCGACCCCCACCCCCGGCGCGCACACCTATGACTGCGCCGGCCTCTACGGCCCCACCTGCCAGACCCTGGACCCCAAGTGGCGCCATACCCTGCGGGTGAGCTGGCAGACCCCGTGGGACGTGCTGATCTCCGCCAACTGGCGCTATATCGGCAGCGTGAAGCTGGAGACCAACACCAGCGACCCGACGCTCACCAACGGCAAGATCGACGCCTTCGACGCCAAGCTGCCGGCCATGAGCTATCTCGACCTGTCGGGCCAGTGGAACGTGAAGACCGGCTTCACTGTCCGGGCCGGGATCAACAACGTGTTCGACAAGGATCCGCCGCTGATCAACGACCTGATCGTCGGCACCGGCCTGCCCAACACCTATCCCACCTATGACCTGCTGGGTCGCACCATGTTCGTGGCCTTTACGGCCGCGTTCTAGGGCGCTTAGCGTTCGGCACGACGGGAGGGCGGCGAACCCATTCGCCGCCCTTTCTCGTTGGGTGTCGCGTCGCGGGGGCTGGCGTCGCGCGTCGCCCTGGGAAATGGTGAGGCATGGACGGGGTGCGGATCATCATCGGCGGCGAGGTCTTCCAGGCCCGCCTGGAGCGGGCCCTGGCGCCTAAGACCTGCGCGGCCTTCGAGGCGCTGCTGCCCTTCGAGGACGACCTCATCCACGCCCGCTGGAGTGGCGAGGCCTGCTGGATCCCCATGGGCGAGCGCGAGCTGGGCCTTGGCCGGGAGAACGCCACCGAGACGCCGGAGCCCGGCCAGATCCTGCTGCACCCCGCTGGGATCAGTGAGACCGAGATCCTGGTCCCCTATGGCGCGGTGCGGTTCGCCAGCGTCGCCGGGCCCCTGGCCGGCAACCACTTCCTCACCGTCGAGGACGGCCTCGAGCGACTGGCGGCGGTGGGGCGCGGCACGCTCAGGACAGGCGCCGCGCGGATCCGGTTCGAGCGCGCCTGACCGCCTCAGGACTTCGGGATCACAAGCGCCTGCTCAGCGACGCCGGTATTGCCCGTCGCCGCATTGTGGGCCGTGACCCTCAGGCGGTAACGACCGGGTTTGGCCGCCGGGATCGTCCCGGCGAAGCTGCTGGGCTTGCCGGCATAGGCCAGCGCCACCTCAGCGCCGGCAGGCTTGTCCCCGGCCAGCAGCACCGCGCGGATCTCATACTGACCCGCATCCCAGTGGCCGCCTGGCTCGATGGGGCAGCCGCACATCAGGGTCACCTTGGCGCTCACCTGCAGGTCGCCGTTCGCGGCGCCGGTCCAGGCCGGCTCCACCACCAGCCCCGGCAGCTCCAGCATCCAGCCGTCGCCCGCCACATCGCGCCCGGGCAGCAGCCACATCTCCGCGCTGACCGTGATCTGGGCGCCCGGCTTGCCCAGGGGGCCCCTGGCCTCGGCGCGCACCAGGGTCGGCTTGTCGATATCCACCGTGGCCTCGAATCGCGCCGCCTCCGGGGTGGCCAGGGCCTGGCCGCGCACCCTGGGCTCGACGATCAGCCGCTTGGTGTCGCCCGTGCCGCCGGTGGTGAGGCCGTGACCCAGGCGCTTACCGCTGTGGGCGTCGGTGAGCGTGATCTCAACCCCGCCCATGGCGTCGCCAATGAATTTGGCGTCCTTGGCGATGGCGCGCACCACGAGATGGGTAGGCTCGGCCGCCGCGGAGCCGGCGGTCATCAGCAGGGCCGTGGCGCAGATCGCCACGCGAAAACCGGTCATGGGATACTCCTCGGACGCATCGCTCAGATCTTGCGGTCCTGCCAATAGGCGTCCCGCAGCAGCCGCTTATAGAGCTTGCCCGTGGGCAGGCGCGGCATTTCGGCGATGAAATCGATGGAGCGGGGGGCCATGTAATGGGCCAGGTGGCTGCGGGCATAGGCCATCAGCTCGGCGGCCAGTTCGTCGGTGGGCTCATGGCCGGGGGCGGGCTCGATCACCGCCTTCACCGCCTCGCCCATCTCGGGGTCGGGGATGCCGAACACCGCCACGTCTCCCACCTTGGGGTGGGTCACCAGGGCGTCCTCGATCGCCTGCGGATAGATGTTCACCCCGCCGGAGATGATCATGAACGCCTTGCGGTCGGTGAGGTAGAGATAGCCCTCGGCGTCCAGGTAACCCACGTCCCCCAGGGCGTTCCAGTTGGGATGCAGCGGGTGCCGCGCGTCGGCGGTCTTGGCCGGGTCGTTGTGGTACTCGAAGGTCGGGACCTCTCGCTCGAAATAGACCAGGCCGGTCTCGCCCCTAGGCAGTTCCTGGCCGTTCTCGTCGCAGATATGCAGCACCCCGAGCGCGGCCCGGCCCACCGAGCCCGGATGCTCCAGCCAGTCCTCGCTGGTGATGAAGGTGGAGCCCGATCCCTCCGTGCCGGCGTAATATTCGTAGAGGATCGGCCCCCACCATTCGATCATCTGCCGCTTGATCTCGACGGGGCAGGGCGCTGCGGCGTGGATCGCCACCTGATGGCTGGACAGGTCATGCCGGGCCCTGGCCTCGGGCTCCAGCTTCATCATCCGCACGAACATGGTGGGCACCCATTGGCTGTGGGTGACGCCGAACTGCTCAATCAGCGCCAGGGCCAGCTCGGCGTCAAACCGCTCCATCATCACCACCGTGCCCCCGAAGGACTGCACGCTGAGCACATAGGCGAGCGGGGCGGCGTGATAGAGGGGCGCGGGGGAGAGGTAAACACTGTCGGGGGTGAGGCCATAGCGGTTCACTGCCTGGCGGGTCGCGAAGCCCTCGGCCGTGGTCATCTGGGGCAGGGGGCGCAATATGCCCTTGGGCCGGCCGGTGGTGCCGGAGCTGTAGAGCATGGAATCGCCCATCCACTCCTCCGCCAGCGGCTCCGGCGAGGCAGAGGCCAGCGCCACCTCATAGGACGACCAGCCGGGGATGGTTCCGCCCACCATCAGCCGGATCGGGCAGTTGGGGATCAGCTCGGCGAGGGCCTCGGCCGTCTCGCGCTTGGCGTACGAGCTGACAATGGCCTTGGCCCCGCAGTCGCCGATGATGTAGGCGGCCTCGTCGGGCGGCAGGTAGCGATTGATGGTGGTGACATAGAGCCCGGACCGGAAGCCCGCCCAGACCGGATCCATGAAGGCGAGATTGTTCTCCATCAAGACGCAGATGTGATCCCCGCGCCGCAGGCCCCACGCGTGAAACGCCTGGGCCAGGCGATTGGAGCGTTCGTCCAGCTGGGCGTAGGTCACCACCGCCCCGGTGTCGGCGGAGATCATCGCCGGCTTGTCGGGGGTCAGGCGGGCGTGATCGGCGAGATACATGGTCTAGCGTCCTTGGGGGTCAGTCCAGGTCCTGGCCGTTCATGCCGGCGTTCTTACGGGCCTTGGCCACCATATCGGCGACGATGGGGCCCAGAAGCTTGGGATCGTCCACCGGCTCCACCGTGGGGCCGCGATGCCAGCCCTCGGCGATGGCCAGAAGCGAGCCCGAGGCCTCGAACATCCGCCCTGAGACCTCCGAGGATTCGGCGCTGGCCAGCCACACGGCGATGGGGGCGATCCAGCGGGGGTTCATCCGCTCCCGGCGCTCGTCCGTCACCGGCCCGCCCAGGTTCTCGGTAAGACGGGTCAGGGCCCCCGGCGCGATGCCGTTCACCGTCACCCCGTAGCGCCGCAGCTCGCGGGCGGCGATGATGGTGAAGCCGGCTATGCCCATCTTGGCTGCGCCATAATTGGTCTGGCCGATATTGCCGTAGATGCCGGAGACCGACGAGGTGTTGATGATGCGGGCGTTCACCGGCTGGCCGGTGGCCTTGTTGAGGTCGCGCCAATAGGCGGCGGCATGATGGGCCGGGGCGAAGGTGCCCTTCAGATGCACCTGAATCACCGCGTCCCACTCGGCCTCGGTCATGTTCACCAGCATGCGGTCGCGCAGGATGCCCGCATTGTTGATCAGCACGTCCAGCTTGCCGAAGGTGGAGACCGCCTGGTCGATCATGGCCTTGGCCTGGTCCCAGTTGGAGACGTCGGCGCCGTTCACCACCGCCTCACCGCCCAAGGCCTGGATCTCGGC
>Ga0265327_10001826_pt1 | contig 24880 bp, 19 predicted proteins | sample 41621metaG_FD_202089 | JGI IMG/M metagenome (GOLD analysis project Ga0265327, IMG submission 202089) | Rhizosphere microbial communities from Carex aquatilis grown in University of Washington, Seatle, WA, United States - 4-16-21 metaG | ecosystem: Host-associated > Plants > Roots > Rhizosphere...
GTGACAAAAGATGAGCCAACAGTTGCTATTTTGGTATCTGAGTTTGGCGTTTTTAGTTCAGGAAAGTGTATCGGTGTCTTGGACAAGTTCGGGGGGTTTCTTCCCGCACGTCCAATGAATGCCGACACTTTAGTTGTCGATTTACAGGCACCAATCCGTGTTGCGCATGCACAGGTTGCTATTTTTGTGGCCGCCCTTAGCGCTAGTTTGGCGCTTCTCATATTTTGGCAGCGAAATCCTCAAGACCCGAAAATCAGAGCTTCCAAGCCAAAGCCATAGCCTCAAACAGTGGAGGAGAGTTTTCAGAGCCAGCGTCTGTTAATGCGAACTTTGCCCCGAAATCGGATTCACTTTATGCCACAGGCGACCGCTTACCAACGCCGCCGGGTGTGTATTCGATCTCTGCCCATGGCAATCAGAACGCGATCTACGGTCCGACAGGGAAAAGAATTTCACCAGAGCAACTAGCCAATAGCCTGTTGAGTGACCCGACTTATAAATACAAGGTTGGGACTCCGGTCCTTTTGTTAGCGTGCTACACGGGAATGGGGACAGATAACTTTGCTTCAAAACTAGCCGACCTGATAGGGGCGACAGTGACAGCTCCGAACAATCTGCTTTGGTGGGAGGATCGAGGAACCCCTGCACAAATCCGAAGCGTTGTCGCGCCCAGTCTTTATTACGATAGCACAACTGGGGCGCCAGTGAGAGGTGCGGATGGCAAGTGGCATCCAGACTTACAGAACCCCGGGGCCATGGTTCCGTTTAACCCTCGCAAACCGTGAGACTCAGACCAATGCGCTTGCTCATCTTATCAGTCGTCGTTTTCCTTGGGGGCTGTATGGAACCCGGAGGCTCAAAGTTTTACCTAGGAAACTCCAGCCTAACGATTAGGCCGGAAGAGTTGCCTTTGCTTAAGCGGTCTGCCGAATCCGGGAACGTAGAGGCATCTTTTCGATTGGGCCTGTATTTTGACGCGCTGACCAACAGGACAGAGGAAGCGATCTATTATTTACGCAAGGCGGCCGATGGGGGACACCGGGTTGCGAGGTATAACCTTGGAGCAATCCTGATAGAATCGAAAGATACGGTGCTGCGAGAAGAAGGAAGGAAGTGGCTGCAAATGGCTGCGGACGACGGAGACTCCGACGCTAGGTTACTATTGATGTCGGCGCGGAAACCGTAGAGGCGGCATATCTCCTTTTCACAGGCTTCGCGTTCATTAATCGACCGATTAGCGAACGCCTGAATTGACCCGTCCGTCCTGAGGGAGGCCGGGGGCGGGCCAGAGGGGAGGAATATCGAACACCGGGAGGCTCGCGCCGTCCCGGTGTCGTTGTTGCCGGGTGCCAAATGAACCCACGCGCCAACTATAGCAGGCGAAGTACCCTGTGCCAACTTCCCGGCATTCGGGGATAATCGTCACTGGGCAGCTTCTCGGTTATCGAAGCTTCACGGATCGAAGAAAGTTTCACCTACATCTAACTGAACATCCCAACGCCTTGCCCGCCTCGTGGCGCTTGTCCTCGGTCAACCCGGGGAGCGCCCGCCGCCTCTCTCATCGGCGATGTGCCCGCGTCGAACTGGAGTAGGGGTGCGACTGCCCAAGCTATGGGGCTGCAGACGTGACTGGCGAGGTGCACCGCGGCAAGCTGGAATCCAGACACCTCCACGGACTCTCGAGATGAGAACGCGCCTGAAGAGTGATCGATAAAGAGGGGATTGAGTTCTTGACAGGAGTGACCAAAAAGGTCACTCCTGCGCCAAGTCGATGCGGATCATCACACGCAAGTTCCTTGAAGCAGCCAAATCCACCCACTCCAAGGCCCGGGCGCCCTTGGACCACTGGCACCGCATCACCCGTGCCGCCAAATGGCAGAATCTCATGCATACCCGCCAGTCATTCCCGCACGCGGACCAAGTTACCGTCCAAAGCGGAAGAACCGTTACCGTCTTCAATATAACCAACGATTTTCGCCTCATCACCGCCATCCACTACAACCGCCAGGAAGTGTTCACCCTGCGGTTCCTGACCCACGCTGAATACGACAAGAACACCTGGAAGAACTCGCTATGAAAACCGCCGCCCTTGCTTTCGCCACCCTGCCCAAGACCTACCTGGGCCTCGTTGCCCTGCACCTGCCGCGCCCCATCCACGACAAGATCGCGTATGACAACGCCGTGGAGATCGTCCATGCACTGGCCGGGCATAAGCTGAATCGTGACCAGGACGATTACCTGGCGCTCATGGCCAACCTCGTGGAGGATTATGAAAGCGAAAACGTGCCCGAGCCGAAGGCGATCAGCGGAGTCGAAAGCCTGAAGTTCCTGCTCGAAGAACATGGTCTCGGCGCGGCTGACGTCGCCGAGATCATCGGGGTCAATCGCTCGGTCGCCTATCGCATCCTGAAGGGAACCCGCAATCTCACCGCCGAGCATGTCAAGAAGCTCGCCGCGCGGTTCGCAGTCAGCGCTGACCTCTTGCTGGCCTGAATTCCATTAAGCTTCGCTCGCATGGGCCACGCGACTCGATCCGGCTATATGCCGCGAGAATCGGGGAGCGAGGTTTTCTTGGGCAAGCTCCGGTTGCCACAAAGTTGCCAGGAAAGGTGTTTCTGGCTTCACTTTGGTTTCACTCGCTGTTTTTTTCTGCCGGTTCCGCTAGAGTGAAAATCAACCAAGTCCGCGTCGGTTAGCGACTTGGCCTCGCGAGCCATCAACGGTTCGAGTCCCACCCCGGGCACCAGGCTTCGCCGAGTGGATGCGGATGCGAGGCACGCCCTCCAAAGCTTTGGCGACGGAGGGCGGTTGTTGAGAATAGCGGCGCCGACGTGGCGCCGGGTAGGGCGAGTCGTCCCTGACGAGCCGCCCAACAACCGGCTCATCCGGAGGATTCGCCCTACCCCGGCAGGCTGCCGGACCGATTGTCTGCGGGCAATGCGACCGTGTCGTCGATGGGGACATCGACGACCACCCAATTCAACGCGATTCGGGCCGGGCGGCACGCGCACCCCGGCTCGCGGGTACGCGAGCCCTCCCCTGACAGATTTATGCTGCGGTGCAGTCTTACTGCGCCAGCTTTTCCATCTTCATCGCGTGGGCGCTGTCCCCCACGGAAACCTCAAGGTGCTTTGCGTCGGCCGAGAATTCGGCCTGCACGTCGGTCGTCAGCGCATAGAATTTGGTGGGGGACTCGGCGTGCATCGCCAGGTCCTGGCCGGCGAGCGTAAGCGAGAGAAGGCCGTCGGGCAGCCGGCGGACCTTCACCGAACTGTATTGGCCGGTGCCATAGGAGCCGACGTACGACTCGAGCAGCGCGTCGGACAGCATGAATTCCTTGTGGCGCGGATTGCCGAGCTCGCGCACCCACACGTTGCGGTAACGCACCGGGTGGCCGTGGTCCTGGAAGGCGATCGGCAGCCGTTCCGGGTGGGCCTTGTACGGGACGCGGTTGATCCAGCCGGTCGGGCCGGTCAGCTCGACGTTGTTCTGCACGAGGACCCCGTTGTGGAAGACGGTTTCATGGGCCTTTGAGAGGAGCTTGCCATCGGCGTCGAAACGCGGCGCCGTCCAGACGATGTCGTAGGTCTGCCACTGGCCCGGCGGGCGGGTCGCATTGACGAGCGGCGGGTACTGGCCGTAGATGGAGGCGGCGGCGCCGTCGGCATAGGTTTTGGCCTGATAGGAATCGAGCACCTGGATCTCGTACCGGTCGTAGCCGAAGAAGACGCCGCTGTTGCCGCGGTCCTGGCTTTCGCCGTGCGGCGGGTTGGGGGCGGCCCACTCGACGTGGAGCTGGCAGTCGCCGAACGACTGCAGCGTGCGCACGTAGCCGCTGCCCGGCACACATTCGAACGCGCCGTCGTGCACGATCCACTTGGTGGGGCTGCCATCGAGCGCCGCCCACTGCGAGATGTCCTTGCCGTCGAACAGGACGGTGGCGTCGGCCGGCGGCCGGCCCGGCTGGTCCTGGGTGCTGGCGGTGCCGGGATCAACCGCGGTCGCCATCGGGCGTTCGCGGTCGTGGTCGATCCAGTTGGGATCGGGCTCGGCCCGAAGGGCGGCCGTGGCGGCCAATGCGGTTCCAAGGACGAGGACGGCGGATATTTTCATGGGATGAAAGAAACTCGGTGGGGCGGGACGGAACTCGACGCCGACCGCGCGAGGCATTCCAGCCGAGGGGAGTCAGTCCGCCGGGGCAGGAACTCATCGCGGCGGGGTCACCGGCGAGGAGGCTTTAAATCCAACAATGCCCCGCAAATGGCGAGCAATTTGATGGAGGCCGCCCGGGCGATGAAGACCGGGTGGCCGGGCGGCGTCCTCGGCGGACCGATGACGCGGCGCGGACGGGAATGGCCTTGCCCTGTGGGCGGGGCGCCCGCAGTGGTTTGGCGGATGAAAATCGGCTTGATGGGCGGCAGTTTCGACCCGGTTCATTTCGGGCACCTGATCGCGGCGCAGGACGTGCTCGAGCAATTCCGGCTTGACCGCGTGCTGCTCGTGCCGGCGGCGCAGGCGCCGTTGAAGCCGAACGACGTGCAGTCCACGACGGACGACCGCACGGCAATGCTGCGGGCCGCGATCGAATGGGACCGGCGCCTCGAGATTTCCGACTACGAACTGAGCAAGGGCGGCATCAGTTACACGATCGACTCGGTGCGCCACTTCCGGGCGCTGTTTCCCGGCGACGAGCTGTTCTGGATCATCGGTGGCGACCAGTTGCCTCTCCTGCACAAGTGGAAGGACATCGGCGAACTGGCCAAGCTGATTGAGTTCATCTTCCTGGAGCGGCCCAAGCACCCGACCCGACCGCATCCCGAGATTCCCGGGCTGACGCTGCACCGGTGCGACGGGCATTTGATCGAAATCAGCTCGAGCGAGCTGCGGCGGCGCGTGCTGCTGGGCCTTTCGTTGAATTATTTCTGCCCGCAAAAAGTAATCGCCTACATCCAGGTCAAAGGCCTGTATCGCTAGACGAATGAAGAAATCCTCCGCCGCCAAGCCGTCCCCACGCCCCCGCCGCCCCGCAACGAAAGCCAAGGCGCCGGCGCGGCCAACCAACCGGCTGCTGCCGCTGCTGGTTCAGGCGCTCGACGGGAAGAAGGCGGAGGACCTGCGCGTGCTGAATGTGGGAAAATTCTCGAGCATCACCGACTACCTGATCATCGCGACGGCCACCTCCGAGCCGCACCTGCGCGCCTTGCGGGTCGAGCTTGAGAAAGTCCTCGATGCCGAGCACGCCAAGATCCTGGGAATCGAAACGACCAAGGAAAGTGGCTGGACCGTCGTCGATGCGTTCGACGTGATGGTTCATCTCTTTACCGAGGAGAACCGCGACAGGTACCGTCTCGACTCTCTTTGGAAGGATGCGGACGAGGTTCCGGTGGCTAGCCTGCGATAGGAATCGGGGCTGGAATCGTAAATCATTCGTTTGTATCTGTTTATCGAGGGAAAAAATCCTCGACGAGCGCGGATTCACCGTGTAGGCTAACGGCCTACGAGCTGGGTGTCGCAGCTGGTGTGCACATTCATCGATTCATAACTAAATAAATACCCGCCAGTCGCTCATAACTGGCTAACAGCTAATAATAAACAGAAACAAACATGAAACATTACCAAAAAGGAAAGACCGGGGGCTTCACCCTGGTCGAAATAATGATCGTGGTTGTCATCATCGGCCTTTTGGCTGCGATGGCGATTCCCGCGTTCCAGAAGGTTCGTCAATCCTCCCAGGATAAGGCGGTCTTGAACAATGCCCGCCAGCTTTCAGCTGCGGCCGACCAATACTTCCTGGAGAATGGTGTCTCCACGGTCGGCTCTGCCAATCTGGTCGGCTCGTCGAACTACGTTAAGGCTGTAAATACCGTAGCCAAAGAGACCTATCCAACGGGATTTACGCAGGGCATCACGATCACAATCGCCGGCGTGGCCGGTGCCCGCACCGTTACGTACGCCCCGTGAGGGCGCCTTCCGCCCACGTCGCGTCGTTTGTTCCAAGTTTGAACAAGGGGGGCACTTTTTTTTACACTTTATAAAAAACTAATCCCTTGCTTAAATTTAACTGAAGTCGCGTAATCGAATTGCTCATCCGAGCAGTTTAATAATAATCAAAAACACAATACCCATGAATAAGCATATCCAATCCACCAAGGGCTTCACCCTTGTTGAAATCATGATCGTCGTCGTCATCATCGGCCTCTTGGCCGCGATGGCCATCCCCGCGTTCCAGAAGGTTCGTCAGTCCTCGCAGGACAAGGCCGTGTTGAACAACGCGCGCCAGCTGTCCGCCGCGGCTGACCAGTACTTCCTGGAGAACGGTGTCTCCACGGTCGGCTCGGCCAACCTGGTCGGTTCCTCGAACTATGTTAAGGCCGTCAACACGGTCGCCAACGAGAGCTACCCGACTGGTTTCACCCAGGGCATCACGATCACGATCGGTGGCGTTGCCGGTGCCCGCACCGTCACGTACGCTCCGTAATCGAAAAGCTTTAGTTTTTCAAACGAGCCGTCCATCTTCGATGGGCGGCTTTTTTTTATGATCCTAACCCGATTCTTCCAGGCGGACCGGCGGCTGGCCTTGCTCGCATTGACCGGAATCCTGGCTCTCGTGCTGGGTTTTTTCAGTTTGAACCCGGATCAGTCCCTGGCGGCGGTGATTCACGGTGGCTATTGGGCCATGCTGGTGCTCACGGTCCTGTTTGCGTGGTCGCTCGCGAAGGTTGGCCGGAGCGCCTTCCCCGGCTGGGAGGCCATTCGCGCCGCCCCCCGCTGGCCCGCCGTGCTCGTGCTCGTCGGCGGCGTGGTGCTGCTCGTGCATGAGGCCTACGGCTTCAAGATCCTCATGGATGAAGTGATGCTCCTCGGCACGTCAATGAGCATGCATTTCCAGAAGACCGCCCTCGTGCCGATGCGCGCCAACGACATCCAGGGCGCGTTCCAGCTGGTCGCCGGGCAACTCGACAAGCGACCCCTGTTCCAGCCCTTCCTCGTCTCCACCCTGCACGATCTCACCGGCTACCGGCCCGGGAATATCTTCATCCTCAACACCGGGCTGACCTTCGTGCTGCTGTCGCTGGCCTACCGTCTCGGCGCGCGGATCGCGGGCCGGGTCGCCGGCGCCGCGGCGGTCGTGCTCCTGACCGGCCTGCCCCTGCTCGGCCAGAACGCCTCGGGCGGCGGCTTCGAGGTCCTCAACCTCGTCATGGTGCTCGGGACAATCCTCCTGGGACTTCGGTGGGTCGAAAGACGCGACGGGGACTCGCTCGACGCGTTTTGCCTGTCCGGCGTGCTGCTCGCGCAAACGCGCTACGAGTCCGTCCTTTTCCTGCTGCCGGTTGCCCTGCTGATTTTATGGGTCTGGTGGCAGGAGCAAAAACCCATCCTGACCTGGGTCTTCGTCTTCGCGCCGCTTTTCCTGCTGCCGTACGCGCTTCACAACAAGGTGTTCAGCGTCCGCCAGTCCTCGTGGGAGCTGGCCAGCCAGCCGGGCTACGAGAAGCCCTTCGCGCTGTCCTACGTGCCGGACAACGTCGTGCACGGGCTGAATTTCTTTTTCAACACCACGGGGGAGCAGTCCAACTCCCTGGTCCTCTCCGTCCTCGGCTTCCTGGCCCTGCCGTTTTTCCTGCTCTGGATGGTGAAGACGCTGCGGGCGACGCGGACGGCCGGCCCAGTGAATGTCACGGTCGCCTTCTTCGGCCTGGGCTTCCTCGCGCACACCCTGCTGATGATGGTCTACTTCTGGGGACGATTCGACGATCCCGTCATCCGGCGGCTCAGCCTGCCGCTCAACCTCTGGCTCGTCCTCGCGATCATCGTGGCGATGACCGAGCTGGCGCGCGCCCGGCCGGGTCCGTGGCGGCTGCTGCTCCTCGCCGGCCTCGCCGGCCTCTTCGCCTACTCGCTGCCGACGATGGCCCGGCACGATTACTCGATGGTGTATTATCCGGCCCGGGAGACCCAGTGGCGGCAGGACTTCATCAAGGCGCACCCGGAGCGCGACTACCTCTTCATCGACAACAGCTCGATCACGTGGATCACCCTCCTGGTCTCGGCGACGCCGGTCCGGCAGGTCCTCGAGCACAAGGACAACATGCTTTTCAATTTCCGGAACCACACCTTCACGGCGATGTATGTGTTCCAGAATTTCACGGTCGATGACGCAACCGGCCAGAAGACGATCAACGCGAGCGACGATCTCGGCCCCGACTACCAGTTGGAGACGATCGAGGAGCGGCGTTTCGCGTTTCCCAACCTGGCGCGGATCAGCCGGGTCGTCTCGATTCGCGAGGGTCCGATGACCCCGCCGCGCCCGGCGGCTCCGCCCATCGACAAGCTCTCGGCCGACCAGCTCGAGCAGATCCGCAAGGATTACTTCGAGAAATTCATCCAGCACCTTCCTTGAATCCCGCCGGGCCCAGACTCGCCAGCCTGTGGCATCGAACCGAGACCCGGCTCGTCCTCTTCGGTGCGGCTGGGGTCGGCGCCGCCTACACCGGGTTCCTCGGCGTGAACGTCGCCACCGCGGAGACGATCGTGAAACGCGGGGGCTATTACGTGATGCTCACCGCGTTCGCGCTCTTCCTGCACGCCCTCTGGCGGGTCTGGCGCACCCGCCAGCCGTCGCCCGAGCCGCTGACCCGGCGGCAGACGATCCTGGCCGCCCTCGTCATCGGCGTTTTCTCCGTGCTGGCGGTCACCGGGGAGGAGTTTCGCAGCAAGATCCTCTACGACGAGTTCGTCCTGCAATCGACGGCGTTCAACATGCATTTCTTCCGCGATGTCGCCACGATGGTTCGCGGCTACGACATCCAGGGCACGTTCCTCTCAACCGACAACTACCTCGACAAACGCCCCTATTTCTACCCGTTCATCGTGTCGCTCGCGCACGACCTGACCGGCTATCGGTCGTTGAACGCCCATCTGGTCAACGCGGTGCTGATGCCGGTCTCGCTCTCGCTGGTGTTCGCGCTGGGCCGGCAGCTTGCGCGCTGGGCCGGCGGCATCCTCGCGGTGCTCCTGCTCGGTTCGCTGCCGCTGCTCCTGCAAAACGCCACGGGCTCCGGCATGGAGCTGCTCAACGTGGTGATGATCCTCACCGTCATCCTGCTGGCCTCGGAGTACCTGCGCGCGCCGAACGAGGACCGCCTGGCCGCCCTCCTGCTCGGGGCGGTGTTGCTCGCCCAGGCGCGCTACGAATCCGCGCTCTACGTCGCCCCCGCGGCGCTGGTGGCCGGACTCGGCTGGCTGCGCGCGCGGCGGGTGATCCTGCCGTGGCAGGCGATCCTCGTCCCGTGGCTACTCGTGACGGTGGCCCTGCAAAACAAGGTGCTGTCCAACTCGCCGATGCTCTGGGAGCTCACCGAGCAGGCCAGCACCCGCTTCAGCTTCGGCTACATTCCCGGCAACCTCGAGGGCGCGGCGAAGTTCCTGTTCAACACGAGCCAGGAGATGGCGAACTCGCTCCTGCTGTCGGTGGCCGGACCGGTCGCCCTCGGATGGGCGCTCTGGCGGCTGCTCCGCTCGCGTCCCGGCCTGCTGACATCGAATCCGACCACCGTGGCCTTTGGCTGCTTCGGCCTCGCCATGCTTGCGAACACCTTCCTTGTGTTTTGTTACTACTGGTCGAGCTTCGCCGACCCGATGGCCTCGCGCTTCAGCCTTCCCCTTCATCTCGTGATGGCATTCGGGATCGTCCTCATGGCCGCGGAATTCGACCGCCGGTGGCCGGCCACCCGGTGGCTGGTCGTGCTGGCCGCGCTCTTTGCCTGCGGGGTGACTACCGGCCGCGTCGCCGAGCACCACTACTCGCACCTCGGCATCGACGAGATCGAGTGGGAGCGGCGTTTCGTCGAGGAGCGTCCGGCCGGACGGCGCCTGATCATCACCAACCGGTCGACGCTCCCGTGGCTGATCGAGAAAACCCCCTCGATCCTCATCGACCGCGCGCGCCTGGTGTCCGACCGCGTGCAATACCAGTTGCGCGACACCACCTTCACCGAGATCTTCGTTCTCCAGTCGCTGCCGCCGACCAGCGCCATGGGCGACCACCAGTTGCTGCCGGCGGAACGCCTGCCGGGCTTTCACCTCGAGCTGCTCGCGGAGCGCCGCTTCGGCACAAAGCTGGCGCGCATCAGCCGGCTGGTCGCGATCGACGATTCCGTCCTGCCGCCGCCGAAAAGCGCTGGCCATGCGGCGCACCCGTCCTTGAAGTGAGCGCCACCGGCATGATCGACTCCCGCGCACACTTCGACTGGGTCGCCGACCACGATGCCGGCCCGCGGTCGGCCCAGCGCGGCTTCCATGCGCAGCTCCTGCGCCAGTACCGCCATCACATTCCCGCCGGCAGCCGGGTCCTCGAATGCGGCTGCGGCGCGGGCGACCTGCTGGCCGGCTTGGAGCCGTCCGCCGGGGTGGGCGTGGATTTCAGTCCCCGCATGCTGGCCAAGGCCCGCGACCGCCACGGCGCGCAGGCGGGCCTCGAATTTCGCGAGCAGGATGTGCAGCAGGAATCCGTGGCGGGGAAATTCGACCACATCGTCCTCGACTACCTGACCGGCTACCTCGGCGACATCCAGGCCACCCTGCAAAACCTGCAGTCCTCCGCCCACGAGCGCACCCGCCTCCACATCACCACGCTCAACACGCTCTGGCTGGCGCCGCTCAAGCTGGCTGTCGGGCTCGGCGCCGTCATGCCGCAGGCGCCGAGCAACTGGCTGTCCCACCACGACCTTTTCAACCTCCTCGAGCTCTCCGGCTGGGAGGTCGTGAGCTTCGAGCGCGTGCAGCTCTTCCCCTTCGACTGGCCGCTGGTCACCCCGGTGCTGAACAACATCCTGGTGCGGCTGCCCGGGCTCCGGCACTTCGGCATCACGCTCTGGATCACCGCGCGCCCGCGCCGCCGGGGCCCGGTGGATGGCGAAATCAGTTGCTCGGTCATCGTGCCCGCGCGCAACGAGTCGGGCAACATCCGGCCCGCCCTCGAGCGGATTCCGGTCCTCGGCCGGCGCTCCGAGATCATCTTCGTCGAGGGCAACAGCCGCGATGACACCTGGGACGTCATCCAGCGGGAGGTCGCGGCGTACGCGGGGCCGCACCTGGTCCGGGCGCTCAAGCAACCGGGGAAGGGGAAATGGGACGCGGTGCGCACCGGCTTCGCCGCCGCGCGCGGCGACGTGCTGGTGATCCAGGACGCCGACCTGACCGCGCCGCCCGAGGAGCTGGCGAAGTTCTACGAGGCGCTCACGGCCGGCGCCGCCGAGTTCGTCAATGGCAGCCGGCTCGTGTACCCGATGGAGGCGCGCGCCATGCGCTTCCTGAATCTTCTGGGCAACAAATTTTTCGCGATGGCGCTGAGCTACGTGCTCGGCCAGCCGGTCAAGGACAGCCTGTGCGGCACCAAGATGATCCTGCGTTCCGACTACGAGCGCCTGCTGCGGCGCATCGCCGTGCTGGGCGATTTCGACCCGTTTGGCGACTTCAACCTCCTCTTTGGCGCGACGCTGCTCGACCTGCGCATCCGCGACCTGCCGGTCCGTTACAAGGACCGCACGTATGGAGAAACGAACATCTCCCGCTTCAGCCACGGCTGGCTCCTCCTGCGGATGACCTGGTTTGCGCTCTGGCGGCTGAAGTTCCACCGATGACCGGGGCCGCGCCCAGTTCGCGCACCGGATGGGCGGGCTGGATTCTCGCCCCGGGCGCCGCGGTGATCGCGCTCCTGCTCTGGCGGATGTATTGCACGGTGGAGCGGGTCCAGTGGAACGGGCCGCGCCTGACGCCTAGTTTCGCCCTCGCGGAGGGCCTCAATTTCTACGGCACGCGCTCGGCCGGTCCGTTTCTGGGCTGGGTGTACGGCCCGGTGTTTCCGCTGTTCATGGTACCGGCGGCGCTGGTGCCGAACCTGAATGGGGCCTTCGCCCTCGCGTGGGGCCTCAACCTGGCGGCGTTTCTCCTGCCGGCGTGGCTGGTGGCGCGGCTGGCCCTGCGCGAGTTCCGGGGCGTCGCGACCGCCTTGTTCTTCTGGACCGCCCTGTCGCTCGCCGGCGAGGTCTCCCACACGCAGTTCTACTTCCTCCACGTGGACACGCTGTGCGTGGGCCTGACGTTGCTGGCGGGCTGGGCGCTCGTCCAGGCCGTCGGCCAGCCGGAGTTGCGGCGCTGGGTGCATGCCGCCGCGGCGCTGACCGCCCTGGCGATCTGGACCAAGCAATCGGCGGCGGCGGTGCCGGTCATCTTCATTCTGTGGCTCATGGCCGCGGGCGAGCGGCCGCTGGCGGGCCGGTTTCTGGTATATGTGCTGCTCTATGGCGGACTGCTCGGCGTGGGCTTCATGGCTTGGTTCGGCGGCGAGCAGGTTCTGTTCAACCTGGTGTGGGTCCACCTGCACAACCCGGCGCGGCCGGACGGGCAGGGTGCTTTCTACGGACAGCTTCTCGCGTCGTCACCAGGCTGGTTGATTCCGGGCGTTGCACTGGTGCTGGCCCGCCGGGCGCACGGCATCGCAGAGGAATGCGCCGCCCCCGCGCGCCGGATGCAAAGCCTGCTCCTCTGGCTGGCCATCGGAAGCCTGCCGCTCGGCCTGGTGGCGGCGAGCAAGGTTGCCGGCGGCTGGAATTCGCTCCACAGCCTCAACTTTGCGCTGCTCTGGCTGGCCCTGGCGTTGGCGCGAGAAGCGACCCAGCCTGGCCTGGGGCGGGCCGCCCGTCTGGCCCTTGTGGTGGCGGGCGGCGCACCGCTCGTCACCGGCTGGCTGGCGGCGGAAGCCGCGGACTTGCGGTGGCGGCCGGACACCATTCAGGCCGAGGCGCTGGCGTCGGCGCGCGAGCACGCCGGCCACCTCTACCTGCCCTGGAATCCGCTCGTCACCGTGATCACCGACCACAAAATCTATCCGTTTGATGATGCGCTCGTCTGCTTGTCCCGCCTCGGAATTCCGGCCTCGATCGAGGCCGTGCGCCGGGACATCCCGACCCGGGCGATCGTGGTTTATCCGGAGCCGGCGCAAAGCCAGTATGCGTTGCAATATCTGCAGAAGGACGCAGGAAATTAGAGGGTTTCTTTAACCACCAACAATACCCGCATCCTGTCATCCTGAGCGTAGCGAAGAATCCATCTGTTCGCTCATGAGGCCGGACTCGATTCCGTGGATCCTTCACTTCGTTCAGGATGACAAGCCAGTTTGGAGAAGTTCCCAAGATACCTTTCCCATGAGCCCGTCCGTCGACCATCCTGCCAGCCGTAAGCCGAGCATCCTGCTCTCGCCCGTCTTCCTCTTCATCCTGGTCGGCTGCGTGGGCTTGCTGGGCTTCGCCTTGTCGCCGCTGGCGCAGATCAAACTGGGCCTGTTCACGTACGACCACTGGTTCCTCGACACTTTTGCAATCCTGGCCGCCAACGATGCGGTCCAGCTCGGTCGCGACCCGTTTCTGCCCAACCCGCTCGATTTCCTCAACCGGCCGCATTGCTATTCCCACTGGTGGTTTGGGCTCGGGCCGCTGGGCCTCACCCGGGTGGATAATTTCCTGGTCGGGAGCACGTGGGTGCTCGGGTTCCTCGCCTCGGTCTTCGCGACGGTCCGCCCCCGGTCGGGCCGGTCGGCGTGCTGGTACGCCCTGTTGCTGCTGTCGCCGCCGGTGATGCTCGCCATCATGCGCGGCAACAACGATCTGGTGGTATTCGCCGCCCTCGCGGTCGGCGGGCTGGCGTTCGCGCGGGACACCCCGCTTCGCGTCACCGTCGCCGTGGCCAGCATCGCGCTGGCGGCGGGCCTGAAATTCTACCCCGGGGTCGCCGCCGCGGCCCTGCTCTTGGTGCGGCCGGGATCCCGCCTGCGCTGGACGATTGTGATCGGTGGAGCGGTCCTCGCCCTGGTCGCCGCCGACATTTGGCGCGATCTACAGCGGGCCACGATTCCGGTGTCCATCAATGTTTACAGCTTCGGCGCGCCGCTGCTCCTGCAGGACATCGGGCTGCACGGCCGTCTGGCCAATGTGGTCGGCGTGCTGGTGCTGGCGATCGGCGGAGGCTGGCTGGCCGTGCGGGGCCAGACCCGCGGACTCGCGCGGACCGACAATGGGAGCCTGCTGGAGCGCTATCTCTTTGCGGTGGGGGCGTCGCTGCTCGTGGTGTGTTTCGTCGCCGGAATCAGCTACGCGTACCGCTGGGTCTTCGGGCTCTGGCTGGCACCGTGGCTCCTGGGTCAATGGCAGGCGGGGCGCGATCCCCTGGCGCGGTGGTTGCCGGGCGGCCTGTGCCTGCTGCTGACGCTGTGCATGTGGGTCGATGGGCTCTTCTGCCTCGTCGTGAATTTCCTGCCGGGCCCGATCCCGGTCGAGGTCCTCGACCACTGGCAGTTCTACTGGCGCTTTGCCTCCCAGCCGCTGAACTGGATCCTGATGGTTGTCCTGACGGGATACCTGTTCGACCTGGCTAGGGCCGCCTGGGCGGAGATGCGCGGCGAGCCGGCGGTCGCGTGAACCGGGGTCGGGCGGCGGAAATGCCGAGCGTCGACTGGCCGAGGCCGCGCGCCGCAACCTCCGGAGTCCACCGGGCGACGGAATGCGCGCCGCGCAGGGTCAGTGCGCCGGCTGGGCCTCGACCGCCGCCAGCCAGTCGCTGTAACGGCCGTTCAGAACGCGGTCGACCTCGTCATCGGACAATCGGTAGATGAAAATTGAGTAACCGACGACCGCTTCCGGCGGCTTGGCCCGCAGGTAGGTGGCGAGGCGGGCAAAGCGGAGCCAGTCGAACCGCATCCAGACCGCGTCGAGCTGCTTGGCCGTGAACTGTCTCAAGAGATCGTCCCGCGCGGCGGGATCGTGCCAATACGCGTTGAAGACCGGCACGGCGCGACGTCGCTCCTGGTATTCCTTCTCGCTGTCGAGGGTGAAACCGCCCCGCACCGGGCTATAAACCTCCTGCAGCATCGTGGCGCCGATGCAGTAGAGGCCACCGCGGGGCTCGTACCAGCGCGGGACCTCCTTGAAGCCGTTCACGAACGGCAGGCGGGCGGCCTTGATGCCGTAGTAATCCGGCTCGCCGCTGCCGAAATAGGACAGGAACACGGGCGCGGCCCCGGGGCCAGCGTTGTGCTCGCGCAGCCACGCGGCCAAACCGGGCAGATCCTGACCCCAGTCGAGCGAACTGTCGACAAGCAGCCGATGGCCGTTGGCCGGGCCGCCGGCGAAGACATTGAAAAATGCCAGGTAGTGCGGGGCGACGCGGAAATTCGCCGCGAGAAGCCCGGCGACCAGTGCGCCCATGACCACCGGCCGCCGCCAGGCGGCGAGCAGTCCCGGTGCGGCCAGTCCGCCGGCCAGAATGAAAAGGGTCGGATAGACCGGCAGGATGTGACGGTGGCCGATGTTCAGCTTGCTCGTGAGCGAGAAGGCCCAGTACACCGCGAACAACACGAGCAGCGGCGCCATCGCGGCGGCTTCGTCCTTCCATCGCCCGACCGGTCCCGGCTTGCGTCGAACGAACACACCGACGCCGACCGCGAGCGCGGCGAGCAGCGCGACGGGCGTCTTCCACCAGAACGCGAGCGGGAAGAAGCTCACCCAGCCGTACAGGCTGTATTGGCCGGCCAGGAACGCGCCGCGCAGTTGCGCCGACTGCACCACCCAGCTGTAGCCGTAGAGATAAGCCTCCGGCAGGAGGTGCCATTGTCGGCAGAAGTCCACGGCCATTCCGTGCAATCCGATGAAGGGCAGCACGCCCTCCCACGGCACAATGAAATGCGCGGCCGGTGGCACGCCGGTGCCGAAGCCGCTGTAGCGAAAGCCGAAGAAGCTCCAGATGATCAACAGGCCGCCCGCGGCGTGACCGGCGAGCGTGAGCGGCGCCAGCCAGAGCCAGCGGCGGCGCGCGGCCGGCGCCTCCCGGCACACGCGCCACATCAGCAGCAGGCCGAACATGGGCAGGAGGAAGGCTGCGGAGTACTTTGCCACGCAGGCCAGCCCGAAGGTGACGGCACTGAGCGCACCCGTCCGCCCGCTCGGCTGCCGGAGGTGGGCCCAAAACGCCGTGCAGCTCGCGAGGAGAAAAAAGACCGCGGCGCTGTCCGATGTCGCCAGCGGCGCGTTGGCGAGCACGTTGGGATCGAACGCGTACAGCGTCAGCGCGAACAGGCCGGCCGCGTCGCCGAAAAGCCGTCGCGCCCACCAAAACACCAGGAGTCCCGTCCCCAGGGAGAATACCATCATGACCGCCCGGCCGGCCATGAGCATCGGCCAGTGATCGTGCCCGGTTTCGTAGAAGAACTGGTGGCCGACGACGCTCGCGTCCGAGGTGCTCCAGTAGAGATTGTCCTCCAGTTTCGGCGGCGGCGCACCCATCAGCACCGCCGGCAGCGCCGCCAGACGCTGGGGCAGGTTGCCGTTCTCCGGTTGAATCCGGTAGTCGCCAAACTTGTCGTAGAAATAGCCGCCGGTCAGGTGCAGCAGCTCGTCATGGGTCACGCTCTCGCCGGAGGCCGCCCACAGGGCCAGGGCCGCGTGCACCGCGAGCAAGGCGGCCGCGACGACGGGCGCGAGCCAGACCGGCCGGACCGGCGACGGGGCAATCGGTTCTGGGCGGGAATCGTTCAAGCCGGGTCGGACGGAGGTTGCCGCCTACTTTCGCTGACGCGGCGCCACCGGGTTCGATCGCGCTGGCACCGGGGCGGGCAGGCGGGCGTCACTTGAGCGCATCGCGCAGGCGCGCGCACACGTAGTCGCACTGCTCGCGCGTCATTTCGGGAAACATCGGGAGCGACAGGATCGATCGCGCGGCGCGCTCGGCGCAGGGAAACGCCCCCGGCTTGTGGCCCAGGCCGGCATAGGCCTTCTGCAGGTGGATCGGGATGGGATAGTGCACCACCGTCTGCACGCCGTGGTCGGCGAGCTTCTTCGCGATGGCGTCGCGGTCGTGGTCGGGGAACCGTACGACGAACAGGTGATAGACATGCCGGCCGCACCAGGGCATTTCCGCCGGCAGCACGACGCCCGGGCAGTCGCGCAGGTTTTCGCGGTACCAGGCCGCCACGTGCTGCCGCTGGTCGTTCCAGCGCGGCAGGTGCTCGAGCTTGATGTGCAGGATGGCCGCCTGGATCGTGTCCAACCGGGAATTGTAGCCCTGGATCTCGTGGTGGTATTTGACGACCGAGCCCCAGTTGCGGAGGAGGCGGAGCTGGCGGGCCAGGGCCTCGTCGTTGGTGGTGACCGCGCCGCCGTCGCCGAACGCGCCGAGGTTCTTCCCGGGATAAAAGCTGAAGCCCGCGGCCACGCCGAGGGCGCCGCAGTACCGCCCGTCCGCCAGCTTCGCGCCATGCGCCTGCGCGGCGTCCTCAATCAGATGCAGTCCGTGCTGCCGGCACAACGGGAGCAACGCATCGACGTTGGCGGGCTGGCCGTAGAGATGCACGGGCATGATGGCCTTCGTGCGCGGCGTGATCGCGGCGGCGACGGCCGCCGGGTCGATCAGGTAGTCCTCGAGGCGGCAGTCGACCAGCACCGGCTTGGCGCCGGCGTAGGAAATCGCCTCGGCCGAGGCGATGAAACTGTTGGCCACCGTGATGACCTCGTCGCCCGCGCCGAGGCCGAGGCCGCGAACGATGAACTGCAGCGCGTCGGTGCCGGATCCGAGGCCCACGGCTTGGGCCGTGCCGGTGGCGGCGGCAAAGGCCTTCTCGAATTCGGCGCATTCCGGCCCGTGGATGAACTGGCAATGGCCGAGGACCTTGCCGATGGCGGCATCGAGTTCGGCGCGAAGTCGGCCGGTCTGCAGCGGCAAATCCTGGAACGGGACACGGAGCGCGGAGGACATGGGGGAATGTCCGAGACTCGCTTTTTAATCGGTCCGGGTCGAGCCGGGATTGAGGCCCGGTAATCGGCGCCGAAGGTGGAGCAAAACCTTCAAGTGCGGCTCGAGGCGAAATTCAGCCGCGGACACCTTGAGTTGCCGATAGGCCACCCCGCGGATCGTGCTCGGGCCGGTGATGCGATACCCAAGTCGCTCGTGCATGGCCATCATCTTGACGTTGCCGGGCTGGATGCGCGCGCCAACGTGCGGCAGGCCGAGCCAGGCGAAGGCGAGCCATTGGATCATCAACTCGCACTCGGCAATGATCGGCGTCGAGCGGGCGACCTCTTCCCTCACGACAAGGCGGCCGGTTTCGGTGGAATCGAGCCCGATGTCGTAGAGGCTGATGGATCCGGCGAAGGCGCCGGCGACGGTCAGCAGGATCCAGCAAAGGTCGTCAGTCCTTCCGAAATAACCGTCCTCCCAGGCGCGTTGTTGCTCCGCGGTGAGGTCGGCGCCCTGCGCGAGGTTGGCCTTGTTGTGGGGCAGATTGCGCAACCCGCGCAATTCGTCGCCGAAGGATCGCTCGTAGGGATGAAAAACAACGCAGTAGCCCCGTAGCCGGTGCTGCCGGAGGAGGCCGATCTTCTTGTCCAGCGGCACGGCCGCCAGCGCCGGTGGTGCCGGCGTGCGCAGCGTGACGTCAAGTAGCCATTCGGGCAGCGCAGGATTCATGGCGGGGGCCGGAACGGGCCGCGGTGTTTCTTAAAACGGTCACTGAAATCCGTCCGTGGGACAACCTCGACTTTCACCGGCACCTTGAAAGCTGCGAGGTGCTCGCGACAGTGTTTGCGGACCTGTTGGCGGATAACCGCCGGGTCCATGCCGGGCGCAAGCACCACTTGGGCGCACACGATCTGACCGGTGATCGGGCTGGATTCGCCGCGAACGAGGCAGTCGGCGATCCCGGGCATGGTGAGCAGGACCGACTCCACCTCGGCCGGCAGTACCTTCTCTCCGCCCACATTGATCACGTCGCTGCGCCGGCCGATGACGCGCAGGTAGCCGTCGCCGCCATCCTCGGCCAAGTCGCCGGTCATAAACCAGCCGTCGGCTGTGAAGGAATTCATCGGGTGATTGAGGTAACCGAGAATCTGGGTACGGCTGCGCAGCCACAATTCGCCATCGACGAGGCGATACTCAACGTGGAGATCCTCGAGCTTCATCAGCGTGCTGTCGGAGGACTTGCTGCGCGTATGGGTGATGCCGGTTTCGCTGGTGCCGAAGGTCTGGATGAATTTCACCCCGGGAAAGACCACGCGCAGGCGCCGCAAAAGTACCTCAGGCATCGGCTCGGTCCCATAGGTAATTATTCGGAGTGAGCGGAGGTCATGGCGTTTCCACGCTTCGCTTAGGAGCAGCAGGTTCAAAAAAGTGGGGGAGGCCGGCAGAACGGCCACGGCGCGCCGTGCCATGAGTTCGCAAACCGCGTCGGGATCGCGCGAGCCGGGAATTACCATCGTCGCGCCCGTGGCAAGCGAAGTGAACAGTGTGTTCAATCCGCCAATGTGGTCGAACCTCAGGAAGACCAGCAGCGTGAGCGCGCGCGCGCGCCGGTCCCGATAGGTCCCGAGCAGCTCGTCAAAGTCGTGCACCATCGCCTTGGGTTCGCCAGTGCTGCCGCTGCTGAAGAGGATCAGGCCGGCGTGTCCGCTGGCGACAAGGCCAGCCAGCAGCGCGGGCGCCTCCCCCCCGCCTGGCCGCGTCGTCCAGGCCGCCCGCCCGGCCGCCAGACGGCAGACGTGGGCAGCGCCGGCGATCCCCGCGCGGCGAGCAGCTTCGGCCTCTCCGGCCGGCGCGATCGGGACGACGATATTGCGGTTGGCGACCAGCGCCAGGAGGAGCGCAATGGACTCAAAGGAATAGTCGCCGACCAACGCCACCGCGGCACCAGGCGCTACGCCGGAATCGTGCAAATGTCTGGTCTGTGTTCCGATCTCACCCGCTAGCTGGACGTAGGTCCAACTTCCATCCGGTGTGTGCAGAAATGGTTTGTCCCCTTGTCCGTCGATTCGTTCGAGCAGCCAGTGCAGGGACGGAGTTGCCACGGCGGGGGATTCGTCAGTTCGCGATGCCGCCGAGGTAGACGATTTGGCCGGTGATGAAGTCGCTCTGCGGGTTGAGGAAGAAATCGACGACGTTGGCCACGTCGCGCGGCTCGCCGGTGCGCGCAATGGCCTGCCGGGCGACGAGCGCCGCGATCTTCACGGCTGGCACCGCCTTGATGAGGTCGGTGGGGACCGGCGTGGGACCGACGGCGTTGACCGTCAAGCCCAGGGGGCCGAACTCGCGGGCGGCGATGCGGGTAAGACTTTCGACGGCGGCCTTGCTCGAGGCATAAACGGCCTCGCCCTCGAGGTCGAGCGGGACGGCCACGGAGGTGAAATTGACGATCCGGCCCTGTTTCTGGCGCACCATGACCTTGGCGACCTCGCGCAGGAAAAGGAAGGTGCCGAGAAAGTTCGTGTCGAATAGCGAGCGGACCGCGGATTGCGGGGTGAGCAGCAGATGGTTCATGGCGGCGAGGCCGGCGTTGTTGAGCAGCGCGTCGATGCGGCCGTGCGTGTTGGCCACCGCGCGAACCATCCGAACGACGGCGGCCTCATCGCTGGCGTCGGCCTGAAAATGGGTGTACGCCGCATTCTTCAGGTCGCTTTCGCCGCGGCTGCAGCCGGCGACCTGCCAGCCGCGGGCCAGATAATGCTCGGCGAGATGCCGGCCCAGGCCCTTGCGCGCGCCGGTTATGACCATGACCCCGCTCATGATCCCGAACTTTCCCGCAGCCGAGCCTCGATATGCGTCGCCAGGCTGTCGACGCTGCGAAACGGCGACCGCACTTGGCTCATGGCGCGCTCGTCGGCGAGGACGAGATCGCGGCCGAATTCCCGGGCCAGACGGTCCTCGAGGTCGGCGATGAGGCTGACCAGGGCCATGCTGTCGAGAAGCGACTTGGCGCCAAACAGGCTCGTGTCGGGCGTGGCCCCGGCCAGGCCGGGCAGGTTCATCTCCTCACCGAGGTCCTGCAGGGCGGCGCAGATGAGTTGGGTGATTTGTTCCTTCACGACGGGACGAGTCTGGGCACGGGCGTGGAGCGGGACAACTCAAGCATTCGGCAAACGCGCCCGCTCCGCGCGCCAGAGGCGCCAGAACTGGAACACGCCGCTGAGCGTGCGCCACATGACCTTCAACCGCGAGGCCGACGGCACGCCACCGAGGCGGGCCTTCATCGCGACGTCGACCTCGACAAACGTCGCGCCGAGGTCGCGCAGCCGGACGAGCGCCTCGACCAGCATCGGAATGCCGCGCTGCGTGAGCGTGATGCGGACAAACTGCGCGCGGCGGTAGGCGTGGATCCAGTTCACGTCGCGCAGGCGTAGGTCGAACAGCGTCCGGGCCAGCCGCGGATAAATCCAGGCGTTGAGACGCATGAGCGGGTTGTAGCCGACGCGGGCGCGGCGCACGCCCACGATGACGTCTGCCCGGCCGAACTGCGCGGTGTACGGCTCGAGGTCGGACGGATCCGCGGGCATGTCGGCCGGCCACAGGATGAGATACTCGCCGGTGGCCCTCGTCACGCCGGTGCGGAAGGCGCCGCCGATGCCCTGGTTCGCCTGGTGGCAGACCACGACCCCGGGCAGGTCGCGCGCGAGCGCATCGGCGATCCGCGGCGTGGCGTCGCGGCTACCGTCGTTCACGATGATGATCTCGGCGTCCACGCCGAGCGCCGCGAGGGCGGCGTGGAGCTGGCGAACGCAGCCATCAAGCAGCGCCTCCTCGTTGTAGGCGGGCAGGACGATGCTGAGGGCCGGCGCGGCAGAATTCATCTGGGCTCGGACCCCAACATGGCGTGGCTGCGGTGCGTTTCCGGGGTCGGCCCGATGGGTGCGGTGCGGACAGGCTCCGGAGTTCTTTTCATCCCTGGTGCACCTTGGCTGAACGGCCGTGGTTGTTGAGCGACTCCATGGCCGCCTCCATGGCCTGGACAACGGCAAGCCCGCAGCGGGCGTCGGACAGCGGCGGCCGGCGGGAACGGATCGAGGCTACGAACTCGGAGTCCTGCTTCTGCAGCGGTTCGAACATCTTGACCTTCGGGATGGTGATCTGGCCGTCGCGGAGAATCATGTGGAACTCGCCGAACGAGGAGTAGTGGTCGGCGGTCACGCCCTTGTCATAGTAGCGGACCGGCTCAAGGTTGTTCATGTCGTCCCACACGGCCATCTTGTGGTCGCCGACGATCGTGAACTGGCGGACCTTCCGGGGATTGAGCCAGGAGATGTGCGCATGGCACACGATGTTGCCCGGATAGTAGAAGGTGAGAAAACCGACGTCCTCGACGCCCTTCTGCAAGACACTGTTGCCGGTGGCGGAAACCTCGATCGGCTGGGCGCCGAGCAGGAAATTGAAGATCGAGATGTCGTGGCTGGCCAGGTCGTAGATCGCGCCGACGTCGTGGCGGACGGGTCCGAGGTTGGTGCGCACGGCGTCGATGTAGTAGATGCGGCCGAGTTCACCGCGGTCGAGGTCGGTCTTGAGGTGCAAGACGCCGGAATTGTAGAGGAAGACGTGGCCGACCATCAAAATCCGGCCGTGCTTGGCGGCCAGCTCGGCCAGCTCGCGACATTCGTTGGCCGTGCGGGCGAGGGGCTTTTCGCAGAGCACATCCTTGCCGGCCTCGAGCGCGGCCTTGACCAGAGCGAAGTGGGAGCTCGTCGGCGTGGCGACGACGACGGCGTCGATGTCGGCCGCGTTGGTGATATCAGCGGCGTTCTTGGTGACGGCGACTCCGCGGAGGAATTTCTGCGCGGCCTGGAGACGGGCGTCGCTGGCATCGCAGACGCGGACGACTTCGCAGCCGTCCTGCTGGCTGAAGTTTCGGACGTGGTTGGGGCCCCACTGGCCGAAACCGATGACGCCGATGCGCAAGGTCGAAGGGGTACTGCTCATGGCGGGGACAGCCTCTCCATCGGGCCGGTGGGCTGTCGAGAGTGAAGTCGGCCCGCTCCGGCGTTTACCAGCCTTTGACCGGGCCGTGGAGCGCTGCCTGGATGTCAGCCGCGGTGAGCCGGTAGATCAGGATGGAATAGCCGGCGTTCGCGTCGGGCGGACGGCGCTGGAGGTATTTGCACAGGCGGGCAAAGCGCAGGCGGTCGAACCCCTCCGACGCCGGATCGGCGCGTTCGAAGAGGCCCTGCCACTCCTCGCGCCACGGCCCGCTGTAGCCGGAGTAGACCTCGGACAATGACGTCGCGCTGATCGCGTACAGTCCCGGTTCCAGTTCGTAGGGCTTGAAGGGCGGGCGGGCGACCGTGATCGCCGGCAGGAAAACCGTCGGTCGAACGCCGTAGTGCGGCGGCCACGCGCTTCCGAAGTAGGAAAGGTAGAATCTCTCACCCGGCCGGCGGTTGGCTGCGAGCCAGTCCTGCAGCGCCGGGAGATCCTGACCCCAGTCGATCGAGCTGTCGGTGACCAGCCGGTAGGCGTTGGCCGGCCCGCCCGACACGGTGTTGAAGAACGCCATGTAATTCGGGCGGATCGAGAACGAGGCGGCGGCCTGGCCCGCCAGGAGTGCGAGCGGCACGAGCAGCCAACGCCCCCGGAGCGCGGCGAGGCTGCCCACCGCGACGAACAGCACCGGGTAAACGGGCAGGATGTGGCGGTGGCCGATGTTCAGGTTGCTGGCCACGGCGGTGAGCCCCACGACGGCGGCAGGCACGGCCAGCGGTGCGAGCCGCAGCCAGATCTCCCGGGGCGATCCGGGCCGGCCCTTTCGCCAGCCGATCCACGCCAGCACCATCGCGAGCAACAGCGCGGCGAGCATGGCCAGGGGCGTCTTGGCGACAAACACGGTGGGGAAAAACTCGGGCCATCCGTGCAGGCTGTAACTGCCGGCAAAGAACGCGGGGCGGGCCTCCTGGCCTGCCAGCACGTTGGTCAGACCGTAAAGCCAGGCCTCGGGCAGCAGCTTCCAATCCATGGCGACCTGGATGAAGCGCGCCTTCCAGCCGATCGCCGCGAGCATCGGCGGCCAGGGCCAGGCAAAATGGAGGATAGGCGGCGTGCCCGCTCCCTGTGCGCTGTAACGAAAGCCGAAAAACGCCCAGATGATCACGACCGCGCCGGCCGCCTGCCCGACGCAGAGCAGGAAATTCCGGCCGAAACGGGCCGGCCGGTCACCCGCCGCGCCGCGCCCGAGCGCGTCGGAGAGCGCCAGCACCGCATAGATCGGCGCGATCAGGATGCCGTTGAACTTGGCCACGAGGGCGAGGCCGCTCATCAGGGCGGCGAGCAGGCCCGAGCGGACGTCGCGTTTTTCCAGGTGGCGCCAGAAGAACCATGACGCCAGCGTCAGGCCGAGCGCGGCCGCCACGTCGGAGGTGGCGAGGGCGCCGTGGGCCAGGAAATTCGGGCAGAGCGCATAGAAGGCGAGGGCCAGCAGCCCGCCGGCGCGCCCGTGCCAGCGCCGGGCCACCACGAAGATGAAGGCGCCGAGCGCGACGCCGAAAAGCGCGTTGAGGGCGCGGGCCTGCAGCACGATCGTGTCCGTGGGATTGTCGAGGCTGTAGAAGAAATCCCAGCCGAGCTGCCAGTACACCGAGTTGGCCCAAAACGTCTCGTCCATCGGGAACTTCGCCTGCAGCGCGAGCGGCGACAGCCCGAACACCCGCTGCGGCAGGATGCCGTTTTCCGAATGCATCCGGAAATCGTTGAACTTGTCGTACACGTATCCGGCGGTGATGTGCGGCAGTTCGTCGGAGGTCTGGCTGTGGTGGCGCGACGCCGTCACCGCGAGGCACCAGAACAGGACGAGAAAGGCGATCGCGGCACCGATCGTGGCGGGGTCGCGCCAGTCGCGGGTCGGGGTGGCGGCAGATGGCGGGTTCGGGGCCAAGGGGTGGGCGGGCCGACTGTGCGAAGCGCGGCCGGCCGGAGCAAGAGCACAAACTCCGGCGCAGACCGCCCGGCCGGGGTGGAGCGCGTTGTTCCCCAACGCATTTTGGGAGCAAGCTCGCTCCCACAAGATGCGCATGGCTGAGTAGCG
>Ga0265327_10001827_pt1 | contig 24864 bp, 25 predicted proteins | sample 41621metaG_FD_202089 | JGI IMG/M metagenome (GOLD analysis project Ga0265327, IMG submission 202089) | Rhizosphere microbial communities from Carex aquatilis grown in University of Washington, Seatle, WA, United States - 4-16-21 metaG | ecosystem: Host-associated > Plants > Roots > Rhizosphere...
ATCTCGGTGCTGGCTTAAGCTTCGAACTGTATCCTTCTGGGCACATGGTAGGTTCGGCATTTGTCAGGCTTAAGGATGAGACGACTTCTATTCTGTTTTCTGGGGATATTGGACGTCCGAATGATTTATTGATGCGATCGCCAGTCAGTGTTAAGCAGGCCGATTATCTGGTGCTGGAATCAACCTATGGCGACAGGCGTCACGATCAGGCAGACCCCAAGATCAAGCTCGCAGAGATTATCAACCGCACGGTGAAGCGTCATGGTGTGGTGTTGGTGCCAGTGTTTGCAGTAGGGCGCGCGCAGGAGTTGATGTACTACATTCATTTACTGAAAGCCGAGGGGGCGATACCGGATATACCGGTGTATCTGAACAGCCCAATGGCAATTGATGCAACGGAAGTTTTTTATAAGCACCGTAGCGAGCATAAGCTCAATAGAGAGCAGTGTGAGGCACTGTGCCGCACAGCCATTATGGTCAACGATGTTGAAGCTTCCAAGCGGCTCAATGATAAGACTGAGCCCATGATCATCTTGGCCGCTAGTGGTATGGCAACAGGTGGACGTGTGGTGCATCACCTCAAGGCGTTTGCGCCGGGAGTGCGCAATACAATTTTATTTGCAGGATTTCAGGCTGCAGGCACACGTGGGGCGGCCATGCTGAACGGGGCGGAGTATATCAAGATTCATGGACAGTACTATCCTGTGAGAGCGAGTGTAGAGTTCATTTCCAACCTATCAGCCCATGCTGATTACGAGGAAATATTGGATTGGTTGCAAGGATTTGAATCACCGCCCAAGTGCACATTCATCACCCATGGAGAGCCAGTGGCGGCTGATATGATGAGACTGAGAGTAAGCGAGCGTATGCATTGGAAAACTGTAGTGCCCGATTATTTGCAAACAGTGAATTTGGTTTGATTTTATTGATTATTGAGGAGTAGGTTATGGCAGCATTGCATCACGATTTGGTTCATGAATTACCAGAGTTTAAAGATAAGATTCATCAACTGAAGTTGGGTAACAGCCATTTTTCTAAGTTGTTCGATGAATACCATGAAGTAAATAGTGAAGTATTAAGGCTGGAAGCGGAAAACATACCGGTGACAGATGAAGCGTTTGAAGCGCTGAAGAAACAGCGTCTGCAACTTAAAGATCAGCTTTATGCAATCTTGAGTGCTTAGATTCCTGTAACTTAATAAAAAAATCCGACTTTGGTCGGATTTTTTTATTGGTCTTCACTTATTGTGATGTGGTTTTTTTGCGTCTTCCCGCAAAGAACTTTGAGAGAGTTTTTCCACACTCTTGCTGCATTATGCCGCCCGTTATTGTCGTGTGGTGATTCAGCTTCGCCTCCTGCATTAAATCAACCACGCTACCGCAGGCGCCTGTTTTGGGATCTTTCGCACCATAAACCAGACGCGCAATACGTGCGTGCTGTATTGCTCCCGCGCACATTGCACAAGGTTCCAGCGTGACGTAAAGCGTGCAATCTACAAGTCGATAGTTGCTGATATTGCTGGCTGCCTCGCGTATTGCCAGTATCTCGGCATGTGCGCTGGGGTCATGCCTTGCAATTGGGGCATTGCTGCCACGCCCAATGATTTCTCCATCCTTTACAATAATTGCACCAACCGGTACCTCTCCTGCTTTTGCAGCCTCCTGAGCAAGGTCTAGTGCAATTTGCATATATTCTTCGTCTGTCATGGTTTAAAGCTTTTGATCATTTTTTTGAAATAAGCCAAGGCTTCACTGCTGAAGTGGCTACGGTAACGTAACTCGGTATAAGCCCGTGTAATCTCTTCAATTTCCCGAGCCTTGGCTGGGAATCGCTTGCTAGCCCGCATGCTCAAATCTACAGGTCCTTCATGTGCATGCGTTTTGAAGCCTGTTTTTGTAAGTTTGCTCAAAAACTCGCGATAAAGCTTAAGCAATGGATCTATTTTGCGTGGCTTTCCACGCAGGAGATAAAAGCTGACCACAGATGAAACGATGATGAGGCAGATCACCATGGCTAGCGTAAAGTCCTGCCAAGAAAGCTTGCTTCCCGTTAGCAACTCGAAAAGCTCCATCTGCTTCTTCTGATCATAACCCAGTACCCACTGATTCCATCCGTTATTGACGGCATCCCAGTTCAGGTAGAGTTTACGTAACAAAGGATAATCTCTGCGCGCGAGCAAAGGCAGGGCTGAACTTTCCGGGATGGCAGAGGAGAGGCCTAGCTCTACACGGCTGGGTGAGACTGCCGCTGTTGGGTCCACTCTTACCCAGCCCCTGTCTTTTAACCATACTTCGGCCCAGGCATGAGCATCCGATTGTCTGACGATCAGGTAGTTACCAACAGGATTAATCTCACCGCCCTGATAACCAGTGACTACACGCGCTGGCACTCCGGCTGCGCGCATCAGGTAAACAAAGCTGCTGGAAAAGTGCTCACAAAATCCGCGTCTGGTGTTGAACAGAAAATCATCAATCGGGTTGCGGCCTAATATGGGTGGCGTCAGTGTGTAGGTGAATTTCTCCTGCCCGTACATTGTGAGCGCCGCTTGAACAATGGCTTCGGGGCTGAGTTTTTGATTAGTCCATGATTTTGCCAGCGCTACGCTTTTAGGGTTTTCATCATCTGGAAACTGTAAAGCCAGATCACGCTCTCTGTCACTCAGCTCAGGCACAAGCACGTAATTCAGGCTGGAAACGCCGTTATATTTAATGCGGGTTCTGATTGGTGACTTTGAAAGTACCTGTAAGTCACGGCTAGACGTGGCATCTGGTGGTAGGCTAAGTGGCATATCCAGCATGAATAGCCAGTTACGATTATGAGGTTCCAGAGTCACACTGTACACGGTAGGTTCGCCACGCACTTTGAGGCTTTCTGTAGCAATCTGCAGGCTGGGACTACTCATACGCCAGCTTCTGCCATCGTAGTGCCACAAGACCGGGCCACGCCAATATAACTGATTAGTCGCTGGCGCTTTATCTTTAAATGCGACACGGAAAGCAATTGCACCGGATAAGCTGAGCCTGCTGATATTGCCCGGTTCCATTGTGTCCGAGAGGCCGGTCATCCCGCTATAGGCATCTCGTGGCACCCCCCATAGTGGCCCAGGTACTCGTGGGAACAAAATGAATAACGCCAGCATCACAGGGAGTGCCTGTAATAGCATTTTACCCCCCATGTACAGCTGGAATTTAATTGTAAGTTGGCTATTGGGGTGGCTGATGCCGACAAGTGTTGCCGTGAGTGCCGTAATCGGCAGCACCATATAAGCGCCGACTAACAGCGCCTGATTAAACAGAAATGCGTTAATCGAGAGAAAATAACCAAGGAATACAACCAGTATATAGTCACGCCGACTGCCCGATTCCATGAGCTTAAGTGCCAGCATGACGCAAAGTAATGCAACACTGGCATCGCGGCCGAAGAATCCATGGTAGCTAAAGGATATTCCCATGACAGCAGCCACCGCGACAGGAAGTAATATCCATAGGCTGGGCAGTGAGCGCTCATGTTTTGCGATATAAAAACGCCAGCCTGTCATCGTTGCAATGAAAAAGCTGATCCAGAGGGCGAGATGGCTGACATGCATGGCCATTACAGTCCCTATTGAAAAGAGCAGCCAGCTGGTATCCGTCTTAGTTGGTTTGCTGGTCATGCGCCTTCCCACAAGGCCAGTATTTCCATGCAATGGTGGTAATGTGCCTCGCTGTTGTCAGGGCTGATTTCTATGCCCGGCATGCGTAAGCCATATTGCTGCCTTGCCGCATGTGCATCTACTATCCAGCGCGACATCTGCCGCAGACGTTGTTCAGTATGATTGTCCGGAATCACAGCCCAATCCAGCCAAAGTGTGCTTTTTCCTTCGCCTTGAAACTGCTTGACCAACAATCCCTGTTCTTTTGATGAAGCTTTCCAGTCAACACGTTTGGGAGAATCGCCAAATTGATAATTGCGGTGACCAGCAAAGTCATCATCACCTGACCTTGTATCAATCAGTCCCGAGCTACCTTCGTCATGAGACGCCGGGATCGGCAGCCCCTGTATAGCGGGATGTGGGTAGACTAGGCAGCGGCAATCTATGGCAGCATAAGACCAGACATGAAACAGACTGAGTGGAAACTCGGTGAAGAATGTAATACGACCAGGTTTTAGCCAGCCTCTTTTTTTTGTGCTGTGGCTTAGTCGATAGACTTTTTGATCCAGAGCATTGATATCCAATGACTGTACCGGCATTTTCTCGAAATGAGCGTTAATAGTGTAGCGAGGGCGCTGCTGATGCTCTGCTACCACAATCTCAAAAATCGCATCTTCTCCGGCAAATACTGGCTCTGCCTTTAGTCGTTTAATGCTGAGATTAGCTAGATTGCGCCAGGTATGTAGCATGGCAACATTGCCAACACCGGCGAGTAAAAAAGTCAGAATGAACCCTAGGCTTAATGAGTAATTGATTGAACCAGTCAACATTCCAATTAAAAGTATGCCAAATCCAAATCCGAAGCGTGTGGGTAGGATATATATGTGCCGTCGTGTCAGGACGGCTGGTTCATCAATAGCTTTTGCAGTGCGCAGCCACTTTTTCCAATCCGGTAGTCTGATTGATAGTGTGGACATCAGGGAATTGCAACGGCATTGAGTAAATGCAGTGCACTATCACCTATGCTCTCAGCATTGCTGGCGGCTTGCAGTCTGTGCCCCACAACGCTTGGTAATACCGCCTGAATGTCTTCTGGCAGGACGTAATCCCGGCCGTGAATCAGGGCCCAGGCTTGCGTACATTGTCTTAATGCCAGGCCGGCTCTGGGTGACAAACCTGCGATATAGCGTGAAGAAGTACGGCTGTATTGCAACAAAGCCTGTAGATAGTCCAATAGGGCATTAGAAACATGAATCAGGTCTACAGCTTGTTGCAGCTTGATTAGCCCATCGGCATCAATGCAGGCTTCAACCAGACTGCCGTTACGGCCACCTTGATTCATTAGAAGTGCCCGTTCTGATGCTGCATCTGGGTATCCGAGTTCTATACGCATCAGAAAGCGATCAAGCTGGGATTCTGGTAATGGGAATGTACCTATATGGTGAGTTGGGTTCTGCGTGGCGATCACAAAAAACGGGTGTGGTAGTTTGCGTGTTTCACCATCCAGAGTGATCTGGCCTTCTTCCATGACTTCGAGCAGGGCGCTTTGGGTTTTGGGCGTGGCACGATTGACTTCATCAGCCAGCAGCACATTGGTAAAAATCGGTCCGGGGTGAAATTTAAAAGTAGCAGTATTCCTGTCGTACACGGATACACCGATGACATCAGCGGGCAATAAGTCGCTGGTAAATTGAATCCGACTGAAATTGAGTCCGAGTGCCTGAGCCATCGTGTGTGCCAGCGTGGTTTTACCCATACCGGGCATGTCTTCTATGAGTAAATGACCACGTGCAAGAATGCAGGCCAGAGACAGCTTGATTTGTTGCTCCTTGCCGAGGATAACCTGACTAGCAGCAGCGATAATTTTTTGAGTGGTATTTTGCATTAGATGTTGTTTTTCTTTTGTGACCAGCGAACCAGTACATACATAATCCCGAGCATCAGGCCAGCACCTACCCACATCACGACATCACCTGCGATAGGGGTAGCATCTTCTACCGGCAGCACAATCAGCTTTCTGAGTACGACAATCATCGCGACTTCAATAAAAGCCTCGACCTCTAGCTGGCTACCTAGTAAATACCGAATCTCGGCAGTAATCAGTGCCGAGATCGACCATAGCAGCATCAATGTGCCTAACGCATGCAGGAAGCCATGTACCAGATTGTGCGCGCTGGCTGCTTCTCTTACATCCTGAAAAAACAGCCAGGTAAACATGATGACAGCAATCGCCAGTGCAAGCCCAATGACAATATGGGCAAAACCATTGAGCCAGATCATTGCACGAACGGCGAATCGATTCAGCTTGTGCAGTTCTTGAGGGATGGTGACTTTAAACATGAGTTAACCTTAAATTGGTAGTTATTTTTTACAGTCAAAATGATACAAAATCTGATTTTGGCATCAGATCAGGAGTTGTTCCAGACTTAATTTTTCAAACTCTTTTAACAGCCATTGCTGTGCTTTACCACCGTTGCTACGCCATGCAAGGAAAGCTGGTGCAACAGGCTTGGGTTCGGCTACCTGCTTGATGATTAGTTCACCTTTAGCAGCGTATTCTTCTGCCATTTTCCTGGGTAGATAGCCAACTCCGATACCACTGACCTGAGCTTTTGCCTTGCTGTGCATGTCAGGTACGGTGAGTACATCTTGCCCAACCAAGATGCCCGAAGTCCGTGGCGGCAAATTACGCGAAGTGTCGGCCGCCGAGATGGAACGGTATTGCTGGATATCCTGATTCTGTAGAGGTTCAGGCAGGCTGGCGAGCGGATGATGTGGAGCTACTGCAAAATCAAACTCCAGCATGCCCAGATTTCTGGTGCTATAACCACCGCCCGGCGGCCCTTCACCAGGGGCGCCTATGGAGATACTGGCGCGACCTTCTATGAGAGCATCCCAGCTGCCACCATAGACTTCTCTTAATAGTTTGAGGCGAGTGCCAAATCCTTGTTTGTAAAATTGCTGCAATATGGGGTAGATAGGCTCCAGACTGAAGAGGTCGCTAAAAGCGATGCCGATGTCGGTCTCGACGCCTGTAGCAATACGTTTGACATGGCATTCTAGCTCCTGTGCTGCGCGCAGCAGATTACGGCCCTCTCTTAATAGTTCGGCGCCAGCTTCTGTGAGTTCCGCTCTGTGGCCAGTTCTGTCAAATAGAACAATCCCCAGATCTTCTTCAAGCCGACGCACTGCATAGGTGACGGCAGAAGGTACGCGGTAAAGGGATTCAGCCGCTGCTGCAAAGCTGCCCTTGCGTGCGATAGCGTCCAGAACTTCTAAAGCCTCGAGTGATAATTTTGCATTCATATTATTTGAATGATATATGCAAAATAATTCGCTATCTACTGCTATCTATATTATTTAATATGCATTTTCTTATTCAATGAGGTTGAATTAAATGTTAACTATTCGTAAATCAGAAGAGCGTGGACATGCCGATCACGGCTGGCTTGATAGCTACCACTCATTTTCATTTGCGCAATATTACGATCCAGCGCATATGAACTACTCTGTGCTGCGTGTCATCAATGAAGATGTCATCGCGCCGGGAGGTGGCTTCGGCATGCATCCGCATCGTGATATGGAGATCATTACCTATATGCTGAGCGGTGAACTCGCCCATAAAGATAGTCTGGGCAATGGCTCCAAGATCAAGCGTGGTGATGTGCAGCGTATGTCGGCAGGCACGGGCATAGTGCATAGCGAGTTTAATGCCTCAGTGCAGGAGGCTTACCTGCTGCAAATCTGGCTTTTGCCTGAACGAAATGGCATTGCCCCAGGCTACGAGGAAAAGCATTTTAGCGAAGAATCCAAGCACAACCGTTGGTGCCTAATCGCCTCGCCTGATAGAGCTGATGGTTCCTTGCTGATACATCAGAATGTTAAATTGCTGGCTACTGTTCTGGATGCTGGCAAAAACCTGTCATATAGCTTGACTGAGGCGCGCACTGCCTATCTGCAGATTGCACAAGGTAGCTTGCATGTGAATGGAAAAAAGGTAAATGCAGGAGATGCTGTGATGATTGATAGCGAGACTCAAATTGAAATACTGGCAGATACGGATGCAGAAATTCTGTTGTTTGATTTGCCAGTCACTAAGCACTGATTTTAAACTTAAAGGAGCAATAACATGACAAAAGTAGCAGTGGTATATCACAGTGGTTATGGACATACAGAAGCACAGGCCAAGGCTGTGGCCAAGGGCGCAGGTAAGGTGGCTGGCGTTGAGGTCAGCCTGCTGACTAGTGAAGAAGCGCAGCAGCAGTGGGAACTTCTCAATGCTGCAGATGCCATTATCTTCGGTTCGCCAACCTACATGGGTTCAGCTTCCGGTCAATTCAAGACCTTTATGGATGCCAGCTCGAAGTCATGGTTCACACAAGAATGGAAAGACAAAGTCGCTGCAGGTTTCACGACATCAGCCAGCCAGAGTGGCGACAAGTTGAATACGCTGATCCAATTGGCGGTGTTCGCAGCGCAACATGGCATGATTTGGGTCGGTAATGACTTGCTGCCAGGCAATAATAACAGCAAGGGGTCGGTCAATGATTTGAATCGTCTTGGTAGTTTTCTCGGGGCGATGGCGCAGGCCAACAGCGATCAGGGTGCCGATGTTGCACCTATCGAGAGCGATCTGCTGACAGCTGAGCATCTGGGCGAACGTGTGGCTACAATCACCAAGCGCCTTCACGGTTAAACCTTAACGCTATAACAAGGAACAATAATGAAACTGAGACATCAATTGACGGCATTGGCGCTGTTATTAGGCACCGGGCTTGCACAGGCTGCTACTGAGACCTACAACATCGACACTGCACATAGTTTTGCCAATTTCGCGATACGCCATGTGGTCTCCAAGACCTCAGGCAGCTTCAATGACGTTAAAGGCGTTATCAAGCTGGATCGTGACAATCTGGCCAACTCCAGTGTTGAAGCACGTATCAATGTACTGAGTGTTTCGACTGGCCTAGCCAAACGCGATGAGCATATCCAGAAGCCTGAATATCTGGATACCGCCAATTTTTCCGAAATCAAGTTTGTCAGCACCAAAGTCTCTGCCAGTAGCGCGACAGAGGGTGTGCTCACTGGCAAACTGACCATGCACGGTGTAACCAAAGATATCTCTTTCCCGTTCAAAGTGCTTGGTTTTGGCAGTGACCCTTGGGGTGGCTACAGAACTGGGATTGAAGCGCATACCCAACTCAAGGCTTCTGATTATGGTTTTGGTTGGGGTGCCAAGAATGGCCCGGTCGGTGACGATCTGGAAATCACGCTTTTAATCGAAGGTGTGAAGCAATAAAGAATTAATTTTATAGAGGAAAAGTAATGACTGCAGATTTGTTCACCCCAGTTAAGCTGGGCAGCATAGAACTGAAGAACCGCGTCGTGATGGCGCCATTGACCAGAAACCGTGCAGGTGAGGGTAATGTGCCACAGGACATGAATGTGGAATATTACGCCCAGCGCGCAACTGCTGGCTTAATTGTGACCGAGGCTACGCCGATCTCTGAGATGGGTCATGGCTACCCGGCAACACCAGGTATCCATACACAAGCGCAAGTTGAGGGCTGGAAGAAGGTCGTTAGTGCCGTGCACGCCAAGGGCGGCAAGATCGTGCTGCAATTGTGGCATGTGGGCCGTATCTCGCATCCATCACTCTTACCTAACAATGCATTGCCAGTGGCTCCATCCGCGATCAAAGCGGCTGGTCAAGCGTTTACCTATACTGGTCTTCAGGATTTCGTCACCCCGCGTGCGCTGGAGTTGGCTGAATTGCCAGGTATCGTGAACGAATATGCGATTGCAACCAAGAACGCACTAGCCGCTGGTTTTGATGGTGTAGAGATACATGCTGCCAACGGCTATTTGCTGGATCAATTCTTACGGGATGGTACCAATAAGCGTACCGATCAATATGGCGGTAGTATCGAAAATCGTGTCAGGTTATTGCTGGAAGTCGCTGAGGCAGTAGTGGCGGTCGCTGGTGCTGATAAGGTGGGCGTACGTATTTCTCCGCTTAACCCATTCAATGATATCAGTGACTCTAACCCGCAAGCTCTGTTCAATCATGTCGCTAAAGCCCTGAGCAAGTTTAATCTGGCGTATCTGCATGTTGTTGAGGGTGGTACGCATGGTATCCCGACACCGCCATTCGATTTTGTCGAACTGCGCAATAACTTCAATGGCGCCTATATGGCGAACCTGAGTTATGACAAGGCCAAGGGCAATGCTGCGATTGCGTCTGGCAAGGTCGATTGCGTTGCTTATGGTGTGCCATATATCGCGAATCCAGATTTGGTTGAACGTCTACGCATCAATGCACCATTGAACGAGGCTGATCAAGCCAGTTTTTATGGCGGTACAGAAAAAGGCTATACCGATTATCCATTTCTGGCATAGTCACGTTTAACAAGTTTGAGTTTTAAAGTAAGTGGCGGTACTGTGAGGTGTCGCCATTTTTTTGTACATTATTAGCTATCAGAGAGGTTCCAATTGTATAAACCAGCCATTACCCAAGTTCCTATCGACGCTACCCTTGCTAACCGTTGGAGTGGTCGTGCTTACGATGCAGGCAAAACCGTCAGCCCACAGCAGATCATTGCCTTACTCGAAGCTGCCCGCTGGGCACCATCCTGTTTTGGGGACCAACCATGGCGCTTTGTTGTTTGGGATAAAGCGACGGATGCCGCTGCTTGGCAACAGGCTTTTGATTGCTTGGTGCCTGGCAATCAGGCATGGGTGAAGGATTCATCTGTATTGGTATTGGTGGCAGCCGATACGCTGTTTAACCATAACGGAAAACCTAATCGCTGGGGTGGCTATGATACTGGCGCTGCTGCAGAGAACTTATGCCTGCAAGCGAGTGCTATGGGGTTAATGGCGCACCAGATGGGTGGCTTCGACCCAGCCAAGGCACGTGAAGTGTTCAATGTGCCAGCGCAGTATGAACTGATGGCGATGATCTCCGTTGGTCATCCAGCAGATGTGTCGACCTTAAGCGGTGAGGTGCTAGAGCGTGAGACCGCTTCACGCTCACGTAAAGCCTTGGGCGAGCTGTTTTTTAATGGCACATGGGGCAAGCCCGTTATTTAGTTGGCGGCATCTGGTAGAATGCGCGGGTTAATTAATTATTAGGATTGCATCATGGCTGTCGTTCAACTCACCAAGGAAAACTTCAAAGATACCATCGTCAATAATCCATTTGTGATTGTTGATTTCTGGGCGCCATGGTGTGACCCCTGCGTAGCATTTACCCCAGTATTCGAAGCTGCAGCAGCCAAGAATCCGGACATTCTATTTGGTATGGTGGATACAGAAGCTAACCCGGAGATCGGTGAATACTTCGAAGTGACCAAGATTCCAGGCATTCTGGTGATTCGTGAGCAAGCTGGTATCCACGCTCAGCAAGGCGAGATCGGTGCACCAGCGCTGGATAAGATTATCGAATGGGCACGTGATTTTGATATGACGCAAGTGCGTGCGTATTACGCTGAAGAAGATTCCAAACAGGCAAAAGCTTAATCAAAGCATTTGCAGTATCACAATCAACAAAAAAGCCGCTTCCGCGGCTTTTTTGTTGATTGTGATACTGGGGTCTAAATTAACATAAAGTCAGAGAAGGTCACTGATGACACCCCAACCAGTGTAGCTATTTGCGTAGGATCTACCTCTGTGCCATTTGCATCAGCGTCGAAGAACAGGTTGCCGGTTGACGTATCGAATAGCAGATACTGACTACTGGTAGTCTGGGATGACAATAGTTCAGAATAACTATTAGCTACGACCAGATTACTGGCTGAGATGGTTTCTGAGTTGAAACCAAATACGCCACTATCAAAGCCAATCGTATCCTTGCCGCTGACAAAATCAGTGATTGAGTCATAGTTGTTCGCATCATGGAAAACGAAGGTGTCGTTGCCAGCACCACCCGTTAGGATGTCTCCACCACTATAACCCGTGATGGTGTCGTTACCTTTGGTACCGATCAGCGTGTTGCTGCCATCATTCCCTTCGATATAAGCTGCTGTTTTGTAAGCGCTCAGATCTAGGCCAATATTTGCAGTGCCTCTGGTGTTTCCCTGAATGGTGTCATCGTCAATATAGAACTCTTCGATCCCAGTGATCTTGCTGCCATCGACTTTAAAAATCTCGTCTGCTGGTTTTGCATAATCAGCAGTGTCCGCAAGTATCAGTTTGTCGACATCATCGCCGGCTGTAACTCCTTTACCATCGCCATTGATGATGTCTTTTGCACCCCAGCGTATATGGCTGATTACAAATGTATCGCCACCTGCACCACCGGTCAGGCTGTCTATCCCATTACCATCACTAGGTCCACCCATAGAGATGTCTGCGTAGATAGTATCGTTACCTATGCCAGCATTCACGGTATCGTTACCCTGTCCGGCATAGATGATGTCGTTGCCATTGCCTGTATTGATTACATCATTACCAGCCCCGCCGTAAATGGAATTTTGACCATCGCCTGCATTAATAATGTCATTACCTTTACCGGAGATGATGTAGTCATTGCCGCCTATCGTGGTGACTTTGTTATTGCCATTTCCGACATTTATATTGTTTTGACCATTGTTTGTTTCACCATTTATTCCAGAAAACGTCACTACGTCATCGCCTGAACCGGTATAAACATTGTTACTCCCCAATGAGTCCTGACCATCAAGTTTCACTGTGTTCTTACCATCTCCCAGATAAATAGTGTTGCTGCCACCTTTGTCGTTAACGGTGTCGTTGCCATTTGAATAGCTGAGACTGATGTAGTCACTATCTACGCCAGAATTGATGGTATTCGTCCCAAAAGATGGTTTATCGCTTGGCCCGTTAATGCCACCACTTACAGTATTAAAACCATCACCTAAGCTCAGTGTATTGCTGGTTCTGATATCAATATTAATTGAGTCGTTGCCATTACCAGTGGTGACAGTGTTCTTCCCAAACGTATTGGCTCCAAATGGGACTGTATAGCCAAACCCAATGATATTATTACCATCCCCGGCGTTGATTATATTGCTGGTTCTATAGTCTAGGCTCATATTGTCGTTACCAGTGCCAGTGGTGATGTTGTTACTACCAAAAATGGCTTTGGGTGGTGGTGGGAAACTACCCGAGAAGGTAATGTTGAAACTATTATCGCCGTTTCCTGCATCAATCATATTAGTAGAGCGCAAGTCTAGGTCGATACTGTCATTACCTGCTCCTGTTTTGATGTTGTTCTTGCCTAAACCCGCATTAATCGAGTTATTACCTCCGAGGTCGTTGATAGTGTCGTTACCATCCCCTGAGATAAAACTGTCATTCCCGGTGCCACCAGTAATGTTGTTATTGCCAGTCGCATAGTTGGGGCCGAACATACCGTTACTCAAGTTCAGACTATTATTACCATTCCCGAGCTTGATGGTGTTATTGCCGCTACCGATATAGACGGCATCGTTGCCAGAACCACCTGACACATTGTTATTGCCATCATTCAAATAGATATTGAATGATTCTGATTGTTGAGATACATCCAGCGTGATATTGATTTTACTTTCAGCGAAATCAATCTCACCGACGTTGCTGAGTTGATTGTCAACCAAGAACTTATAGTTGCCTGCACCCTCAAGCCAGATAGCGTTACCACCCTCACCACCATCAATGCCTTCGCTACTGCCAAGTTCTTTATCGGAGTTATAGATGAAAGTATCGTAGCTAGTGCCGCCAATGAGCGTGTCATTGCCTAAGCCACCGGTAAAACTATCGCCTTGGTCGTTACCTGTCAGGGAATTATTACCTGCATTCCCGGTGATATTAAGAGGATTGTTAGTTGTGCTACTGGCGTTGACATTGATGTCGATTTTGCCAGATGTATCGATCTTGCCCTTATTTAGGCTACCTATGGTGATGTTTTCAATGCTATAGAAGCTTGAGGTCAAGTTAAGTGAGCCAGCGACAGTATCATTGACCAGTAGCGTATCAGTGTCGTTGCCGCCATCTAAATAATCACTGTCATATTGATCGATACTTTTTAGTATCAGGGTGTCATTGCCATCGCCAGCATAAATGGTGTCATTGCCATTGCCACCTGTGATGGTGTCGTCGCCACCGTAGCCTTGGATACTGTCATCGTTTGACGTGGCTAGGATGATGTTATCGCCATCGTTTGCATAGATCGAAAGTGCATTGACCACTTTGCTGGCGTCAAGGTTGATTGGGCTGTCGCCGGACGTATCGGCAGAGGTCGCATAGCTTTCTTCAGCTATCGTTACAATCTGGATGTTTGTGACATTGGCACCTAATACATAACTCTCAGGGGCTCTTGATTCAGCGACTATGCGGATCTCATTAATGGGATCTATGATGGGGCTACCTGGTGCTGGGATACCTGCAACAGCGCCAGTGATTGCTTCTGTACCCAAGTCTTTGCTAGACGCGACCACAATGAGATTGTAGTAATCAAATAGATTGGTTACTGCTGTTCCGGCTTCTTTGTAACTAATTTTGTAGCTTATCCCGCCCATGATGCCCCCTTAATGTAATTAAATTGATTATAAAAACGATTTTTTCACACGTTAATACTCTAGCACGAATCTATCTCTGACTTGAGATGCCGAATAAATTTATAGTTATTTGATTTTTATGGATAAATTATAATTTATGTAGCGATGTGATTGTTACTGTGCGTAGCAGGAGAGATTTTATGATTCAAAAATTAGACTGATTTTTTTAATCCAGTCTTAATGATATAAAAATAAAAGAATCAGGCGGCTATATGCTACCTGTGCTCGCAATTTGATATAGGTAATAAAGACCAAAAGACATCATTAGATAGAGAGGCAGATTGCCTATAAATGATTCTTTACCATCTGTTGGTGATGAGAGCATTCTGTTTGCAATATATAGTACGAGTAGCAGAATGGGAATAGATGCCAAGCCTAAGCGCGACGAGATGAGATCTCCGAGAATACGTTTGAGCAAGCCATTGCCGCGGAAAAAATCAATAGAGAGACCTATAATGCCGAGTAGGACAAGGCTAATCTGCAAGAGAGCACCTAGTGTGAGGAATAACGAATCTGGTTTAGAGCTATTCTTCATATATCTCCTATTCTAATGCAGCATCATTTTAAGATTTTATTTTGGATGTTAAGTTAATAGCATGATGACGATGCGTCAACTATTAGTTGTAAAGTAGAGCTGAATGCTAGGGACTGGAACTAAGGAACTTCGCAGGGTCTACAGATTTTCCAAGCTTGCGTATTTCGAAATGCAGTTTGACCCTGTCTGTATCGGTATTCCCCATTTCAGCAATTTTTTGTCCTTTGCTGATTTGCTGGCCTTCTTTTACTACTATCTGGCTATTATGAGCGTAAACCGATAAATAAGTTTTATTGTGCTTAATAATGACTAGCTTGCCATAGCCTCTGAGGTCGGAACCGCTATAAATAACCTTGCCAGCACCTGCGGCATTTATTGCCTGACCTTGGCTGCCTGAAATATCGATTCCTTTAGCGTTGCTCGCCTCATTAAATCCAGCAATCACTTTGCCATTCGTTGGCCAACCCCAATCCACAGTATCATCTTCTGGTGCAGTAGGCACATCAGCTTTGGGAGTCTCGGGCGCAGCAATCGGTGCATCAGCTGGTTTGACGGCAACAGGGGCAGTTGGCACCACAGGTGGCTTAATCGGTGCGGCCATCGCTTGTACGCTGTAAGGTTCACGCAATGCTTTAGGTTCGCTAATGAGCGGAGGTTCATTACTGCTCACTGATGTGGCAGTTGTATTAGCCGCAGGTGCATCAGGCTTCAAAGGTGTGACTGTTACTCCACTTTCTTCGCGGCTGGCAGCAGGCTTACTTGCTAATGCATCAGCATTTTTTGCGGGCAGTTTGAGCTGTTGGCCGATACGAATCACATGAGGTGGCTGGATGTTGTTTGCCTGAGCGATCTCTTTGTAGTCATAGCCAAATTCAAGACCTATGCTGTAAAGAGTATCTCCCTTTTTAACGGTGTATGTTTCTGGTCGCCAGTCTTTCTCAGTTGCTGGTTTTGCAGCTTTGGCTGGTGGTGCAGATGATTTGCCTATAGGCGCACGTTCTATGACTGGCGCTGGCTGACTGGTGGCGCAGCCAACTAGTAACAAAGATACAATCCAGATGACTAAATGATATTGATTTCTATGGCCGATCAATTGGTGCCACCTAACAAAGGTACAAATTTCACGGCCTCCAACTTGGTCTGACGATACTCGCTGCCATTGCTGCTAGTAGCATGTTCTATGAGGTACAGCGTCTGCTCTTCAGTGCCAACTGGAATCACCATGCGCCCACCAGGAGCAAGTTGTTCGAGTAGTTCTTGTGGGATATGGCTGGCGGCAGCTGTGACGATAATGCCATCGTAAGGCGCCATTTCAGGGATGCCCATGGTGCCATCTGCATGCTTGAGCTTGATATTGCTCATGCGTAACTCACGCAGGTTGTTGCGGGCTTTCATCAGTAGCGGTCGTATGCGTTCTGCTGAATAAACTTCCTTGGCCAATTTCGACAGCACGGCAGTTTGGTAGCCGCAGCCAGTGCCAATTTCCAGTATCTTATTCAGCGGGTTACCGGCACGCAGGATTTCAGTCATCTTGGCGACGATGTAGGGCTGTGAGATGGTCTGGCCGAACCCGATGGGTAGGGAAACATCTTCATAAGCGCGGATTGATAGTGCTTCATCTACAAAGATATGGCGTGGGATAGAGCCCATCGCTGCCAAGGTAATTTCATCCTTGATGCCTTGCTCACGCAGTCTTGTCAGCATGCGCTCACGCGTACGTTGAGATGTCATGCCTATGCCATGTTTGGTACTGTTCATTTCGCCCAGTCGCGTAATGAGTTGATCTGACTATGCTGGGTAAGATCTACCTGCAACGGGGTCATGGAAACCTGATTGTGGCTCACTGCATAAAAGTCCGTGCCTTCACCTGCATCCTGCGCTGCGCCAGCCGCACCCACCCAGTAGACTGTTTCGCCGCGAGGAGTAGTAGACTGGATCACTGGCTCGGCCTTATGGCGCTTACCCAGACGTGTAATCGTGCGGCCTTCAAGAGCTTCATAAGGAACATCCGGTACATTGATATTCAGCAACAAAGGTGGCGGAAAGGGTGATGTTTTGTAATGTTCAACCAGCTCAACCATCACTCTGGCGGCGGTTTCAAAATGAGTAGCCCCATGCTGGGACATCGAGACCGCGAACGAAGGCACACCTAGCAGATAGCCTTCCATGGCAGCAGCGACGGTACCTGAGTAAATCGTGTCGTCGCCCATGTTGGCGCCATCATTGATGCCAGAAATCACCATGTCAGGGAGTTGATCCAGTAAGCCAGTTACTGCCAAGTGCACACAGTCTGTTGGCGTGCCATTGACATAAAAAAAGCCATTGCTGGCCTTACGTACTGTCAATGGCCTATCCAGCGTCAGTGAGTTACTCGCGCCGCTACGATTGCGTTCAGGGGCAACCACCACAACATCGGCAAGCTTGGAAATGTGTTGCGCCAGAATATTCAGGCCAGGCGCAAAATAACCATCGTCGTTTGAAAGCAGGATTCTCATAAGGGGAATTATAAAGTTGTTGCGTTGTTTCTGGTTAAACGCGCATAAAAAATTGCACAGCCAAAGAAAATTACACTCAATATCACTTCTATCATGGCTAGTTTTGCAGATGTACCACGATCTGCCCAAGCACGTACCGTTCCTTCAGTGAAATAAAACAGGATAAACATGGATGACCACTGATATGTATAACGTTTGCCTCTTAATATGCCAAATAATGGCAATAACAATGGCACGGTTTTCAGTACCAATAACGAGCCAGTTGGGCGCAGGGGCGCAAGCCATGCCTCCCAGGCCAGACAGACCATAATGAGTGCAATCAGACTGCTACCAGCGCCGATACGAAGGGCTTTGATCATGATCGGCTGGCTTTTGACATAGCGACCAGTGCTGCTCTTGCAGATAGTGCATCATGTATCGGCTGCTCGAAGTTAAAGCGTAGCCGACTGACATTGCCATCATCAAGAATCGTTTTGACATCGAAGCCATCGCAGTCTATGCCCAGCATCTCGGCTTGTGCAGGCTTGACGCCATGGTAATGCAGACAGTAGCTGACCATGCTATCTGCATGGTCAGCATTCATGTGTTCGACGATGCCAGCTTCTTGTTCAGCTAGCTGATTTTCTGGCAGTTGCAAGTTGATCCCTTCCATCCACCCCATCTTGCCGAAGCCCGCAATATAGCGGGCCTGAGAAATCACGATGCGATAAAAGGCGAAGTCATGCATATCAAAGTAACTGGCTGCTTGGGGTAAATAGCGCAAGTAACGTGCACGCAAATTGGTATCAGATTTATCGGTGGGCAAGGCCTGACCAATTAGCGTCAGGCGTGAATTGGCTTGCAGGTCTTCCGCGCCAGAAAATACCAGCAGCGATACATTCGGGTTTTTGGCAATGTTCTTGGTGTGCTCCGCCAAAGTGCTGATGAGGATTACAGGCTCACCTTGCTGATTTAACACAAACGGCGCAACTGAGCCAAAGGGATAGCCTTCAAATTTGGCTGAGAATGTAGAGAGAAGACCGCTGTGTGTACTGCGTAAAAACTGCCTGGCTTCTGCTTCTAGATTCATGCGGATAGCTTTAAGGCAACTTCAGCCAAACGTTTGCCTAACGCTATGCAAAGCTTGTGCTCATCATTGGTGATGGGCTTGTCATCGGCCGCGCCGCCAACATGGCTTGCTCCATATGGCGTGCCGCCACTGCTAGTGCTGCCAAGTGCAGGTTCGGAGTAGGGCAGGCCAACCATCAGCATGCCATGATGTATGAGTGGCAGCATCATGGTGAGTAGGGTGGATTCGTTGCCGCCGTGCATGGAGCCAGTAGAAGTGAACACAGCCGCCGGCTTGCCTATCAAGGCGCCCTTCAACCAGAGGTTGGTGGTGCCATCGATAAAGTACTTCATCGGTGCCGCCATATTGCCAAAACGGGTGGGGCTACCCAGTGCGACACCTATGCATTCTTCCAGATCTTTCAGTTCAACATAAGGTGCGCCTGAGCTTGGTACATCAGGCTCGGTTGCTTCGCAATTAGCTGAAACCTTGGGTACTGTTCGGATTCTGGCTTTTACACCAGCAACACTCTCAACGCCACGTGCGATCAGCTTCGCCATCTCACGTACAGCGCCACCTTGTGAATAATAGAGCACCAGAATTTCACTCATTTTTTGCGTTTGTCCCTGATGCGTTGTTTTTGGGTATCGACTTCAAACAAGCCGATGGTATTGATCAGGTCGCTGAATTTTGCATAGCCGTAATTGCGTGAGTCAAATGCAGAGAAGTTTTTGACGATATGCTTTTTCACTTCACCCATGTGTGCGAAACCGTCATCATCGGATAGTGCCTCAACCGCAGAGCGTATGAGAGTGACCAGCTTGGTATCCATGGCTAGCTCTTTGGAGCTTTTCTTGATACCGGGCGCTGTTGGTATCTCGCTGCTGGCAATGGAAGGTTTTGCTGGTTTTGTTTCGATGTTTTCTTTAGGTTTTTCTGAAGCTTGCTCGTTTGATTTGGCAGTTGACGCTGCTGATTCCACTAGCTTGTTCTGCGACAGGATTTCAATATAGATGAACTGATTGCAGGCTGCCATCAAAGACTGTGGTGTTTTCTCTTCACCAAACCCATAAACCAGTTTGCCGGATTCGCGGAAACGAATTGCAAGCCTGGTGAAATCACTGTCGCTGGATACAATGCAGAAGCCATCCAGAGGCGCTGTATAAAGCAGATCCATGGCGTCGATAATGAGTGCGCTATCGGTAGCGTTTTTGCCCTTGGTATTGGCGTATTGCTGTATCGGCTGGATGGCATGTTTAGGCAGGATTTCTTTCCAGCGATTTAACTGGTTTTGCGTCCAGTCGCCGTAGATACGCCGGACACTGGCATCGCCGAATTTGGAGATTTCCTCAAATAGCTCATCAATGATGTCGATCACCTTGAAGGTATTATCCGCGTCTATGAGTACAGCTAGTCGCGGATTATTTTTGTCGGTGATCAATTGATAAGCTCGATCTGGTTCATCAAATGTTTTTTGCCAACTCGGCAGCTTTACCTGTGTAACTGGCAGGCGTCATTTCAAGAAGCGCCTGCTTGGCATCAGCCGGAATCTTTAAATCCTGAATGAAGGCATGTAGTGAGGCTTTATTGATGCCACCCTTGCCACGTGTCAGGGCTTTAAGTTGTTCATATGGGTTCTCTATGCCGTAGCGGCGCATTACCGTCTGGATAGGTTCAGCGAGTACTTCCCAGTTGCTATCCAGATCTTCAGCCAAGCGGGCATAATTGGCTTCTAGTTTGTTCAGGCCGCGTAGGCATGAATCATAGCCAAGCACGGTATAGCCAAATGCCACGCCCATATTGCGGAGCACGGTTGAGTCAGTTAAGTCGCGTTGCCAACGTGAGATCGGTAATTTCTCAGCCAGATGGCGTAAGACGGCGTTGGCTAAGCCCAGATTACCTTCTGAGTTTTCAAAATCAATCGGGTTGACCTTGTGTGGCATGGTTGATGAACCGACTTCGCCTTCTTTCACTTTTTGCTTGAAATAACCAACTGAGATGTAGCCCCAGATATCGCGGTTGATATCAATCAGGATGGTATTGATGCGTGCCATGGTGTCGTAGAGTTCGGCCATGTAATCGTGCGGTTCGATCTGTATTGTGTAAGGGTTGTATGTCAGCCCCAGACTTTCTACGAAGTTCTTGGCGAAACTTTCCCAGTCGAAATTAGGATAGGCAGACAGGTGCGCATTGAAGTTGCCGACAGCACCATTGATCTTGCCCAGTATCTCGTTGCTGGTCAGTTGTTTTTGTTGACGACGCAGACGATAGACTACATTGGCAAACTCCTTACCAACTGTGGTCGGCGAAGCAGTCTGTCCATGTGTGCGCGCGAGCATAGGGACATCTGCAAGCTCTTTGGCAATGTTGCTCAGGCGTTCAATCAATTGTTCCAGCATCGGTAGGACGACATTGTCTCTGGCGGCTTTCAGCATCAAGGCATGCGAGAGATTATTGATGTCTTCTGAAGTACAGGCGAAATGGATGAATTCGCTGACTTTGCGAATCTCATCATTGGCATCAAAACGCTCTTTGAGCCAGTATTCAAGGGCTTTTACATCGTGATTAGTGCGTGCTTCGATAGCCTTTACTTGTGCAGCTTCGGTTTCACCAAAGCTGGATATTGCTTTATCTAGCTCCTGAATTGATTGGGCACTGAATGGAGCGACTTCGTTTAAGTCTTTTGCGGCTGATAGGGCTTTAAGCCATTCCACTTCGACCAAGGCGCGGTGTTTGATCAGCGCATATTCACTAAAGTAGGGCCGAAGACCATCGACTTTTGCCTGATAGCGGCCATCAAGTGGTGAAAGTGCGTTGAGAGGGGTAAGTTCCATAAACAGCCTTTGAATCGTGAAAGTGTGACTAAAACACGATTTTACCTTACAACGCGCTTACGTAAAAATCTGCTTAATGTAATTCCCTGCTTTTATAGGTGCATTTGACATCCAGCATATGCATTAGCGGTGCTGGTCTGTGTCTGAGATAGCCTTGGGAAAAATCGATCTGGATATTTTTTAACATGATCTCAGCAGGCTCATCTTCTACCCATTCAGCGATGGTTTTTTTACCCGTGACGCGCGCTACCTCGCTAATGCATCGCACTGTTGCCTGGTCAATCGGATCGTTAGCAATGTCACGTATGAATTGACCATCTATTTTTAGATAATCAACGGACAGGTTTTTCAAATAGCCAAAAGAGGAAACGCCACTACCGAAATCGTCCAGAGAGAAACGTATATTGTGTTTGCGCATGGCATCGATAAATCTCGTTGCTAACGCCAGATTGGTAATGGCAGAAGTCTCGGTGATCTCAAAACAAAGCTTGTTGCAGTCTATCGGTGTGTTTTGTATCAATTCAAGTACATATTGATGGAAAGTGCTGTCGCCAATCGATTGGCCTGAAAGGTTCACCGACAAGGAGTCTATGTGCTTGAGGGAGTCTGCATGTGTTCTCATCCATTCAAATACCTCTTTAAGGACCCATCGATCTATTCTTGAAGCCATATGAAAACGCTCAGCTGCAGGAAGAAATGCACTAGGTTGTATCAACTCGCCTTTGCTATCTTTCATTCGAAGTAATATTTCACCTCGACAGCCTGTCGTTTCATCAAGAGGCATAATCCGCTGGCAAAACAATACGAACTGATTGTCTTCAATCGCCTGTTCAATCCGCGTCGCCCACTGCATCTCACCTTTACGCACTTCTATGGCGTGATCAGCATCAAGGTAAAGGTGGACACGATTGCGTCCAGCTTCTTTTGCAGCGTAACAAGCTCTATCCGCTGCTTGTAAGATACTGGTAATACTATCCCAGTGGCTATCTATGATCACGAGGCCAATGCTTGCACCGATTCTGTAGCGTTTGTTTTCATGATTGAACCGGTATTTATCAAGACGCTGACATATTTGCTGGGAGATGCGCATTGCTGGTTCCGCTCCGCAGGATTGGAGAATGATGCCAAATTCGTCTCCGCCAAGGCGTGCCAGAGTGTCACTTGTACGCATACATTTTTCAATGACATCGACGACTTCCCTTAATAGCAAGTCTCCAGCATAGTGGCCTGCAGTTTCATTGATCACCTTGAATTGGTCCAGATCAATGTACATCAAGGCATGTTCCTGATTTTCATCTCGACTGTTGTTAAGAACAACATCAAGCATATGTTCAAACTCGGTCCGATTGAAAATCCCCGTGAGTTCATCATGGGTTGCTCGGTACGTCATCTCATTGACCATTTTTCGTTGTGCGGTCACATCGTGGAATACCAGAACGGCACCTAGCGTTTTGCCATGCGCATCACGAATCGGAGCTGCAGAATCCTCTATCCCATAATAACTACCATCACGGCTAACCAAAATCGCATGGGTATCCAGACCGACGGTACGATTTTCTTTCAGGCAGATTTCTACCGGATTGCGACAGGGCTCGGCTGTAGATTCATTAACAATCTTAAATACATGCTGTAATGGCAGGCCATGTGCCTCAGAAGAGCTCCAACCGGTTAACAATTCGGCAACCGGATTAAGATACTCCACGAGTCCGTTTTGATCTGTCGTAATCACTGCATCACCAATGCTGGCCATGGTGACTTTGAGGCGCTCATGCTCTTCCGCGAGCGCTGATATGACTTTTTGCTGTGCTGTGATATCTCGCGCGATTTTGGAAATACCTACTACTTCTCCATTGGCGTTTCGTACAGGTGAAAGTGATACTGAGATTTTAATTACCTCACCACTTTTATTCAGTCTTTCTGTTTCATACTGTTTGATATATTGATTATTTTTTAGCTGCTGCAGAAACTGAGCAGCTTCTTCAAGGCGATCTTCTGGGAACAGGCGGGTAATTGGTTGACCTATCATTTCCTGGGCGCTGTAACCAAAGAGTTGCTCAGCGCCATGGTTCCATGAAACCACAATACCATCTAGAGATTTGCTAATCACTGCATCAACGGAGGATTCAATAATAGCGGCTAGTTTGTTTGATTTTGTTTGTATTTCATGGATTGTCTTTTCTCTTTGAAGCAAGGCAGCAGAGACAATTTTAGCTAATTGAACCAGCATGTGTTTTTGCGATTCAGTGAGGTGTTTGGGATGATTGTCGATGACGCACAATGTGCCTACGCATTCAGCGCCGGGCATAGAGATGGGAGCGCCAGCGTAAAAGCGGATATTAGGTATTTCAGTTACTAGAGGATTGTTTTTGAATTTCGCATCTTGGGAGGCGTCAGGGATTTCATAAATATCGTTCTGGAGAATGGTGTGAGCGCAGAAGGCAATATCTCGGGGAGTTTCCAATACATCGCTAAGGCCGATATTGGCTTTAAACCACTGACGATTTTCATCAATCAGACTAATTAAAGCGATAGGCACTGCACAGATTTCACTGGCTAACTTTACAATTTCGTCAAACAAAGTTTCTGGTGGCGAATCCAACACCATAAGCTTTCGTAACCTAAGTAGACGTTTTTCCTCGTCCGGATGTATAGGTGCAACTTGTTTCACTTTTGTCTGTCCTTATTAGTGTTATTGGACTTGAAAAAACGTTACGCTAAGTTTTTTGAAACGATTTTTCTATGTGATTTCTTATTCGCTCTGTATTTCAGAAAGCATGACTCTACTAAAGTTTTAGGTTTTTGACATAATAAAATTTCTATCTAAGATTGAGTATTGATAGATTTTAATAAAACAACATTGATTTATTGATTAAATTAAATTTATGGGCATGAAATGCACTGTTATGGAGCGTAAGATGGCGTATCTAAAAGCTAACGAGATGTAAGGAAATTGTTGATGAATGATCTTTGTTGCATCAAATTTTATCTGCGGATGGCCGTAATATTATTTTTCTTCCTGAGCGGGTCGTTATCGGCTTCTGCCGACCAGAGCAAACAAGACTTTACTAGTAGCTTCGTTACCGTAGAAGACAATCTCAACACAATGGACAAAGACAGGGATGGTATCGTTACTGTCTACGAGGTTAGGGCTTATATCGAATCGATACATGGAAAGAATTATAAAAAAGATGTCATGGACGATATGGAATCATCCGCTAATGGAAAAAGCTGCAGTACGCCATTCGCAAAATCCTTATACCAATAATAGGCATGCTCATTGCATGACATTTCTTAGTAGCGTTCGCGCGCTGTATAATTTTGTTTAATTTCTCAGTCCTTGGAATGCCATGTTAAAAGCCTATCGTGAACATGTTGCGGAACGCGCAGCACAGAATCTCCCTCCATTACCACTAACAGCAGAGCAGGTTGCATCACTTGCTGAATTACTCAAGAACCCACCTGCTGAGGAAGTGGGTACTTTGCTGGAACTACTCTCAGACCGCACCCCTGCTGGGGTCGACCAATCAGCCTACGTGAAGGCAGCGTTTCTAGCCGACATCGCCAAGGGTGTAGCCGTATCCCCCCTGGTATCTCCTGCTAAAGCCGTCGAATTGCTCGGCACCATGCTGGGTGGCTATAACGTCCAAGCCCTGGTCGAACTCCTCGATACCGACATCGCCCCAGAAGCCGTCAAAGCGCTATCGCACACCATCCTCATGTTCGACGCCTTCCACGACGTCCAAGAGAAATACAAAGTCGGTAACG
>Ga0265327_10001828_pt1 | contig 24858 bp, 14 predicted proteins | sample 41621metaG_FD_202089 | JGI IMG/M metagenome (GOLD analysis project Ga0265327, IMG submission 202089) | Rhizosphere microbial communities from Carex aquatilis grown in University of Washington, Seatle, WA, United States - 4-16-21 metaG | ecosystem: Host-associated > Plants > Roots > Rhizosphere...
GAACGATTGAAAAATCAACAGAAAAAAAGGGGACAAAATGATCAGAAAAAGTGGTGGTCAATTTGCTCCGGCTGGAGGTGGTCAGTTTGCTCCGGCTAGAGGTGGTCAGTTTGACCGGCATTTGCAAAGTGGCCTGATTAATACATTTATGGATTGCCACGTGGTACTGGAAGCAAGTAGTGGGCCAGAGCTTCTAAATGGTTTGAGCTTAGCTAAAGAAGCACCCAATCTTTGTATACTGAATTACTTTTTGCCTGGCATAACCTCAACAGATGCGATTTTATATATAAAGGAGCATTGGCCATTGATGAAAATCCTTGTAATATCTGACAATCAGAACTCGTACTTAAAATCACTTGCAGTTAAAGCAGGAGCGAATGGTTATATACTAAACAGTTGCTCTGCTGACGAATTGGAATTTAGCATCCAATCCTTATACAATACTGGAATGCTCCGCGATACAACTAAAAACAGACAAGAAAGAAAAGAATCAGAAAAATTTCTTACCAAATCACTTGAGTTTACTTCAAATGAAATCACCTTACTCAAATATGCTTGCAGTGACTTGAGCTATACGCAAATTGCTGACAAAATGGGTACTACAATGCATAGTGTGGATTGGTATAGAAACAGCTTGTTTAAAAAGTTAGAAGTTAAAAGCCGCTCAAGTTTAGTAATGTTTGCAATCCAAATTGGCTTAGTCAATCCAGTTTTGGGTGGATGAATTACTAAGATGAATGATCATAAGATTCAAACAAACACCGGGATAGACCGGAAACAATAGCAGGCATACGTTCATTGCTAGCATTGCGCTCAATTGTGATGCAGTTAATGTCCTTGTAGCGCATAACCATCCAGTGGCAATTTCAAACCATCAGGTGCAGATACGCACCTTACAAAAAAGTTGAAAGATGGGTTAGGATTATTTGATATAGTGCGGCTTGATCATCAGATCATTACCGATGAACAGTTTTTGTCCCTGAAAGATTAAGGGTACATGTAATGGATGTCCAGGCTAACAAACAAGGGTTTTCTTTTTGAAGTCTCTTTTTCTCTTTTATATTGGAGTATTTGGTAAGAAATCTTTTGGACTACACTCGAAGATTATAGCCAGGCTATTGAGGTGGCCAATGTTGTATTTCTTCTGGTACTTACCACTTTCAATTTGGGCTATGAAACTGGTTGGTACATCAAGCTCAAAGGCAAGCCGTGACTGAGAGAAATTCTTTTCCTGCCGTTTGGCTTTCACAGCCTGTATAACGTGTTTATCTATTGGGGTAACCATTGAGTGCTTATCGTCTCAAAGTATTCCTGTGGATAAATATTGGCAGTTGCCTATAGCGAACTATTTATTTTTCTTTCTAGCTTTGGAGATTCACGCACATCCTTCTAACACCAAATTAATTCTATGCGTACCATTACTTCATCAGCTTTCTTTAAAACCATTTTAGCAATATTCTTGCTCTCTGCAACAGGTTGCGCCACTGTTTTCACCGGCACTCGTCAAAAGGTATACATCGCTTCCAGCGCGCCTGGAGCACGTGTGCAGGTAAATGGTATCGACAAAGGAGCAGCACCACTCAAAGTCAAACTCAAAAGAGGAAATACTGGTCAAGCCGTAACAGTTACAGCAACAGGCTATGAACCTAAAACAATTGTACCTGAGACAAACTTCAATGCTGCAACCCTTGGTAATATTGTATTCCTGCCCATGTTTGCAATTGATCTGATAACCGGTGCTATGTGGAAATATCATCCTAAGCGGTACATGGTTGAACTTGAGAAAAGGAGATAGAGGGTAACAGAAAACATAACAAAAACGCATGCTTATCTATGAAAACACACATAACCCTTTTGGTATTGCTCTTTTCAATGTCAATGCCTTTGATCGCCCAAAACAGTGTTCAAAAAGAAAAGAAACCATTTTGGAAAAACATTCGGCTTCCAAAGAGCAATGCCAAACTCAACGCAGAGCTTGCTGCAAGCGCAATGCCGCAGAATGAGGAGACTCGGAAAGTAACATATCAAGGGACAGTTGAGGTTCCGAAAATCTCACGTCTATTATTATATTCAAGAGCAAAAAAATGGATTGCCGAAAATGATATTAAAGCCAACAAAATCACCCATTTTGTCGAGAATGAAGAAACAGGCACTTTAGTAGCTAAAGGAGCATTTACCCTTCCGGACCTTCATAAAAAATATGTTGTACAGTATGTTCTTTCAATATCAATCACGCAAGGAAAATATTCCTACGACATTACTGATTTTACTTTCCACCTAGACTCAGCTGAAGTTGGGAAGCCATTTGGCTTAGTTGACTTAGGCATTCAATTACCTAAAAAGGTAATTCTATTTGACTATACACTTGAGACTTTTTATCCATCCCGACTTAATAGCGATCAGCCAAAGATTAAATACTTTGAAGAAATCCATCCATCCTCGTTTGCTGCGATAAATAGGGAAATTAAATTGCTTGAGGGTTCACTAATACAATCAATGAATAGGTAGGATCTTACTTGAAATCTGTTTGTCGAAAAGGTCGGTTGTACTTGACAAGTCGACTTAAATAAATGACCTATTTCTTCAAGATTAGTAGCCAATGTATAGAAGGCTTGTTCACACCCTTTTCCAGTGGGGGCGCAAACAATCCTCCTACACGAAAATGGCAAAATATCCGATTCCCGAAATCAAGATTCGAATTAGCTACCGAGGTGCTAAAAAATCAGATTTGATCTCTATAACCTCAAGCCAGGATGTTGCTGAATTTTTCCGTGGCATGATGAGCAAATGCGGTCACATACATTTCGCTGAAGAATTCTACATGCTTTGTTTGAACCAGGCACAAAAGTGCATCGGGTATTACCGTGTATCACACGGGGGAATGACCGGTACAATTGCTGACCTACGGATCATTGCAAGTATTGCTCTCAATTGTGCTGCCGTGAAGGTCATTGTGGCTCATTCCCACCCATCGGGAAATGTCGAACCTTCAGGCCCAGATTTGATTCTCACACGTAAGCTGAAGGATGGGCTGGAATTATTAGACATCAAGTTGCTAGATCATCTCATTATTACTGATGAAAGGTATTTGTCGCTGAATGATGAAGGGTATATGTAATATATGAAGAAATTTCTTCGAATTATTGTGGTTGTATTTCTGTTGACTTAGTCGGTATTTGAAAACTATTTTGCAGCAATAACATATAGTTAACGTCGCTATTCAGTTTCTCCAAAATGTTGAATATCAAATACTAGTAGTGGCCCTTTTTATTGAAATGAAATAGTGAGAGCTTGTTTTCTTATAGAGATAACATTGAGGCCTAGGTAATAATCATTTATTCTCCATTCCTTTGGAATGAACTTTTAAAACCTATAAACCATGTTTAATTTTTCAGGAAAGCTCCTGTTGAATGGCAGCATTTCATTGCCAAACACTCGTTTTGAAATCTTTGATGTTGCCAGTACCTATGGCTGGATTGGTGGTGGTACAACAGATGGATTAGGTGCATTCAAGGTTACTCTCGAGGATGCCATTGGTACTCACATTACCGATGGAACCATACATCCAGAGGTTAGAGTCTTTAAAAACTCAGTAAATGTTTATAGTACAGTAATAGTTTCCGGAACGGCATTTCCGGTAAACATTTCAGTCCCTGCTTCTTCCTACGACGGTAAAATTACTGATAATTCCGATACAGAAGATGACCCAATCAATTATTCAGTCATTTATGGCAGAGTAATTGGAGTTAAGGGGTTGCCATTGTTGATGACCATTCGTATCTCAGAAACAGGTTTCAGAACAAGTTACCCAATAGCAACTACTCAAACAGATGCTACAGGTTATTATGAGATTAAAATTGCTGATAAGCAATTTGGGAACGATGCTAATGCTCAAAAGCATTCATTTATTGTTGAGGCTTTGCGAAGTGGAGTGGTTAAAGGAGGGTCTGATTATTTTTATTTAGGCAAGCCACGTTTAGAATGTAATTTGTTTATTGAAGATCATTTTGTTACTCCAGATTCTGAATTTGCCACTTTAGTCACGGCGATAAATAGTGTTACCGGAAGTGCTTCTATTTCTTCAATAACTGTCACGGGGCAAACAAGCGAATTAGTATACATTTCTACTGCTACATTACTTCCATATGGTAGCATCTTAAATGTCGTCAATGCTCATAAAATTGCTGAGGAAAGTGGTCTCGGTTCAGGGTTCTCTAATTTCTTTTATGCCCTAATCAGGACCACTCAGCGCCTTGATCTTGTTGGCTTAGTTGCCTTCCCAGAACCTAAAATTGCTCTATTGATAACAAGGGCGGTTGAGGGTCTGTTAATAGATTATGTTGATGAATCTCATATAAATGATGCCGCCGCCGCTATTGCTGGATTGAATGTAGGAATTACAAAGGCAACAAAAATCCTAAAGGAGGATCACGATATTAATCTGGGTTCTCGGCTGCAAACAATTTTCGGTACTAGCACAGCAGATGTTGCTTTGGTGAACAAATACCTGAGCTATTCAACTGTTTTTGTTGGAACTGATGTGAAGGAATTCTGGGATGGATTTAAGACTACCTATTATCCAGATGATGCTACCAGTGTGTCTAGATTAAAATCGGGGCTTCAACTACTTGCCATTACTGGATTCCAACCAGAAATGGCCAATCATTTATTAATAGAGTTCGGCACTATCGGAGTTCACAAACTGGCGGAACTTACGGTTGAAGAATGGCGCGCAAGAATTAATACAGTTTCAGAAACGCTTCCTGAAGAAGATCGTCCCGCTATTCCCAAGGTAGTCGTTAAGGTATTAACCGATGGTGAAACAGAACCGGACCCAGATGCATACGCGGCCAGGCTTAAGGAGATTTCTCAGAATTTATTTCCACTAACTGCCATCAGAATTAAATTGTTGGACTCAGGTGGGCATCTTTTGATTGATGATGCAACCATTCGAAATGAGGTAGAAACTTTTATAGCCAATAATCCTCTATTCGATCTTCGTTTCCATTCCATCTATGACATTACTGGGGCCCAATTAATTTCGGATACACATCTTGAAGCGGTACAGGAAGCATTAATGCCGATGCAAAGCATGGTTAGGTTAGTTGGCGGTAACCCGGATGCAATTGCTACTTTGATAACCGATGGATTACGATCAGCACTGGACATCACCAATATGTCACCTGATAAATTCATAGAAACATATACTTCCGGGAGCAGTCCAGTACTGAAGTCTACAGCTATAGCACAAAAAATTTATGCATTAGCGGACTTAACGATTATTCAGACTTCTGTTGGAACTACGCAGATTCAGATTGTTCGAAACAATCCGTTCACCCCTGGATCGACTGTATTGCCAGTTTATTCAGCCTCTCCACAATTATCAACACTTTTTGGTAGTATAGAACAATGTGGTTGTGAATACTGCATGTCGGTATATAGTGCGGCAGCATATTATACCGATATCATGAACTTCCTTGATATAAGGAGTAATACAACAGATTCAGCTTATGTCGAATTACTAAGGCGCAGGCCTGATCTGCAATTCATTGACTTGACGTGCAAAAATACTAATACCCCTGTTCCATACGTTGACCTTGTTAATGAGCTCCTTGAAGCTTATATATTGGATCAATTAAGAGTGCATATATCAATAGCTTCTCTTGAGTCTTTTCAAACTTCTGGAACGTCGGTGGAACTTGCTGCTAGAGCTGAGCATGTAGTTCGTCTTTCCGGAGCCCAGGATTATTCAGATTATGTAGACTACACGCATGTTTATGATAATGCACTCAGTATTGCACTCTATCCAGATGTGCTCCCTTTCAATCTTGCTTTAGAACAAAGCAGAAATTATTTCACGCATCTTGGAATCAGCCGTTATGATTTGTTGAACTTATATCAACCATGGCATACCGGATCACTCACTGCAACTGAAGTTACACCCTACAACACCAGATCTGAATATATTGCAATTTCAAAGGAATCTGCTGATATTATATGTAATCCGCTTAGTTCTACCTGGCTCTATTATGGATTTAGTGTACCTAGTGGTTTAATAATCCAAAGTCCATCTGATACCTCTACGACATTGACTGGTACCTGGGATGCTTTATTAATGGGTAATGTAGCAAATGGAGGTATAGATGTCATTCTTTAACAACTTAAGCTCTCCTACAAGGAGTTTGAATATCTTCTTACCACACAATTTATTAATCCTAAAATTAGTGGAAATCGGCTATTTGCGATCGACAACAAAACCGGAGCATCTTCTACTACCTGTGTACTGAAGGACTTACACATTCGTGTAACTGGAAGTCCAGATGTGGATTTCTTTTTAAGTAAGCTGCAGCGTTTTGTAAGATTATGGAGAGCTTTGAAGATTAGTATATATAAATTGGATCAACTTCTGTGGAGTTTGGTCTCGACGATGTCCACGCCGGATATTAACCAATCAATTTATGAGGATTTAGTCAGTGCTCTTATTATTTCCGATAAACTAGGCATTCCAACAGATCGGCTTTCAACCTGGTGGTCTCCAATCAATACAATTAGGTATCCAAACATTGAAAGTGATCGTCAAGAAGATCTACCATCACTGTATGACAATCTTTTCAGAAGTAAAAGTGTACTAAATCCACCTGATGCTGCTTTTAACAATGTTAGTACTAGCGGTGTACCAACTTTTGCTAGCACGGACACTTACGGTCTTCATACTGCTGCAATTACTGCTGCACTCGGAATTAAAGAGGAAGAATTGACTGCCTTGTTACAAGCATTAGCAATCAGTTCCTCAGCCACAATTTCATTGACCAATTTAAGTTGGCTGTTTGCCGCAGCCTCCATTGCAAAAGGATTTCAACTTTCTATAGCTGATTATACAAAGTTTGCTATAAGTATAGTTCAAACACAAGACACATCATTTAGTTTAATCCCTGGTTCTGGTACAGTCGCAGGGCAACTTGGATATTTAAACTTAATGACATCACTACTTGCGGATATCAAATCTTCGGGTTTTACTCTGGATGAAATTATTTATTTACTGAATGATGATGATCCAAGAGCAGCATATATTGAACCAGCTGCAACAATTCAACTTTTTTATGAAGGACTAAGAAAGGAATTACAAAAGATTCAGGCTACAGACAATTCTACTAATAAGCCAATTTTATTGGAAAACGCAATACTGCAGCATTTTGCAGCCAACTTTAGTGTTTCTGCTGAAGTTTCAAGGTATTTACTTCATGACTTATTGAAATTTTTAAATCATTCAAGTACCCCCCTTAGCATTTCCTTATTAGAAGCATTAACTGATCCAAATTTCATTAATGGTATTTATGATTTAGACTACGGTTCGGTCATAGGCAGTACTTCATCTACGTTATCACCATATCCAAATTGGGATCTGGATGAAATTTATTACTCCTATTATCACATTGATAAGATAACCCTGATAATAAATAGGCTACGGATCAGAAAAGATGAACTTAACAGTTTAAATAGCCATTTTTCTGCTCTTCTAATAACAGACCTAACGTCATTTCCTGTTAAATCAGCAGATCCAGATTTAAAGCTGGATGAGTTTATCAGATATATTCAATGGATTCAACTGAGAGATCGGTTGAGTATAGCATCAGACGATTTTGTTAAGTTGACAAATACCAGCCTGGTCGGGAATAAACCAGGATGGAAAGCCTTGATTATCAAAATTACAGACTGGAATAGTACATTAATAGATGACTTAACTGGTGTTCCAACCTCAGTTTCAGACAGTGGTTATTTACACACGGACTTCCCAGCGAATTACTTTAAACCGGAATTTATTGATCGTTTAGCTGACGTAATGGATGCAACAAATCGAATTGGGCTTGTTCCAAAACAACTGATCGATTCTTTGCATTCAACTATAGTTATAGCGGACGCTAATAAGATAATGAATGCGGCCAGGGCTAAACACACAGAGGAAGACTGGCTAAATATTGCTAAACCATTAAATGATGTATTGCGTGAAAAACAACGTCAGGCTTTAGTTGCCTATGTGATAGCAAATCCGGGAAGTACTAAATGGCGTAATGAAAACGAAGTTTATGCTTACCTTCTAATTGATGTGGAAATGAAGCCGTGCATGATGACATCACGCATTAAGCAGGCAATAAGTACGGTTCAATTATTTATAGACAGAGTAATAATGAATTTGGAGTTTACGGGTGGCGTAACCTCTACCCCTATAAATCTTCAGCCACAAGCAATTCTTGAATGGAAGAAATGGAGAAAATGGTATCGCATCTGGGAAGCAAACCGTAAAATATTCCTTTACCCTGAAAATTGGATTCAGCCAGAACTCAGGGATAATAAAACACCGTTTTTTAAGGAACTAGAGAATCAGTTGCTTCAAGATGAAGTGAAAGCAGATAAAGTAGAACAGGCGTATTTCGATTATCTCGAAAAACTTGATGAGGTAGCCAGGCTGGACTGTGTGACTTCCTTTCATGAATTGGATGCAAAAAATGGGATTGATATTATTCATGTGATTGGACGTACACATTCGCATCCGCAACATTATTTCTACAGGAAGTTTGAACAGAATCAATGGACTGCCTGGGAGAAAATGAATATCGAAGTCAAGGGAGATCATGTTGTACTTGTAGTTTGGAACCGAAGACTACATATTTATTGGCTAACGTTTATAGAAAAATCTCCAAGCACAGATGAAGTAAATGATGTTAAAAACTTTATCAGTACCAGGTTGACGAGTACGAAAGTGTATTTGTGGCGGTACTGGGTTGACGTCATGAATTTTGTTATTGATGACAATATCACGAATAATCGCCTCAAGTATTGGAACATCATGCTTAATTGGAGCGAGTATAAGGAGGGGAAATGGCAAGCTCCTAAAATCGCTAAGGATACTATGGAGTTGAAGCCATATAAGATATCTCTCAACACCAGAAATCTACAAACATTCAGTAGTCTAACTGGATTTTGGGGATCGAGTACTTCTTCCGCATACCTGTCAGCTTTAGGTTATTTAGGTTCAATTGGATCGTTAGGTGCAGTTGGATATCCACAAGGAGATATTGTCGCTTTGCTCAATATATTGACTAATAGAAATGAGATTAAAATTCATGAACTTTTTAAGAACAAATTGTATCTTCTTCCGATTATAAATCCTAACAATGAACTGACTTTAAATATGTGCTTTGGAGGTGGAATGGATGAATATAATATTTCCATGCATTCCTTTTTATGCAAAGACGGAAGTACTGAGCCGATAGTATATAGGGATCTTCAAACGCCCTATCAGTTCCTGGCTCCGGTAAGTTCACTTACCAATAAAATGAAGTTTTATCAATCTCCTTTACCTCCAGGGTATGTTGGAAGTACTGGAACATTGAATACGGACGGATATCAATGGATGAGTGGAATAGTCTTACATTATGATTATCCTATCGACTTTATAACAGGTTCGGGGGCAAGTGATATGCCAGTACACGCCCTGGATCAGATAATCTTGAATAAAATTCCGAATGGACCTTTCCGGATAAGTGCTCGCTCCGATATGATGTACAACGGAGATGTGCATGAAATAAAACCTATTGAGGACGATTTTTTCTTTGACGACGATTATAATACATTTTTTGTCCGTCAGGTTAAAATATGGCAATCATTAAATCAGATTCAGCAACAAGCATCAGCTGATATGACTCTATCTGCCATTGCTGATTCATATAATGACAACTATATAGCGGAGTTTAGCCCTTCAATTCCAGATCCGGTTACTGGAGGCCAGCCTGTTTTTGATACAGCAAGTCTAAGTACCAATACTCTTAACGGCTACTATATTTCAAAGTATTATTTCCAGACCTTTTTCCATCCGCACATACATCAATTTATCAAGGCCTTAAATCAAGGAGGAATTGACGGATTACTAACAATCGATAATCAGGATGTCGTCAATGATACCTTGCACTTTATAAGTCAATACCAACCTACGGGACTTGTCATTAATAAAGACAAGTACTTATTTCCAACGAATGTTGTTGAATTTGGTTTCAGTGAGGCATATTCTAATTACAATTGGGAGCTGTTTTTTCATATTCCAATGATTGTGGCTCAAAGCCTGAGCACCAATCAACAATTTGAAGATGCCCAGAAATGGTATCACTATGTATTTAACCCAACGAGCAACACGGGTTTAAATAATGTCATTAGTTATGGTAAAGAACGATTTTGGAAATTCCGCCCTTTTTATGAGGAGGCTACAGTAGGTAGTGTTTTATCAGCAAGTTTTTTCACAAGCTTCTCGGAACAAATAGCGGCCTGGCAAGCAAATCCGTTTCAGCCCCATCTGATTGCCAGAATGCGAATTGTGACTTACATGAAAAATGTAGTCATGAAATACATTGATAACTTGATTGCGTGGGGGGATCAATTATTCCGCAGAAATACACTTGAATCAATAAATGAAGCTATTCAGTTATATATTCTTGCCTCAAATATTCTCGGGCCTAGGCCACAAGATGTTCCTGCACGAGCAATCGCTGGATTTAATGATTTTAACGAATTAATTGCGACTGGCCCATTAGACGATTTCTCAAATGCGCTTGTTAAGATTGAGTCGTTCCTAGATCCAAATGCATTTCCAGGCACAACAAGTACCTCTGGCAATGCCTCTGGAATGCTAAAAATGCAATTCTTCTGTTTGGCAAATAACCAGCAACTTCTTGCCTATTGGGACTTGGTTGCTGACCGTTTATTCAAGATCAGAAATTGCATGAATATTGATGGTATCGTTCAACAATTGCCTCTATTTGAACCACCAATTGATCCGGCATTACTTGTCCGTGCAGCTGCCGCTGGGATTGATATTAATAGCATAATCGATGAAAATGCAGGAATAGGAACCCCTAATTATCGCTTTGTGTATATGTTGCAAAAGGCGAATGAATTAGTTGCAGACGTGCGGTCACTGGGAGCATCTTTCTTATCTATACTTGAGAAAAATGATGCAGAACAATTGGCGTTATTACGGTCAGGGCAGGAAATAGATCTACTTGATAAGATTACGTTCATAAAAGAAAGTCAAGTAAATGATGCCAAGAGTGCTTTAGATGCTATTCAGAAAAATATTGAAAACACCACACACCGGTATCAATATTACAGCAGTCGTGCATTCATGAATACCAGTGAGTCAATTTACTTTGCTTCATTAGCTGCGGGAGCTGCAATCCAAGGTATTCAGGCTGGAGTTAAGGCAAGTGCGGTTGTACTTTCCTTAATTCCACAGTTTCATGGACAAGGACCAGCAGCAATTGGTGTTTCGGAGGGTGGCTCCCAATTGGCTGCGAGTGCTGATGCATCAGCTGGTGGTTTGGGTATCGCAAGTGCAATTACATCGGTGATTGGGTCAATGTCATCTACCATTGGCAGCTATCAACGCAGACAGGATGATTGGACTTTCCAGGCAGAAACTGCCCAAAAAGAATTAGAGCAATTAGACAAACAAATAATCAGTGCACAAATCAGAATAGACATTGCGGAGAGAGAGCTCAGCAATCACTTGAAGCAACTGGAAAATAGTCAGTCAGTTGATGAATTTATGCGCCGCAAATTCACCAGCCAAGAATTATATAGCTGGATGGTATCACAGGTCGCAGGTATCTACTTCCAGAGTTATCAGTTAGCCTATGATTTGGCGGTAAAAGTTGAAAATTGTTACAATTATGAACTTCCCTTGGCGGTTTCCAAAAAACCAGTCGAAGGGTTTATTAAGTTTGGCTCCTGGGATAGCTTAAGAAAAGGCCTATTATCCGGGGAACGTCTCCAATATGATTTACGAAAGATAGAGCATTCATATTTAGAGGAGAATAAAAGATATGTTGAATTGACTAAGCATGTATCGCTTGCAACTCTAAACCCTAACGCGTTATTGGATCTTATTACCGGGAAACTATGCAGTGTTACAATCCCAGAATGGTTGTTTGATCTGGATTATCCCGGTCATTACATGCGTCGGATTAAGTCTGTCAGTATTTCTATCCCATGTATCGCAGGGCCATACACGACGATAAGTTGCAAACTAACACTAAACGGTAGTAAATATCGTAAGGTTACAACTTTAAATGGATCAATACCATTGTATGTTGAAAATACAGGTTCAGGAGGAATTGACACTGGTACAACTGATCGCTTTGTGAGAATTAGTAGTCCTAAGCCTTCAATTGCAATGAGTCATGCCCAAAATGATAGTGGAATCTTTGAATTGTCGTTCCGTGACGAACGGTATCTCCATTTTGAAGGTTTTGGCGCTATCAGTGATTGGACGCTGGAATTACCGTCTCCATATGCTCAATTTGACTATGGCTCCATTTCTGATGTTATATTTCATATTAGCTATACTGCCATAGATGGTGGGCCTACATTTGCAGGTGCAGCATCAACTTTCGTAACTGACCTTTTAGCTAGTAATGCTACAAACAATGGTTTCCTCCAAGGTTTTAACCTTCGTAGAGAATTTAGTTCAGAATGGAATTCATATAGCAATTCCTTTGGATCGGGTCATTATTCATTGAAAATTACTTTGAATGAATCATCATTTCCATTTTATTGTAAGGGAAAAATAATTGAATTAGGAGCCCTTAATTTTATATTACCTCTCAAGGCTTCAATTACCTCAGGCACCTCATATCATCTAGAGTTAACTTATCTGGTCTCAGGAATTATAACAACTACAATTCCACCAATTGTGTTAACTCCTTCTTCTGACGGCATGACTATCTCCGGATCAATTAACTCACTTACAATTTCCTCAGTTCCGTTTACCATCCAGGGTAATGAACGAATAATTAAACTGGCATTAATTAAAACTGTCGGTTCTGCTTCAACAAAAGTCAATGCCGATGAACTAGTAACTGATTTATATATGATTGCAGCCTGTAAAATCACGGGCGCATATACGAATACAGCAGATGACCTTGATTGGGATGATACAAATCCACCATTCAATGCCAATTTGCAAGGATGGTGGCGATCAGACAGAGGTATCACCCTACAAGGTGGAAGCGTAGCTAATTGGGTTGACCAATCTGGCAATGGTCGAAATGTTGTTCCGCTTGCATCAGTTTATAAGCCAGGATATTCACATGGAGTGGTTGAAAATGCAATTGGACAAAATGGGTTTTTAAAACTTCCCGCAAATTTGAATCTGGGAACAAAATACACGCTATCATTTGTATGCCGTCCTGACATAAGTGGACATGAAATTTTAGGAAAATCTGGTATTTATGATACCGGAATTTCATATGGAATGTATTTCGATACTACGAGTAATATATACCATTATCCTAGCCTTGCATTTGCATTTTCTCCAATTACCATGAGTTTTACCACTATTCAAAGCTTTGTGATTGAAAGAAATGATCAAATCGCAACATTGTACATTAATGGGGTTATAGCAGCGACTGCTACTAGTACTACAAACCCTGATCTTATTATAGATAATTTATTTGGCGAGCAAGTTGGTTATGGCTTTGTAGGCGGGATGTATGATGTTCTATTGTATAACAAAGTATTGACAAATTCAGAAAAAGCAGAATTGTTTAACTATATAAATCGAAATTACAATGTTTAAATGGGCGGTTTTTAATTCAGAACAGGCGGCTATTGATTTGAAAAATTCTTGCAATTCAATAAATCAAGGTGAAATCTCATTTACTGGTTCACCACTATTTGATGTACCCACCGCTATTGATTATACGATTGTAATTAAGCATTTCCGCCAGCCTTTATGGGCAGTTCCACTCGATGAACGTGCTCAGGATTTATTTTCTGGGGGCATGACATTACAAGATCCTGACCCTTCTTGGTTCGCAGGCCCTCACATACCCAATTAATAAGATTATATTAACTATAAATCCTTAATGTGATGGCTTCAATAAATACGAGTACACCTACAGATAACCGTCCTGAAAGTAACGGAAAGCCCAGTGCGAATCCGCTGGATCAATATAGTGTCCAGCCGAAATCGGAGCAGAAGGATGACAGTCCCTTTTATCATTCTTCTGCTCCTACAATTGAATTGCCTAAAGGGGGTGGTGCCTTAAAGGGGATCGATGAAAAATTTAGTATAAATGCTATTAACGGCACCTCTTCATTACAAGTAGCGTTGCCATTTTCTCCGGGTCGTGGCGGTTTTACTCCTGGACTTTCTTTATCCTATAACTCAGGCAGTGGCAACAGTGAATTTGGTCTTGGATGGAATTTATCCTTACCCTCCATTCAACGCAAAACAGACAAAAAACTGCCAAAGTATGATGACCTCCATGAGAGTGATGTGTTCTTGCTAGCAGGTGCCGAAGACCTGGTGCCACAATTGGATGGCAGTGGAAATCCAGTATCATCAATAGTTGACGGTGTTTTTATTGTTAAACGGTATATTCCAAGAATCGAGGGCTTGTATGCCCGAATAGAGTTTATTAAAAAATCCACCAATAATGAATCCTGGTGGCGGGTAACAACCAAAGATAATATCACCACCTACTATGGTCTTACTGCCAATAGTCGATTGTCTGACCCGGACCGAAAGGATAGAGTTTTTAAATGGTTGCCGGAGGTCGTTTGTGATCACAAAGGGAATGCTCAACAGTATTATTACAAGGATGAGGATCTGATAAATGTCAGAGGTGGCCATGAGAAAAACCGCCTTTCAGGACTTTCACTTTTGGCCAATAAATACCTTAAACGGGTCGGATATTGCAATGCTACTCCCTGGTTTAACCAAACAAGTAATATCTATACTCCAGTCCTCCCGGACACAGCAACAGCCTGGTTGATGCAAGTGGTGCTGGATTACGGCGACCACTCCAATGCTTTGGTTCCACATCCAGACCAGTCCTGGCCATACCGAAGTGATGCATTCTCGGATTTTCATGCAGGTTTTGAAATCCGGACCTATCGACTTTGCCGGAAGGTACTGATGTTCCATACGTTTACGGAATTGAACGGTGGTATTCCAACACTGGTCCGTAGTCTCGACCTGACCTATCAAAATGATGGGGCTGGATCTTCTGAATTATTTGAAACTGATTTTATCACCACGATAATTCAGAGCGGTTACGAAAAGAGTGGAAGTACGTATCTAAAAAAATCACTGCCTGCGCTGACATTGTCGCATCAACCGCTCGTATGGAATACAAACCTCCAGTCAGTATCACCTAAGGATGCGGAAAACATGCCGCAGGGATTGACCGGAAATTACCAATGGACTGATCTATGGGGGGAAGGCCTGCCAGGAATACTGACCGAACAGGGAACTGGCTGGTTTTACAAAACAAATCTTGGAGAAGGCCATTTCTCTCCTGCAGTTAAGGTCAGCCCAAAGCCCAACCTCAGAGGTCTTGGGAGCGCCGCACAATGGCAGGATCTGGATGCAGATGGCAGGCGCCAACTGGTAAGCCGCGACCGCAGTATGCCCGGATATTTTGAATTAAATGATGATCAGCAATGGCAGACATTCCGATCATTTCCTGAGAATGTGAATGTAGACTGGAACAGTCCATACACAAAAATGCTGGACCTTGATGGAGACGGACGGGCTGACCTGCTATTGGCTGAAGACAGGGTTTGGACCTGGTATCAGAACAAAGGAACAGAAGGCATTACGAAAGGTGGGCAGAACAGGGTGTTTCAGGATGAGGAAAAGGGCCCGCGTTTACTCCTGAATGACCGGATTCAGCGCATTTTTCTGGCTGATATGAATGGGGATGGTATGACAGATCTTGTCCGGATTACCAACGGAGAAGTCAGCTACTGGCCCAATAAAGGATATGGAAATTTCGGAGCTAAGGTATCAATGACCAATGCTCCGCGGTTTGACAACCCGGAAGATTTTAATCCGCTGTATCTGACCCTGTCAGACATCAGTGGGACGGGTGCGCCTGATCTGATCTACCTCGGAAATAACAAGTGCACCGCATGGATCAATTTGGCTGGCAATGCCTGGGGGCCAGCAAAGGAACTTGGACCATTACCGGGAATGGACCCGGATAGCAAGATTGGAGTAATGGATTTTTTAGGAAATGGAACCGGGTGCATTGTCTGGTCCAGCCCGTTACCAAGACATGCTAATGCACCGATCCGCTATATGGATTTGATGGGTGGGGTAAAACCTTACCTCATGCTCAGCTATGCGAATGGTATGGGAAAACAGATCGGTGTGACTTATACCAGCAGTACCAAATACTATTTGGCTGATAAGTTATCAGGAACACCTTGGGCAACTCGGTTGCCATTTCCTGTGCAGTGTGTGAGTGAAATTTCAACGACTGATTCTGTCAGCGAAACGACTTATAAACAGAGCTACAGCTATCATCATGGTTATTATGATCATGAGGAGCGGGAGTTCCGCGGATTTGGTCGAGTTGATGCTATAGATACTGATACGGCCAAAGCACCCACTGGACTTCCAGGTGGTAGCAATATCACTCTGGATCAGGCAGCCGTACTAACAAAAACCTGGTATCACACAGGGGCATGGTTACGGGAAAAAACCTTGCTAGACCAATTTAAGAAGGAATATTTTCTGTTTGAGGGTTGGGATGACCTTATCACCATTGCAAATTTTCCGGTAACCCTGAACCCACAGGAAACAAGAGAGGCACATCGGGCTTTGAAGGGATCTGCCCTTCGCCAAGAAGTTTATGCACTTGATGGCTCAGACAAGCAAGGGGTGCCATATACTGTATCAGCAAGCGCCTATTGCGTCAAACTGGTACAGAAAAAATTCAAGAATCGTTTTGCATCTTTTTTCAACTATCAGCAACAAAGCATTGCATTTAGCTGTGAACGCAATGCAGCCGATCCACGGATAGCGCATAGCCTGACTCTTGAAATTGATCCCTTTGGCAATGTCCTGAAGCAGGCACAGGTGGTATATCCCCGGTTGCATGTCCCTTCTTCTCTTCCAACTGTGGTGCAAGCCGAGCAGGGGAAGATGCATATCAATTACTCGGAAAATATATTTACAAAGGATATCGATACCGATACTAATCACTACCGACTGAGAATGCCAAAAAGCTCAAAAGGCTTTGAGCTCGCAGGTTGCGCTCCTTCAGCTTTGTTTTGGAACGTAGATGAACTGTTGAATGCAGCTGTATATGCAACAGAAATTGATTTTCTCGATACGGCATCTACAGGTATTGAAAAACGATTACTAACCAGCTCCAGGATTGAATATCTCGGTAATGATACCTCTACAGTTTTAATACCTCCTCATGCAGGTGATCTTGAATCGCTGGGTCTGGTATATCAGCAATATCATCTCGCGTTCAGTGAAAAATTCTTAGATACCTCGACTGGTAACCCTTATAATAATTACGTTGGCGCTACCAAACTTGCCGCTGGTAAGTACGTCGACCTTGATGGTGATTCAAATTTCTGGGTTCCTTCAGGACTCACCGGGTATACCAGTCCTGCGAGCTCTTTTTATTTACCGACCTCATTTACTGATCCATTTACCAATACTACGACGCTCTCCTATTGGGGAACCTATTGTTTACTGCCTTTGGCGGTTACTGATCCTGTAGGAAATGTTATGGAGGTGCTGGAGTATGATTGGAGAATCCTGCAGCCAATTTCAATTAAAGACCCAAACGACAACATTTCAAACATCTGTTTCGACAAGATCGGTATGCCTGTGGCCATGGCAGTTGCCGGGAAGGGCACGGAAGCCGATTATCTCGAATTACTGACAAGTTCAGCTCCGATTGTTGCTGATGTAAGTGATGACCTGTTGGCTCAAGAAGATTTTTGGGCAGCTACTTCAACTTCAGATCTAGAGACAGCAGCTGCAGCCTTGCTTGGTAAAGCAACATGGCGCTGTATTTATGATCTGACTACTGCTCCATTAAGGGTTGCGATGATTGCCAGGGAACGCCATTATGAGGATCTTGCGAGCAGCCCCTTATTAATCCGAATCAGCTATACCGATGGATTTGGACGAGTGGCAATGCATAAAGCACAAGCTGTAGAATTACCCGGAGTCGGAGGAGGCGCAGCAACCCCACAATGGATCGGTAGCGGGAAAACAGTGTATAACAATAAAGGCAAGCCGGTATTACAATATGAACCCTACTTCAGCCCCACTTTTGCCTATGACCAGGCACTTCAGGCTGCAAGTAGCGGTGTAAGTCCAAGAATCTATTATGATCCAGTTGGTAGGGTTCATCGTACAGAATTACCCGACGGAACATTTAGTTATACGGAATGGGATAACTGGAGCCAAACGGTTTTTGATCCAATTGATTCCCTAGGTATTTGGGTAGGAACTCCCGGTTCAGGAACCTTTATTAGCAACAGCGACTGGTATAACGCGCGGATTGGCGGTGCTCTTGGATCTGAAGAACAGGATGCTGCTAGTAAATCTGCAATCCATGCGAATACACCGACTATCATGCATTCCGATAGTCTTGGGCGACCTTTTTATTCTATTCAGCATAATCGGTATCTTAACAGTAGTAGTGTCTGGACCGACCAAATAATATCCAGTTATGAAGTATTGGATATTCAGGGGAATCGATTGTCTGTAATTGATGGGAGAGGGCTCACACCACTAACGTATGTATACAATTTACTGAAGGGCCCCTGTTTTCAACATAGTAATGACGGTGGAAATACCTATTCATTGTTAGATGTCGCTGGTCAGTCCCTGTACCATTGGGATGCCGTTGGAACTATGTTTCATAGTGTTTACGATGCAATTCACCGACAGATTGAACAATGGGGTGACAGTAATATGCTAGGCAGAATTAACTATGGTGAAGGTCTGACTGATGATAGGTTGAAGAATCTTCGGGGGCAGGCAGTAAGTACTTACGATGGCGCGGGAAAGCACTACGTGGATGAATTTAATTTTCAGGGTTTGCCAGTGGTTAGCTATATGCAATTGCTGAAGGATGCCACAATAATTGACGCCAATTGGAATGCTTTATCTGACGGGGATCTGGTTCCAGACGAACTATTTTTCAGTGAAGTAGTTATTGATGCACTTGGAAGACCGATGAGTGCAGATAGTGGTAGGATCATTGGATCAGGCTCACCAGTAACAGAACACAATGTTACCTACACTACCTATCAAAAAGATGGAGCGTTAAAAACAACGGATGTTGGGGGTGATAATTATGTCCAAGACATTCATCATAATGCCAAAGGTCAGCGGGAAGCTATCTGGTATGGTAACAATACCAAGACCACCTATACCTATGACCCGAGAAGTCTGCGATTATCCAGGCTGGTTACAATAAACTTAACGACTACAGACAATCTGCAGGACCTGAAATATTACTACGATGCGGTGGGAAACATCACACAGGTTATCGATAACGCTCAGGAGGATGTATTTTTCAGTGGGTCAAGGATACTTCCAGCGAATGAATACACCTATGATGCACTGTATCGATTAATTGTTGCCAAAGGCAGGGAATCTATTGCCAATCCTAATTTCACAAATGACAACAGCAGTGATTCCCATGCCTTCGTGAACAGTTTGCTTAAATGGGATGGTAGTTCATCTGCCCTTCAACAGTACAAGCAGAAATACAGTTATGATGAAGTAGGAAACATACTCGAACTGCAGCATATTGGTCTTGGGTCAGGACCAAGTTTTACCCGCCTTTATGATATTGATACGGCAAGTAATCGATTAAATTGGACAAAAGTTGGGAGCACATATACATATACGCACGATGCGCGTGGAAATATGGTTCAGATGCCTCACCTCCATGCGCTGGATTACAATATGAGTAACCAGATGTGCCATATAACAAGTGCTACGACAGAAACATATTACCAATATAGTGGTGGGCAGCGAGTTCGCAAATATTTGGATAAGGGACATGGGAACACTGAAGAACGAATATATTTTGGCAATTATGAAGTGTATCGGAAATATTCGGGTAGCTCGACTCCAGATATTGAGCGAACAACAATTCATGTATTTGATGAAATGGGCAGAGTGGCAATGATTGAGCTACTCAATCCTGCTTATGGATCAGACGGGTCTGCAAGTTCATTGAAACGTTTTGTTTATTCAAATCACTTGCAGAGTGCTATTCTCGAGCTAAATGGGAGTGGTGATATAATATCTTACGAAGAATATCATCCTTTTGGCACAACTGCTTACCAAGCAATGAATTCAGTTATTAATGCTATTGCAAAACGATACAGGTTTACAGGCAAGGAAAGAGATGAAGAGACTGGCCTGAATTATCACGGAGCAAGGTACTATGTGCCGTGGCTGTCTAGATGGGTAAGTGTAGATCCACTAGAAAGCAAATACGTGGAAGTAAGCACTTACAATTACAGCTTAAATAACCCAATAGTATACATTGACTCTACGGGTATGTCAGCTGAAGATACGAATACTCCTCATATTGGCAAAACACAGGTTATTCAAGTACAGGATGAGAACGGAAATCCTATAAATTTTCCAAATAATACCCCCTTGGAATATAAACCTTGGGGCGAAGGGCCGGAATGGGATCCATTTAAAGGGCAAAGCAGTATAGTTACCGGTGCGCACGTTTTATCACAGCCAACTGATGGGGCGGCAATGGTTACTGAAACTATCACCTATCGATATGGATATGGTGAGAGTAAGGGTAAATTGTTTGTTGCTGGATACAAACAAACCAGTGAACTTCCAAGTAACCAGCATTTCGAACAGAATGGTAAATCTATCGAAGCATTAGATGCTTTGCATTTACATTTACTCCCTGTTCCAATGGCAACAACACATATTGATAAAATTCCTTTGCATAAGAATTTGCAATTCCGTCCCTTAATTCCTGTTGCTGGACAAATAGAGAAGCCTGGTGATCATATAATAAATCCCAAAAAATTAAAAGGCCCAGTAGATATTAATGTTGATTTAGGATTGGGTGATAATACTTTTACAGATCGCCTTGGTGATCAAGCAATAACAGGTATAAAAAATATTATTAACACCTATGCACAATATAAAATAAATCAAATGGTAATTGATATTTTTATAAGTGCAGCTTGGGGAAAAGATAAAGATAATACTGATTATCATGGTACATGGCTTCTTAATCCAGCAACTGGACGTGTGGCTGATCCTCATAATCTTAGAAATCCAGTAACTAAACCTGTTAATACAACTTATACACACATTCAAAATGTAACATTTCAGTTTAATGAAATGCAAAAAATGTTTGAAAATGCATTTAAAACTAAGGTTACTATGAATGTAAGGCAACTTACTGGAACTGGGTTGGGAATCGGAATGATAATAAATATAAGATAACTATGTCTCTTAGAATATTTATTGTATCAATATTGATTATTTATTATCCACAAAAGGATGTTCATTTTATTTTTTGGAATAAATTACATAAATTAAATTATGATGATTTCAAAGGTCTTGTAGATAGCAATTCAAAAAATGATGCATTATCATATCCTACAGTTAATGTTTCGATATCATTTGAAGATAGCAAAACTCATTTTGACATATATGCAATTTTCAATGTTGACTCATCATGGATTAGGGCAAAATCTGAATCATTATTGACTCATGAACAAGGGCATTTTGATATATGCGAAATAATGGCGCGCAAGCTGAAGCAGAGACTATTAAAATTAATCGCTAAAAAGAGTTCTGAATCAACTATACAGAGGGAAATCAATATATTTTATGGAGAACTTAAAAATATCCAAATTAAATATGACAAAGAAACTAACCATGGAAAAAATTTCATCTATCAAAATAAATGGAATGAATATATTAGCCAAGACCTTAAAAAATATCAACGATATGAGATGTCAAAAAATGAAGTGACAGATGATATAAAATAAAATTGCTTTTAGGAAACAAATATTTAATTTATATTTATTAATAAACTTGGTTAATAGGTCTCATTCAGAAGGTATGCGCATAGACTGCGCCAGACCATTGATCCTCCTTTCTCTTTCGGTATTGATAGAAGAGAAAGGAGGTTCAATGCCCTCTGGGTGCTTGCAGCAGTCTGTCAAACTCTATGCAATGCTTACCTTCCTCATTCGCGCAGTTCCTGTGTCCTTCCTGGTAGCTCCACCTTGTTTCGCTACCAGGAAGTCCACTCACTGCGTATGTTTCTTATGCTCGCCTGCGCTGCCACCGGCTGCGTTACAGGCCAGGGCTGCCGCTAGCAATCCCTCATACCTCTCGGTATGCCCACGCCCTGGCCTTTCACTGAGCTGCGCACCCGCACTATACGTGCTCCTGTGCGCACCCCATCCGGTGGCTACTCGCAACTGCATTCCTTTCGCAAAGCCTCCAGTCATTCCGTTTTGAGGGCGAGCGAATAGTATCAAATTATTTATTAAATAAAATATAGTGTTGGATTAAGACTTTATTCAAATATTTCTGCACTAATTGTGTTTGATTTCATATATTTGACTGTGTTTTAGTTAAAGCTAACTGAATAATTTATGACTACAGAACAAGCAATTGCAGATTATGAAAATCTATTACAAAACGTAGTAAAAGAGCACGCTGATCCAATTTCAACAGAAGACGTTCGTTTAAATCCTAATCAGAAACAAGATATAATAAATAAATTCTTTGCTGATTATGATAATAGATCAAGTTCTAAATGGAAATCTTTAATTTCCTTATTCCATACAACTGGAGAATTGGCGATTTTAAATAATAGGTTTGTTATTCTCACTGGCAAATATAATGAGCAATTTAAATCCTTTGTTATGGACATTCGTGGAGAACAACCCATAGAATCGGTTTTTTTATAATAGATATTTTTACCAAAATTCATTAGTTTATGATTACTTCGCGTGTTTCGCTGAATTAGCTTTTGTAAAAGTTAGGGCAGGGAAGGCTGGTACTTACGGCTTAATACTCCTTTTTCTGCATCTAACTTTGTCAAAATATTTTTTATGGCAGCACGCACCCCTACATCAGCACTCACTCCTCCATCCAATGCTATCTATCCCAAAAACCGAATAAGAAAAATTACGGTACTTTATGATGGAACAAAGCCGCCTTACAATGAGTTTTCAATTGCAGAGCTGGAATTACTAAATGGAACGACGGCTATTGGTATTCGCCACGACAGAAATGAGTGGAATGCTACCACAAACAAGAACGGCTATCCTGTTGTGCGGGGTGGTCGTCCTAGCTGGTTTATCCTTCCAGATATCAATGCTTTGCTCCCTGTATTGAATGAAGTATTCAACGAAAAAAATAAATAAAAAATACTACTTCATTTGATAAACCTCGTAAAAAATTATATTTCTAACAAAAAAAGTGGTCATCGAGCTTTTAGTCGATGTCCACTTTAAGGGGCCTAGTTCATTTTTATCAGGCTTGCAAAATTTTAAACACTTTTCTGTTCTGAATCTTCCACTTCATCCTTGATATTCAGAATGAAGTCAGTTGCTTTTTGTGCCAGCGTGAAAGCCGTGAAGATAAAACGGTGATCACCACGAAGCACCTTCAACCAGTGTTCAATGTAGGCTGCAGATTGTTCAAACTCAGTTATGATACCAGCATACGATTGCAGGTAACAGGTTCCGATTTCTGCTACCAATTCTTCCTGAGAATATGGCTCCGAGCCGAATTCAGCCATTTCAAGCAGTCCCTTACGTTCCAGTCTTGAATTGTGACCCGTACTATGCACCAATTCATGAAATAGGGTGGAATAAAAGGCTTCAGGACGTACAAAGCTGTTGTACTTTGGCATATTCACGTAGTCTTTGAGCGGATCATAGAATGCACTCTGTTTGCTGTGAACAATCCTTGGTTGCTTTGGCATGCCTGATACAATCTCATCGCACTTTTGAATTGGTTCCCAATTGTGCGCTGCCTTAGCCAAATACTTTTCGGGAATACCTTCACACTGGGCTACATTGTACACACTGTAATAGCGAAGCATGGGTACTTTCTTAGCCATCTCTTCAAGAGGAGTGCCATCAGTACGCTCCTTCTGAGCTTCATTACGTTCTACATAATTCCAGAACACAACCATGTTGCCATGTTCACCACGCTTTACAGATCCTCCAATCTCCTTGATCTGTTTAAAGGTCATGAAGATGTTGTGCTCATAGCCAAGCATTGCGAGAAGCATCACATTTATGCCTCGGTAGGCTCGCTTACTGATTCCATTCATAGGGACACCAGCGACTGTCCAGGGCTGTTGCCAGGGGACGGTTCCTTGTTCCAGTTTCTCGATGATGCGCTCATTAACGATGCTGTAGACATCTTTGCGCGAGGTTGGCTGCGATTCTCCAATTGCAGCATTTGTTTTGGTTGCTTCCATGATTGTACACTTTTGTTTTGTGAAAGAAAGAAGTTCACTTTCAGTGTACAGGGAGCAGTAGCTAGGGGAATAGATGGGACAATTTGCCTCAAGAGGCAAGTTTCAATTTCTAATAATCCGCACTATTTTATTGGGTTGATGTTGTACTGTAGGATATTCCATATTTCCTGCAGAAATCTAGAATGATGTTGTGGTTGGGCAGAGTGTTAGTCCGAAGAGCATAATTTGTAATTGCACCCGAAATATGACTTAAAGCCTTTATTTTAAAATCATCTTCTACAACGTCAAGATTCTTTTGACCTCCGTGATGCTTTAGCTCATTTCGGGTTTTGTTTCGAAATGTAAAATATTTATCAATTCCTAAAAAGTCTTTAGTAAGGTCAAAAAGACCTGCATCAAGCTCAGCTGCAAATGCCGGTCAAACTGACCACCTCTAGCCGGAGCAAACTGACCACCTCCAGCCGGAGCAAACTGACCACCACTTTTTCTGATCATTTTGTCCCCTTTTTTTCTGTTGATTTTTCAATCGTTC